>Ga0255344_1004825_pt1 | contig 13402 bp, 11 predicted proteins | sample wastewater_treat_5_FD_192414 | JGI IMG/M metagenome (GOLD analysis project Ga0255344, IMG submission 192414) | Wastewater microbial communities from Lulu Island WWTP, Vancouver, Canada - plant18 | ecosystem: Engineered > WWTP > Wastewater > Unclassified | place: Canada: Vancouver, British... | reverse complement strand
AACTATAAAACCAAAATTAGTTCCAATAAATTATTGACCCCATTTTTTAATTTTTTAGTTGCTTCTTCTTGGTAGTTTTTAAGAACTAAATCTAAATAATTATTACCCATAGCTATCTTTTAAAAATTTCCCTCTAATGGCATCACCTGAAATATTACTTCGGGAAATAAAAGTATATTCTTAAGCAGAAGTAGTATACAGGTTCAAATAAGATGAAATGAATTGTAATAATTCATTTCATAAAAACTGCATTAAAGCTTAAAAACCAGGTTTGCTATAGAAAAATAAATTATAAGACCAAGAGTGTCTATTATAGTTGTAATAAGGGGGCTGGAAACTACAGCAGGATCAAACTTTAATTTAGTAAGTATTATTGGAAGTATCGCACCCATAAGGTTTGCTACAATTATTGTTATAAATATGGAAATACTTAAAGTAAATCCCATTAAAATTCCTTCATTTAGTATAAGCACCCTCAAAAAAAGAAGGGTACTTAATGTAATACCAATCATACTGCCTATAATAAGCTCCTTTTTAACAACATTAAACCATTTTTTTACTGTTAAATCTCCAACAGAAATAGCACGTATAATAAGCGTGGCTGATTGTGTTGCAACATTACCCCCGCTGTCTATCAAAACAGGTATAAAAAATGAAAGAGAAATAATGGCTGATAACGTATTTTCAAAATGAGCCATCACAGTCGAAGATAAAAAACCTGCCACCAAAAGAATCGAAAGCCATATTATTCTCTTGCTATAAAGGTCCCATGCAGACGCTGAAGTATAACTAATATCAAAAGGAGATACAGCTGCAACTTTTTGAAAATCCTCTGTAACCTCTTCTTCCAGTACATCAAGAATATCATCGATTGTAACTATTCCAAGCAATGTTCCATCATTGTCAGTTACAGGAAGAGCTATAAGATCATATCTTTGTATTACTTTAGCTGCTATTTCCTGATCTTCATAAACATTTACTGAAAAATAGTTCTCATCCATAAGTTCACGTATCTTTGTATCAGGCTCTGCTAGTATGATTTCCTTAAGAGTTATGCTATCCAAAAGCTTCCATTGTTCGTCAACAACATAAATCACATCAATCGTTTCCGCATCTTTGCCGAATTCCCTGATATGCTCTAGGGCTTTCTTAACATTCCAGTCGGGCTTTATTGCAACGTAGTCGGGAGTCATTATTCTTCCCACACTCTCATCAGGATATCCAAGAAGCTCCAGTGCTTCTTTTCTTTCATCTGAGGGTAGTATGTTTATAAGTTTTTGAACAACCCTTCCTGGAAGTTCTTCAAAAAGCTCTGTTCTGTCATCAGGAGGTATTTCAAGAATTATTTTTTTAATCTGGGAATTACTCATCTGCCGCAACAATATCTCTTGCCTCTCAGGTCCAAGCTCGGTAAATACATTGGCAGCCTTTTCTTTATCAAGAAGCCTAAAAAGAATAAGTATATTCCTTTCGCTTAAGCTCTCCCATATATCAACAATATCAGGTGCTTTTAACTTTGAAAGTACTTTCTTTATCTGCCACCATTGTCTATCTTTCAATAAGTTTTTTATATCTTGTGCTTCTGCCAAAATATCCATATCATAGTCTAAAAAAAATATTTGCTATAAAAAAATAAATTATAAGACCAAGAGTATCTTTATAGTTGTAATTATTATAGTTGTAATAAGGGGGCTGGAAACTACAGCGGGATCAAACTTTAATTTAGTAAATATTATTGAAAGCAAGGCTTCTAATACATTTGATATTATTGTTACAAAAATTGCCGTTATTCCTAGAGTGAGTCCCAAATTAAGTACACCACTCTGTTGCCCCATCTAAAAATGTACTCCAAATATATAATATATATAAAGCTCATTTAAAATGTCAACTTCCTCTTATGTAGCATAGCGAGGATATCCTACATTTCTTCTTGCTATAGAGTAATACTAAAATCAAACTTTAAGAAAGATTTTCTTTTTATATAAGAAATACAGAAAGAGCCATTTTGCAGAAATCAAGCAAACTAAAAAGAAAATATCTTGTGCGGGTCCTAAATATCCTACAAAACCATGTATGAATATATTAACAATAATTCCAAAGTCAAAAAGGGCTTGGGCAACATATATAGTAATTGCATTTACTCCTATGACAATAAATGGAAAAGCCCACTTTTTATATCCCTTGTAATCGATTAGCCAGTAAAATAAACACAGTAAAAAAAGGCTGCAGCCAGATGAAATAAGAACATAAGAACTTGTCCATAATATTTTATTTATTGGAAATGAAAAATTCCATAAAATTCCAAGTACCAGTGCAACAAGGCCGCTTATAAGCATCCATTTTAATTTAAAGATTTGATTTTTACTTGATTTTAGAAGTTTGCCTGTTAAGACTCCCGTAAAAGTTGTTGCAAGAGCTGGCAACGTACTTAACAGCCCTTCATTATCTCCATATTCATAATATAGACGTCCCGGGATTAGCAAACGATCAATATATCCTGCAAGATTTCCTTCTCTTGTCAAATAATCAGCTGCCGCAACTCCGGGAGCATGTATATACTTAAAAACAAGCCAATATCCAATAAGTATGAGTCCTGTAATAATTCCTATTGTTAAAAATTGAAATCTGGGCGGGATATGAAGAACAAGTATTGCGGCAATCAAGTAGCATATAGCAATCCTTTGTAAAACTCCGGGCCATCTCATCTCGGCAAAATTAAAATCAAGAAAGCCGTTTACGAGTAGCCCAAGAAAAAATAAAATGATAGCTCTTCTAAATATTCTTAAATAAGCAGTTTTAAAATTAATACTGTTTTCTTTACGATACTTTGAAAGAGAAAAGGGGATAGTAAGACCTACTATAAAAAGAAATAAAGGGAAAATTAAATCATAAAAGGTAAAACCATTCCAAGCTGAATGTCTGAATTGAGCTGCTATTCTCATAAACCAATTAGATTTACCAAGACTTAGAAGGGCAATTGCAAGTTCGGAGCCTCCTATAATCCAGAACATATCAAAGCCCCTTAAAGCATCGATAGAAAGGATACGCCCTTCAAAAAAATCTTTTTTTGCTTCACCTATATTTTGCATTTTTTAAATTTGAATAAATTCTTACGGAGATTTTACCATAATATTTTAAAAGTATTCTCAATTATTTTGACTTCTTCTTTAGAAAGATTGTAAAGACTATATAATTCGTAATCTATTTCTTGTTTAATTTTGTAAATTTCTTTTTCTCACAATTTTTTTAACTTTTCTTTTTTGATATATTAAAATTAATATAGTAAATATACAATTTTTTTATGATAAACAGGTATGAAAATATTAATTATTTGGTAAGATATAATAAATACTTTCATATAAATATTTTTAATATTGTTTTTTACTAGATTTTAAAAGTTTAAATTACAGAAAAGATTGTTTATATACCTATTAATAACCTTATCTCTTATATAAACATCTTATGTTAAAAGAACTAAAAAACTACACTATCATATCTAAAATAGCTTCAGGTGGTATGAGTGAGGTATATCTTGCAATAGATACAAATACGGGTAAAGAAGTAGCACTAAAAATACTTGATCCTAAACTTTCAATTGATCCAGAATATATACACCGCTTTAAAAAAGAAGCTTCAATCTCATCTCAATTAAATCATAAAAATATTGTAAAGATACTTTCCTACGGTACATTTAAAGATAACTATTATATAGCATATGAATACATAGAAGGTATTACCCTTGATAAATACATAAAACAAAAATCCTTAAGCATTTCTGAAATAGAGAATATATCAATTCAAATACTTGAAGCACTTTACTATGCTCATTCTAATAATATAATCCATAGAGACATAAAGCCTTCAAATATTATGATAGCAAAAGGAACTGTAAAGATACTTGATTTTGGTATAGCAAAACAGGAGCTTGCTGCAACAGTAACCAAAACAGGCTTATTTATGGGTTCTCCACATTATGTATCTCCTGAACAAATAGAAGGTCATGACATAGACTACCGCTCAGACATATATTCATTTGGTATAGTTCTTTATGAAATGATAGAAGGTAAAGTACCTTTTAGCTCAGATACTCCCTGGGGAATAATCAGAGCCCACCTTGATAAAAGTATCCCTGAGATAACAAGGGATGCACCAACTTATTTAAAAGAGATAGTAAAAAAATGTTTATTTAAGAAAAAGGAATACAGATTTAGAAGTGCTCAGGAAATAATATATCTAATCAAGAACAAGGAAGAACCAGAGGAAGATAAGACGGTAATAATTGAGAGGGGAAAGATTTTAGCTGGCAAAGAATTGGATAATGAGGATTATGAATATGAGGAAGAAAAGAGAGAATAAGCCGAAGAAATTTATTAAGATATTTGTGCCTATAATATGTTTTTTTGTTATATATTTTGGCATTGGTATAGGGTTTTTTATAGCAGGCCATAGATTTTATAATAAAAAAGATTTTATAAGCGCTGCCTATAATTTTGATATTTCAAGGAAATTTTTAATACCTAATTCAAAGTACAACTTTATAGTTTCCATAGATGAATTTGCAAAATATCATATTTATGATTTTATAAGAGATGGATTAATTCAAAAAGCACAAAAAAACCTGAATGCAATAGAGAAAGAATTTCCAGATTATCCAAATTATAAAGAAATTGAAGACAAATATAATATAGAATTAAAAATAAAAAGCTCAAATAGCCAGTTAGAAGTCAAGAACTATTGGTTTGAGGAACTTAAAATATCTGTAACAACCAATAATATTTAAAGAATATATTTAATTATTGATTTATTAAAATATTATATAAGTAAGGATTTATTATGACTTCAACAATATTTACAACTACGGGAATGCAAAATCTTGCATGGTTCTTTTATTGGGGTAACTTTACTCTATTGGCAATTGAAGTAGGGCTAATTGTGTGGATTTTTCTACACTCTTTTTACAAAGAAACCAAAGCAAACATATTTAAGATTTTAAGTATTTTTAGTTTGTTGCTATTAATCCCATCTATTGTATTTAGTTTTTCAAGTATTGAAGTTAAAACTAAATTGTCAAACTTCATTCTTTTGTTTTTCATTTTAGGTCTGGTAAGCCTAGTTTTAATAATTATTATAAGTATCGTATATTTCTTTAACAGTAAAAATGAGAAAAAGAACAATTACTGTGAGATTCACAAAATATATTATGATGGGGGTATTTGCCCGCTTTGTGCTCTTGATTTTGAATTTTCCTCAAACAAAAAATATGATGATAGTACTAAGTTTGAAAGAGATATAAATGCAAAGGGTTTTTTAATCAATACTGCAAACTCTAGAGTATATAATCTATATTCATCCAATTTTATAGGTAGAGAACATCAAACAGGTGGAATAATTAAAAATATTAATATAGAGGAAGATCAGTTTGTATCAAGAATTCATGCAAAAATAGTTTTTGATGGAAGAAGGTTCAAATTAAGTGATAGCTCTAGCCGCTCAGGAACATATTTAAATGGGAATAAAATTAATGGCTGGGTGACGCTTGAAGATGGTGATTTGATCCAAGTTGGGAAAACTGTTTTAAAATTCACTCAAAATAAATAAAGGAGAATATTGTGAAAAAATATATTTTAATCTTTATTACAGTTTTAATCACTATTTCATTAATACCTTTTAGCATGGTTTATGCAGATCAGGGTTCAACAATTTCTATTAAAAAAATTGACAATTCTAAATTCCCAGAAACAATTGTAAAATTTTCGATTTTTGATTCAAAAGGCATACCACTAAAGAATCTAGGTAAAGATGATATTGAATTAAAGGAAAATGGTAAAGTTATTTCTGATTTTAAAATTGAATCAATAATTGACAACGAAACTCCATCATATATTTCTTTATTAATAGATAATAGTGGTTCTATGAAAGGAGAACCACTACAGGAAGCTAAAGATGCAGCAAAAAGTTTTATAGAATCTTTAAAAGACATAGATGAAATAAAAATATTTGTTTTCAATGACGATGTAAAAATTATTCAGGATTTTACAAAAGACAAAGAAGCTCTAAATAAAGCGATTGAAAGCATAGAGGTAAAAGGAAATAAAACAGTTCTAAATTTAGCTGTATTCAGAGGCTTACAAGATTTAGAATCAAAACCATTTGGACAACGTTTTTTAGTATTACTAACTGATGGGAAAGATGAGGATATAAGTATAAATGCTGATGATGCAATTAACCTTGCAAAAGATAAAAAAATACCCATTTTCTCGATTGGATTTGGAGATAATTTTAATCAGGACAGCAAAAAGTATGATGAAGAAGCAAATAAAGCTTTAAACAGGTTTTCAATATTAACTGGAGGATTATTCTTTATAGCTAAGGAAGAGGCTGATTTAAATGCAAGTTTCAGTAAAGTATCTGAACTTTTAAGATACCAATATAAAGTGACTTACAATTCACAAATACCAAAAGATGGCAATGAATATGATGTAGTAATATCTGTAAAAAATATCGATGAAGTAGTTACTGACACAATTAAAATAACTTCTCCCAAATTAAGTTTTAAAATAGATGTTAAAGATTTAAAAGATGGCGAAGAATTAAAAGAAAAAATCAATATAGTACCAGAGATTACTGTTGAACCTTCAAGATTTGATGCTAAAAACGAAATTAGTAAAGTTTCATATTATTTAGATAACGATTCATTTCTTTTATCAGAATCTAACACCTTCCCATATGGTATTGAATTTGACCCTTCATTATATGATATTGGAAGCCATATCTTGTTAATCAGAGTTACAGATAATTTAGGGAATACTCATGATTTTGCAAGGAATTTTAAAATAGTTACACCTCCAAAAAATAATAATTTGTACATATTTTTAGGAATTGGGCTACTTGTATTAATAGTTGCAGTTATTCTAATTGTTGTTTTTTTAAAGAGAAGAAAAGATAAAAGAAAAGCAGAAGAGAGAGGCCCTAAAGTTTTCAAACCTGGTCTTGGTTTAGAAAACAGCTCACTCAATCCTAATTTTGATAGCATGGGAAGCAGAAATGACACGGTTACAGATTTTGGTCAAGCTGTATCAAAAGAAACATTAATAGGAAATAGAGAAGATTTTATAGATGAAGATTTTGGTTCAAAAACAATTATTAAGAATATGGCTGACATTAAACCTAGTGCATGGCTAGTAAAAATAAGTGGACTTCACTCAGGCGAAGAATATTCTATTCCACCTGAGAAATCACCAGAAAAGCGCAGGATTACTTTAGGAAGAAGTTCTTATAACGATATTGTTATTGATGATGAAGCAGCATCAAGAGAGCACTCATTTATTATTATTGACAATAATGAATATAAGATTGGCGATATGGGATCCACAAATGGCACATATTTAAACGATAAGAAAATAACTAGTCTTAAAATTCTTTCAGATGGAGATAAAATTGGTATTGGAGATAGTGAATTTATATTTAAATTAGTTTCATTTGGAGAAAAATTCTCAACAGAAAATAAACCCGAAGGCAAAAATAAAAAAAATAAAAATATTAAAAATATTAATAAAAAAGAAAAGTAAGAAAAAATGAAAATAAATTTTTATGGATCAAGTTCGGTTGGGAGAGTAAGAAAAATCAACGAAGATTCTTTTAGTTTTGATTCCAAACTACAAGATAAAGGAAGCATTTTTTTAGTATGCGACGGTATGGGTGGCCATAAAGCAGGGGAGGTAGCAAGCCAATATGCCTCTAAGAAGACAATTGATTATTTCTACTCTTCTAATCAGAAAGATATTTTATCGAAATTAAATGAAGCAATTAAAAAAGTAAATATTGATATTTACAACTTTTCACAAAAGGACAGATCCAAAAGAGGCATGGGAACTACGCTTGTAGCTGTTGTCTTATTTGAGGGAATACTATACTTTGCTAATGTTGGAGATAGTAGAGTATATATTATAAGAAATAACTCGATAAAAAGATTAACAAAGGATCATTCTTGGCTTGAGGAAAGAATAATTGAAGGATTAATAAGTCCTGAAGAAGCAAGAAACAATCCAAATAAAAACATAATAACGAAATGTGTTGGATATGACCCCAATGTGGAGCCAAATTTAGGTAGTATTCCTCTTAAGGAGGGAGATAGGATTATTTTATGTTCAGATGGTTTATGGGATGAGTTAGATGATCTTACAATTAAAGATATAGCGTTATCTCAGAAAGAACTAAAAAAGGCTGTAGATTTGCTCATCTTTTCAGCTGAAAAAAAAGGTGGCAAAGACAATATAACTGTTGTGGCAATTGATTATGGCAGGGTAAAGATAAATAAAATAAGAAATAATAAAGCCGATACAGCTTTATCGGTAATTTCGATATTAGCAGTATTTTTTCTTATATCTGCTGTTACTTTATGTTTTTTTTATTTAAACACAGTCAAAGAAAACCAGAGGCTAAATTTAATAGTCGAAGAATCAAGTAAAGAATTCAGCAATAGTATAAAAGACCTCCAAGAAAAAAATAAAGCATTGGAAGAAGAACTCGATAATTTACTTGAAGAAAATAGTAAATTAAAACTAGAAGTTGAAAACATAAAAGAGAATGAAATAATAAGTGAAAGTTTAAATGAAATTTTAACACTAGACAAAAATTTCAATATAAATGAGCATATTGAAAATACAGGGATAATAAAAAAAATATTCATTGATAATAATAGGTTTTTATTTCTAACTTTTAGTAGCGTAAACAGACTATTTTTTCTAGACAATAATAATATTGAATCTCCACTGGCCTCTGAGATAAAGCTATATTTAACTGAGACTAATGAGGGCATTGGATTTGATAATATTTTTTTTAACAATAATGATTTTTTTTCCATACACGACAATGTTTTATATAAAAACGACCCTAATGGCATCATGCTTGATGAAGGTTCAATAAATATTCACAAAGTAAAAGAACTTCAGCAAAGCTTTCAGGAGAATAATTTGGCTAAAATAATTATTATCCAAGATATCCTATACTATTTAACTATTGATATGAATTACGATAATTCCCTAGATACTGATGCTAAAACTATAAACTTATATAATATTTCAGAAAACGATAATATTAATCAACATTACTCTATCAATTTAAATAATATCACTCATGATATTGAATCAATTGATTGTGGTTTTGATTCAGAAAACCAGATTCTCTATTTATTATTAAAAAATGAAAATATAAATTCTTTGTTAGCTTTTAAAAAAATAGATAGTGGTTTTGAACTGACCAATTCTATAAATATTAATAGTTCTGATACCTATCCTGAAAAAATATTGGTTAATAAATCACAAAACAGTGCAAAAGTAATAATTTATTTTAATAATGGAAGTCTTAATTATTATGACGAAGATTTAGGACTGGTAAAAGAACATTTATTGCTTAAATCTATAGAAAATACCTCATTAAAAATAATAGATATTTTCATTAATAATGGAAGTATATTTGTTTTAGATGATTCAAATAATGTATATTCTGCTTCAATATGAGTTTAGGCTTTATTTTTAGATAGTAAATAAATACTATGTTGTTAAATAAAACAATATGTGGTTATAAAATTATAAGTTTACTGGGTAAAGGTGGTATGGCTTCTGTATATCTTGGTGAAAATCTACACAAAACTCCAAAAAAAGCAGCTATAAAAGTTCTGGAAGTGGATATCGAGGAAAATAAAGAATATATCTCAAGATTTAAAAAAGAAGCTTATATCTGTTCCAAGCTTTCTCATCCAAATATTGTAAAAGTGTTTAGCTATGGAATTTATGAAAATAAGTATTATATTGTCATGGAATTTGTAGATGGTAAGGATTTAAGCTTTTATATACATAATAATAAGAATAAATCAATTAAAGATATTATAAGTTTTACAAATCAGATTGCCTCTGCACTAAGTTTTGCTCATAAAAATAAAATAATTCATAGAGATATTAAGCCTCAAAATGTCATACTTAATAAATATGGAAAAATAAAAATTACCGATTTTGGCATTGCCAAAATAAATATACTATATGCTCAAACTGTTGCAGAGGAAAAAATAATAGGAACTACATATTATATGTCTCCAGAACAGATAAAAGGTGATAATATTGATCTTAGAACTGATATTTATTCTCTAGGTATTCTATTATATGAAATGATTACAGGCAAGAATCCTTATGCAGCTGATACTCCATTAGCAGTTATAAATGGACATTTATATAAAAGTCCTGCTCCTATAGATGAAAATAGAAAGGATATACCAGAATATTTAATATATATAATAAATAGATGTATAGCAAAAAATAAAAATGACAGGTTTAATTCTGCTGATGAACTTCTTGAAGCCTTAAAATTTAAAAAAGTTGAAAAAGTAAAAATAGAATCTCAAGTTAGTCTTTTTTGGGATGAAAATCAAAAAATTATTGAAATTAAAGATGAAACAACTTTCATAGGAAGAGGCGAATTAAGTAATATTATTTTAAAAGATGGATATGTTTCTAGAAAACATGCAAAGCTAACTATATCTGATAGAAATTATATAATTGAAGACTTGGGAAGCATGAATGGAACTTATGTTAATGGGGAAAGAATTGGCATTCATTATCTAAGTAATGGAGATAAAATAAAAATTGGAAATAATATTTTTATTTTTAATTGTTAGGTTATAAATTTAATAAGTAAATATTTTTTAGTAATTATCAAGATTAAAGAAAGAAAAAAAATGAAAAATAATAAGGATAATAAGGATTTTGAAAATTTTTTTAATGAAAAAACAATTCAAGAAGAAGATTTATTTAAAGATAAAACAATTCCTGACGGTGGATTTATTAGTGATAAGACTGTTTCTTTTGAAAATGAAATAAATGATTATTTTGATTCTTCCAATCCTGATAAGACTATTTTATTAAATAAGAAAAAAGATGCACTTGCATGGATTGTAAAAATTGACAAAAACAAGATACAAAAAAAATATAGACTTATAGATGGAATAACTACAATTGGTAGAAGTAGCAGGTCTGATATTGTTATAGATAGTTCAGAAATTTCTGAATTGCATGCAAGAATAATAAAAGAAGGAAAAATATTTAAAATTATCGACGTAGGTTCATTGAACGGCACTTTTTTGAATGGGAAAAAAATAAACTCTCCAAAAATTTTGAAAGATAATGATGAGATCGTTATAGGGAATTTAAGATTTATCTTTAAAAAAATTTAAATCTTAATTGATAGTTAGGTTATAAGCATAGGGGCACTATAACTAACTTTTTAAGTTTAAAATCTAGTATTATTTACTTCCAGTATCTTTAAAAATTCTATCTCTGATAAAATTTCTAAACCTCTTAGCTATTTATGATGTCTTCTTTATTCTTTTTCATATATTTTTTCCCTCTCGTTACAACAGTGGTCACAAAAGCCTGGGGAACATGGGTCAACCGCTTTCACAATACGGTTTTTAATTTCATCAATTAATTTTTTATCTACTTTAAAAATTTATATTAATTGAATATTATATTGTTTAATGTGCATTATTTAAAACTAGGTTCCTTATTTTAAAATGAAATGTTATCTTACAGGTAATAAAGTTTGTAATCTCGATATAAAAGAAAAAAGAAATCAAATATTTATTGCCTATAACTATAAGTATAAAAATGTAGAAAAGACAATCGAAGATGCTATTATTCCTGCACTAAATGAATTAAATATTATATATAAAATAGCAAAACTTGAAATAAGTAACAAAGACTTTTTCTGCAAAATATGTGAGCTAATTCAACAGTCTAAATATTTCCTCGCTAATCTTACAAATCCTACTTTCAATGTTGGTCTTGAACTTGGACTTGCCTTAGGACTTAATAAAGAAACAATCTTGATTGCAAGTAACAGAACAAAATTGCCATCTGACTTAGTAAGACAGGAAGTAATATTCTACGGGAAGGATTTAAATAAGCTTAAAGAGAATTTCATTAGTTGTTTAAATACTCTTATTAAAAAGAATAACTAATTTTTTATATATTTGAAAGGAAATGGCAATGTCATATTATCTTGTAAGAGTTGGTGAAGGTAGTAAATACATTAAAGAGGCTAAAAAAGGTAGCTATATTGCAATAGGATGGAATGAACTGCCTGATTTAAATAATTTTAAAAATTTAGACTATATTAAAACTGCCCTTAAAAATACAACTTACAATTATTCAGCAACACAACTTGCGATTCAAGCTGGCCAAATTTATAGATTTAGCATAGAAATGAAAGAAGGCGACATTGTGCTTTCACCTTTAGGAAGTGGTGAATACTTAGTTGGAAAAGCTGAGAATTATTATTTTGAAGACAAACCTACTGATGATTGTCCATACAAACATAGAAGAAAAGTAAATTGGTTTGATAAAGTGCTAAAAAAAGAAGATATGTCAACCAATCTTTCCTATTCATTAGGAGCAACCCTTACCATATTTTCACTAAATAAATACTCTTCAGAAATTGAATCTTTAATAACAGGAGAGTCATCTACACCCGCAGAAAAACCGGAAAAAATACGAGATATTATTATACAAGATTTAATGAATCTTGATGGCAAAGAATTTGAAGAATTTATAAAACATCTACTAGAAGTGTTGGGCTTCGCGTCTGAAACAACCCAATATGGGAGTGATAAGGGAATCGATGTCAATGGTATTTTAAATGCAGAAGGTTTAGCTGAAGTCACATTAAGAGTTCAAGTGAAGAGAGTTCATGGAAGTATTGGTAACAAAGATGTATTAGCAATTAGAGGTGCGTTAGGGATGGGTGAACATCCTTGTCTTATTACAACATCTAAATTTACTCCAAGCGCTCAGCAAGAAGCAAATGCTCCTAATAAAACACCAGTAAAATTGATAGACGGGCAAGATTTAGCAGCAATTATATTAAAACATTTTGATGAACTTGATGAACGTTATAAGAATATTTTAAATATAAGAAGAAAGAAAGATATAAATATTGAGGATCAATTTGAATACTATGATAAATCAATTGAAGTAGAATCACCTGAAGTTCCTGGACTATCAGAGATTAAAGACACAATAGTTTGTCCTGCAAAAGAAGATGGTTTTAAAGAAGCATTTTTAGGGCAAAATTCATGGTGGGCAATAAAAATAAGTCCTGAAAAAATCCCGAATATAAAATATATTGCAATTTATCAGTCTGCTCCAATATCAAAAATAACTTACTATGGGGAAGTTGATAAAATCGAACCTTATAGAGATACTGGTAAATATAAAATATACTTAAAAGGTAAACCAATTAAGTTAAGCAATCCAGTAAAACTTGGTAAGAATAGACGACTTTGTCCACAAGGACCAAAATATTCAAAACTTGATGGTATATTAAAAGCAAAAACACTTGATGATATTTTTGG
>Ga0255344_1004823_pt1 | contig 13405 bp, 12 predicted proteins | sample wastewater_treat_5_FD_192414 | JGI IMG/M metagenome (GOLD analysis project Ga0255344, IMG submission 192414) | Wastewater microbial communities from Lulu Island WWTP, Vancouver, Canada - plant18 | ecosystem: Engineered > WWTP > Wastewater > Unclassified | place: Canada: Vancouver, British... | reverse complement strand
AGTTTGGTTGCAGAGGTGGAAGCTCTAGAGGTTCCCTATGGAGATGTCGGTTTGATTGTCAGCAGTTTTGATGAAGCTAATGTGGAAATTTTATTTGATAATTTTGTAGTTTGGAATCAATAATTTAGTGCAACGGATGAGGAGATAAAATCATTCGTATGCAGAAAAACAGATACACACGATTAGCAGATCAAGAACGGGAAAGCATTAGTCGAGGATTAGCTCAACATAAACCTATTCGACAAATCGCGAAGGAGTTAGATCGTTCTCCGAGTACCATCTCGCGAGAGGTGAGGCGAAATAGAGGCAAAACCGGTTATCGCGCCTTTTCAGCCAGCAGGCGTGCCAAAGCTGCAGCCTCATCACGGAAGCGAGGAAAGAGGAAGATAGCGAAGCAGGAAGGCTTATTGAGCTATGTCATCGAGAAACTCCAAGGGGAGTGGTCGCCTGAGGAGATTTCAAAACGGCTCAAAGTAGAGTATGCTTGGGATATGAACATGCAAGTTTCTTATGAAGCCATTTATCAATACATCTATGTACTTCCCCGGGGAGAGCTCAAGCAGCTCTTGATCAAAGGTCTGAGGCAAGAGCGCAAGCATCGTCGGGCACAAAAAAGAGGGGAAGCCACTGAAACTCGGGGCAAGATTGCCAATATGCTTTCTATTGAGGAACGTCCAGCCGAGGTTGATGAGCTAAAGGTGCCTGTTATTTGGAGACCTACAACTCAGATAACCTCGGCTTTTATGGTTCCTTAGGTTTTAAAGTTATGGGAAGCGAAAAAGCCTCATTGCCCACTCCCTCAGCATGGGGATTGCTTCGTGAGCCAAAAGAGTTTGAGAGCTCATCAGCCGCACGTAACTCTTGACCTTGAGCCCAGGTTTGGATTGACGACCTGCCAGCACCATGATATTATTTTCTGGCAGAAAAAATTAGCAAAGGCATAATGCCCCCATCGTCTCGAGCAAGGAGCGGCCACAAGCCGCCTTGCGAGGGCAGCATTCGAAGGGAATGCTGCAAGGCCGAGGTACCGGCCCTAGCCCGTGGGCGTATACCGAAACAGGAATTATCTGTGCGACCTTTTATAATATAATTTGTTTACTTTGCCCCATCGTCTAGCGGCTGGGGTCTGCCCCTAGCCTATAGGAGTATAACAGCTGAAAAAAAAGCCAAATTGAATTTAGAAGACGGCAAAATATAATAACCAAATTACCAAATGAAAAATCATAGAGAAATACAACCTATTGATAATTAGAACTTAGCATTCAATAAAAAACGGAATATTATTGTAGGTGAAAAAATAAATTAAGAAAGGTAAAAAAATGAAAAAAGCTGTCTATATTTTTCAATCTTCATATTAATAATTTTATTGTCTAGGGTAATTCCTACAAAAGCACAAACAGTAGACGATTCAGATCTCAACGAAATAAACCGAGTAATTTATACTTATTTTGACCTAAAATATTTAGCAATGACCAACAATATATACCCTGATCTTAGTATGGTTTTTGCAGAAAACAACGTCATGGACGATTCGATAATTACAGAAGCAGAAAGACTTGAAATTGAACTCAAGCATAATGAGATGTACGGACTTAAGTATCAAAAATATGATTATTTGCTGGATATTTCAGAGGTTGTTTTTTCACCAAATCATGTTAAAGCCACCGTAAATCTAACTGAAAACCATGACGTAGTTTTTACAGCCACCGCTCCAACAATATCTAAAATGAGGGGCTTAGAGCATGAAATTACATTGATGAATAATGGCAGCGGTTGGTTGATCTTTGAAGATAAATATGAAGATTATATATGGACTTTACTTAAGAAGAGTAATCTGTCAAAGCGAGAAGTGTTTGCTGCAATGGAAGACGGTTATAGAAGTTTTCTATATAATAATGAAGCTAAAAAAACCGCTATCGGAATAAATAATGTGGTAACAAACTATGTATATGATAGGATTGGGGCACGAAATTATGCGGCAACATATTGGGATGTATATAATCCTAATTATTATAATTTCAACAATATTCCAGATACTGGTGATTGCGCAAATTTTGTTTCACAAGTAATGCATGAAGGTGGCGGAATCCCTGAAACAAGCGACGATCAACCCACGTACGGTTGGTATTACAACAGTGTTCAAGATTATGCTTCTGCTTGGACTGGCGTACCAAGTATGTACGATTTTTTATTGAATGGGGCTTGTTGTTGGGAAGAAGGACCCAAAGCTTTACTTTCAAGCACAACGCAATTAAACATAGGGGATGTGATTATTTTTGATATGAAGTCTGTAGGTGGTACTTATGACCACGCCACTGTGGTTTCTTCGGTTCAGGATATGGGTAATTGGACATATTTCCCATTAGTTGCAGCTCACAATGATAACCGCTTTGATTATCCTTTTACTTATTATCAATATTATGGGACTTATGCTTTTAGAATAATTAATGATCCGGAGTATTAATGCAATTAAGAACCTCTATTAAGCTCTTGTTTTTTCTTGTTTTGATTATTTCTATCACAGCCTGCTCTTTAGCGGGAAATTTAGACAAGCTAGAAGAACCAACCGCCACTTTTACGATTGGACCGACATCGGCAGCATCGCCAACTATTGAAGCAACTCGCACGCCAACGTCAACTGCTACAGCAGTTCCGCCATGCCCAACAACTACCTTGCCTCTGCCTACCCTCAGCAGCGAATATCTAAACCTCGAACCCGAGGAACTTATACGCACCTATTTTCAGCTATCTATGGAGGGCAGGTTTATCGTAGCGTACCAACTTTTATCCAAGCAAAATCATTACCATAGAAGCAGTATCATCCAATATATCGATAATGGAGAACAGGGTTTACAACGCTCCATTAAAGGAGAGATTAACTCAATAGATGAACTTGAAGTCCATTACGGAGAAGGGATATGCCGCGTATTTTTTGTCGAATACACCGCTACCCCCGATCCAATTGATCAGGTGGGTACAGCAACGTTTCAGCAAGAAGTCATTGTTGTCAAGGAGGATGGCCAGTGGCGTTTGCTCACAAGTGGCCGGGGCGGTGATTATGAATTTACTTGCCGGGATTATGTCGAAGGGAAATATCCGTAATTTATGCTCGTTCTCAAAACCAAACAGTCTATCCCACTACACCCCTTGTTCATAAACTGTACATCACTTGCTAAACGCCACGTCGTAAAGAATTGACTCATATATTTCCGTATGATATTATTTGCTCCTGAGCAGATTAATAAATCGACTGTCGGTTTAATACCCCCATCGTCTCGAGCGAGGGGTGGCCACAAGCCACTCTTCGAATGCAGCATTCAGGGGAATGCTACAAGGCCGAGGTACCGGCCCTAGCCCGTGGGCGTATGCTGAAACAGGAATGATCTGTGCGGTAAAATAAACTTTAACAATAAACCCTTATTAAATTGCCCCCATCGTCTAGCGGCCCAGGACGTGGCCCTCTCAAGGCCAAAACAAGGATTCGAATTCCTTTGGGGGCACTTTTTTCCCCCCCGCCCGCCGGCTATAAACCAGAGGCCGGCTTGATATCCTTGATATTGAGCTGCAGGCTCTCCCTCCCTTGATACTTATTGATGTCGAATGTAAAAGCGATGTCAACCATATCCGGCAGCTGCCCGTTCCAATGCCCCTGGCGAAACGCAATGGCCTCGTAGCGCACGTGGCCGGCGCGCAAAATCAGCCTGAGGTGCTGCCCCTTACCGATTGGCGTAGCCTGCAGCACTTGCAGGTTGCGGCTGCAGAAGAGCGCTTCTGGGTTTCCGCGTCCGGTCGGCTCCAGTAGGCTGACCATCTCAAAGATCCGCGGAATTTCTGCCGCAGGTAAGCTTTCTAATGCAATTTCCTGGTCAATAGTAAGCACTGGCGCTAGTTCCAAGCCTTGCAGGTTCTGCTCAGCCAAGCTATTGAGCCGGCGCAGCAATTCCGGCAGGTTTTCGTTCGCTACGGTCAACCCAGCCGCCATGGAATGGCCGCCATAACGCACGAGCAAATCGGCACAAGCATCTAACGCTCGGGTGATGTTGAACTCAGGGATGGAGCGGCAGGAAGCGACCACGACGTCTTCACCACGGTGCCCAATGATGCTAGGGCGGTAGAGCGCTTCAGTGATACGCGAGGCGGCTAACCCCACCACGCCTTCGTTATAATCCGGTGAGGCGTCAAATACAATCATGGGCTGTTCCTCGCTCTGGAGGATATTTTGCAGCACGGTTTCCTGGATGCGAGCCATAATTTCGCGGCGCTCGCCGTTTTGCGAGTCCAATTGCTGGGCGAGCTCACCAGCGGTGAGCACATCCTGCGCGGTGAGCAAATTAAAAGCTGCCATGGCAGATTCTAACCGTCCAGCGGCGTTCAAGCGCGGAGCTAAACCAAAACCGATATTGCCCGCATTCAGCTTTTCTAAGTTGACGCCCGAGACCTGCGCAAGCGAATACAGGCCTTGCCGCCTCAGCTTGCCCATGGCTTGAATGCCCCCGCGCACCAAGGCTCGGTTCTCCCCGGCTAGCGGCGCCAGATCTGCCACCGTGCCAAGCGCGACCAGGTCCAGCCAATCCTCAGCGCTCACACCTGGTTGAGGGTAAGCAGTCAAGTATGCAGCAGCCAGCTTATACGCCAACCCAACGCCTACCAGATCTTTGAAGGGGTATGTGTCTCCCGCGCGGTGCACATTGAGGATCGCATCCGCTGGCGGGAGCACCTCACCCGGCTGGTGGTGATCGGTGAGGATCACGTGCATGCCTAAGCGGCGCGCTAAAGCAATTTCCTCCACCGAGCGGATTCCGCAATCCACTGTGATGATTAGCCCAATGCCCTCATGAGCCAATTGCTCGACCGCATCCAGGTTCAGCCCGTAGCCTTCATCGAAACGGTTGGGGATGTAAATACGCGGGCTTACCCCCAGCTTCTGCAGCAGCTCGTAGAGCAGGGCTGTCGAGGTTACACCATCTACATCATAATCGCCGTAAATGGCGATGGGGGTGCCATTTGTAATCGCTGCATGCAGCAGCTCCACGGCTTCGGTCATATCTCGGATAAGGAAAGGGTCCGTTGCGCCGGGAGAATTCGCTTCCACAAAGGCTTGCGCCGACTCGGCATCCCTCACGCCGCGGTTGTAGAGCAGCTGCCTTAGCAGAGGTGGAAAATCCGTTAATTCTTGGTCGATTTCTGGTGGAATAGGCTCTGCGACGTTCCAACGTTTATTGACGGGGGTGTGGTTGTTGAACTCCATGCAAAAAGTCCTCGTAAGTGTGTTAGTATGGCTTTATTGTAACCGGTAAAAAGGACAAACCGAGAGTGTTGGGTTTAAAGCCTTCAGTAACCATCTATTCCTAGGGGGATGAATATTCGTTATTTCTTTGCCTTTCAAGTAAAATTAACTCCATGGAAACAAAACGTGGACTTTTCAACTTTGGTAAAAAACCGACCCCGGACTTCCGTATCTCGGATGATGTGGAGCGCGCCAAGCGCAATGGCAAGCCGCTCGTTGCCCTGGAATCAGCGCTGATCACGCACGGCGTCCCCTGGCCGGAGAATCTCACCATCTCCCGCGCCATGGAAGACGCGGTAAAGCATAATGGCGCTTTCCCTGCCACAGTCGCCGTGCAGGAAGGCCAGCTGCGCGTGGGCTTGAGCAGCAGCCAGTTGGAAAGCTTAGCAGAATCGCGCGACCCGCACAAGCTCAGCCTGCGGGACCTGGGTGCTGCCGTGGCGCACAAATGGAGCGGTGGGACGACGGTCTCCGCCACGCTTTTTGCCGCCGAGAGGGCTGGCATCAAGGTGCTCGCCACCGGTGGGATCGGGGGGGTGCACCGCGCGCCAGCTTACGACATCTCTGCGGACCTGCTGCAGCTGTGGAAAAGTCCGCTTGTGGTGGTATGCTCCGGCGCTAAAGCCATTTTGGACCTACCCGCCACCTATGAAGTGCTGGAGACCCTGGGAATCCCGGTCATCGGCTACCAAACGGACGAATTCCCGGCGTTTTACTCTGCCCAGAGTGGGCTGAAGGTGCCACTGCGCGCCGAGAGCGCCCAGGAAGTAGCCGAGATTGCCCGTACGCATTGGAAGCTCACGCTCAGCACGAGTATCCTCGTGGTGGTGCCGCCGCCCGCAGAGAGCGCCATGCCGCGCGAGCGTATGGAAGCTCTGGTTGCGCAAGCCTTACAGCAAGCCGAAGCTGAAGGCGTTCGCGGAAGCGCCCTCACGCCGTACTTGCTAGCTAAGATGAATGATCTCAGCGGTGGAGAAAGCCTGAAAGCTAACTTAGCTCTGCTGCGCAATAACGCCGCAGTAGCCGCCCAAATTGCTGCCCAGATACCGGAAGGCTTGCAGGAATGGCGCTATATCTAGTCCTCAAGTAAATATCATAAGCCGGCTGGATGTGCCGGCTTTTTTATTGCCGAGGCGTGGCAGAAGGTTTAGACGTATTGCTGGGCAGGGGTGTGCGCGTTGGGGTCGGCGTACGGGTTGATGTTGGTGTTGCGGTAGGGGTGAGGGTAAAGGTCGGGCTGGGGGTGAAGGTGGCGGTCGGCGGATTGCCTACCACCGTAAAGGAACCCGAAAGGATCCATTGGCTGCCCACAAAGCACTGCACCTGATATTCGCCGGGCAGCCATTCTTCGGCTGGCAGCTCCAGCACCAAGACGCCGTATCCGCCCGTGCCGCCTTCCCAATGACCAGTCTCTGCTTTGAGCAAAGTATCCCCACGATACCATAGCTCAGTCCATTGCACACCATCACTCATAAAGTTGTAGCTGTACGTCCCGTAAACCTTGGTCAGCGGGTTGCTGAACTCCACGGCTGGATCGACTGGCTGAAAGTTTTCATCAATCTCGGTTGCAAACACGATAGGGCTAAACACAGCGTTGGGGTTAGGGGTGACGAACGAATCGAACTGCGTGGCAATCGCCTGCGGGACAGAAGGCGTGTTAGTGACCGAAGGGGTGTTGGTGATAGTAGGCGTGAGCGTGATGGTGGGGGTTAGTGTGATCGTGGGTGTGAGGGTTATGGTGGGGGTGAGCGAAGGCGTGAGCGAGGGTTGGAAAAAGCGATAAGCCACACTCTCACCAAAGCGGAAGTTGAAGTAGGCAAATACGCCTAATGCTAAAGCTGTCAAGATCAGACCGGCAGCTTGGTCGTAAAGCTTGCGGCGCTTGAAGTAAAAAGGCATGCGCTTGCCTTTTTGGATGGTGCGGGAAGCGCGCACCGCCGACCAGATGGCAGCGATAACAGCCATGAAAGTGAGGGTGAGGACAGTCGAGCGGATATCCATGCGTGGCACCTGCTCAGAGATTATACCTGTGCAGCGAAAAGTGGGTTTAGGAGAAGTGCCCAGACCGACCTAATGATGCGAAGAAATATATTCCTTTAATGATAGCCCTCGTTCGGCTCAGCCCAGCAGCACGCTGGCATAAGGCTCGGCAAAAAGTGCTGGAATCCCACCGGTATGCCAGAAGAGCACAGCTTCATCACGCCGGAAAAACCCTTGACTGATGAGATCGATCAAGCCGGAGGCAGCGCGGCCTGTGTAGACCGGATCGAGCAGGATACCTTCGGTGCGGGCAAAGAGCTGTATAGCCTCTACCTCTGCCGGCTGGAGAGCGCCATACCCTGCCTGGCAATAAGCATCATTGACCAAAACATCTTCAGCTTTGATTTCTGCTCCTATACCCAACCAGGCTGCCGTCTGATTTGCTAGTTCGGCTATCATGTGCGTGAGCTCCTGTTTCGGCTTATCCACGCTGATGCCCAGGATGCGGCCCGAAAAACCGGTTTGCTTGGCACCCAGCATCATTCCAGCCTGCGTGCCGCCGCTGGAGCTGGCCAGCACGATCCAATCAGGCTTCAGCGCCTGCTCCTGGAGCTCTTGCATGGCTTGGAGGTAGCCTTGCACCCCCACCGGGTTGGAGCCGCCATAAGGGATAAGGTAAGGCTGCATGCCGTCTTCCTCGGCTTGGGCAAAAGCTTGCTGCGGGCGCTGGTCGCGCTCTTCCTTCGAAACGAAAATGAGCGTTGCCCCGCTGAGCTCGTCTAAAAGCAGGTTGCCTTGGCGCGTGCCTGGGTCTGGACCTCCTAGGACGAGGATGCAGCCCAAGCCCAAGCGTGCTGCAGCGGCTGCCACCTGCCGGCAATGGTTGGATTGCACTGCGCCAGTTGTGATAAGCGTCCGGCATCCCTGCGCGAGAGCATCTGCTGCCAGATATTCTAACTTGCGGGTTTTATTGCCACCCAAGCCCAAACCGGTCAGGTCGTCGCGCTTAATAAAAAGCCGCGGTCCTTGCAGGAGCTTTGTCAGCCTGGGCAGCGGTTCTATCGGGGTGGGTAAGTGTGCCAAAGGAATACGATTAGTCATTTGCGAGCCTCCGTTGCGTGGCAGCTTTTCCGCGTGCGCGCATGACGTCCAATATTTTAGGCAAGGTGCGCGTGTAGAGACGGTAGAGCCCGGGCTGGCTGGTGTAATCCCAGGCACCCAGATGGCGCACTACCTGCCCGTTGAAGCCTTCTTTGAAACGGTACACGCCCCATAGTGGGTCCGATTCAGTGAATACATCGGGGGCGCCCCACATGTCGTAGGTGCGACAGCCCAAGGATTTGGAAAGGCGGATCGCTTCCCACTGAAGGAGGTAATTGGGCATGCGCTCCCGCGCCAGGTCAGTGGACATGCCAAACATGAAGCGCGAAACGCCGGCAAAATAAAACAGTACCAGTCCACCAATCGGCTGGCATTCCACCTCAGCGATAAGCGCTTTAGCCATGCCAGCTTGCATAAACTCGCGCCACAGTTCTGTGTAATAGGCTTCATGGCGGATGACAAAGCCATCCCGCACAGCCGTCTCGGCATACATACGGTAGAGCAACGGGAGCTCACTTTCCTCTGCCTCGTGCACTCGGACCCCTTTGCGTTCGGCCAAGCGGATATTGTAGCGCGTTTTTTGCTTGAACGAAGCCAGGATTTCGTCTTCACTGCGCTGCAAGTCTATGAAAACCGTGTTGCGAAATTGAATCTGATCGCTGGAGAAGCTCCAACCGTGCTGCGCCAAGAGTGCCTGAATGGCTAGCCCGGTAGGGTTATCAGTGCTCTGCAGGCTGCCGGGCACGCCCCGACCCAGGATGACATCCGGGTCAACCTTGATAAACACTGCTTTGCGCTGGCAGGCAAAACCTTCCAAATCTGCTAGTACCTGCGCCGCAAGCGCCTGATCTGCCCAATCCAAAAGCGGTCCTTTGGGGCAATAGAGCACTTCAATGCTCAGCACCGGCAGCGGCTGGGTTCTCCGGCTGAGCACGAGCGCAGCCGCTTGCAACTGCCCGTGAGCATCCTCCCAGACCGCATGGTGCGGCTGCCAGCCATTGCGGATCTTAGACTGCCCCCATTCCCATGTCTGCAAGATATGCGCATTAGGCAGGGTTTGGATAAGCTCATCCCAAGCCTGCGTAGAAATGCTATCAAGCAGGCGCATTAGCTTCACCTTGCCTTCTGGATTGCATTATTTTATAGGCTCTATAGAGCAGCGGATTGTAGACCCGAATGAAGGCGGGTGCGCTGCGCAATATTTGCCCGCCAAAGCCACGCTTGAAGCGATACACCCCCCACAAACCGTCAGACCGGCTGGTAAACTGTTCCTCGAGAACTGCTTCATCCTCATCCGGAATACCCCACAGGTCATAAGTTTTAGCACCGTTAGCTTTAGCCCAGCGCATCGCTTCCCATTGCAGCAGGTAAGTTGGCATCAGGTTGCGCATTTCATCATCCGAAGCGCCATAAAAATACCAGGCGCGTTCATGCTGCAAAAAAGCCATCAGGTATGCCAAAGGCTTCTGGTTCAAAACAGCCTCAAGCAGAACAGCTCGACCTTGGGGCTCAAAGATACTAAAAGCTCTGCGGTAATAATCAGCACTATGCAGAGCAAAGCCATCCCGCTGAGCGGTAGTTTGCATCATACGGTAAAAGCCTTCTAAGTCCGCACTGGTGAGCACTTGCACGCCATGCCGCTCCGCCAAGCGAATGTTATAGCGTGTCTTTTGCTTCATGGCAGCTAAAAGCTGATCCTCATCTTGAGTAAGATCAACGATGATTGTGCGCCGCGGCTGGATGGTGTGCTCTTCCGACGTGAAACCTGCCAGCCAAAGCGTGCGCACTTCATTGGGGAGCGGCTCAAAGAGATCAGGCTCGACCTGTAAAAAGATCGCATGATGTTGGCGGCAAAGCGCGTCCACCTGTGGCCAGAGCTCTTGCCACTGGGTGCCTAGCGGACCTTTGGGCAGGTAACCAATACTCAAACCAAGCGGCAGACGGCGCAGCAGGATTTGGGCAGCACAGTGCTCTGCCTTCACATGCACAGCTGACCAACCGAAAGCCTGCTTAAACGCTGCCCAGCTGGAAGTCTGTAAGAGATGGGCTTCTGGGTAGCTTTGCAAAAGCTCATTCCAGTTGGCACTTTCAAGTGAGTTCACACTCATGCAATCCTAACGCCCTTTGAACCCGAGCACCGCCCCAAAAGTGCGCAATAAAATAGTTATATCCATGAGAATATTAGCGTGCTCAATATAATAGAGGTCGTACTCCAGCTTGATAGCGGTTTCCTCAACCGTCTCGGCATAGGGTTGGTTGATTTGTGCCCAGCCGGTAACACCTGGCTTGACCAGCATGCGCGCCCGATAAAAAGGGAGGACCCTTTGGAAGATCTCTACCAGTTCGCTGCGCTCTGATCGAGGGCCTACCCAGCTCATATCACCCCTGAGAACATTAATGACCTGGGGGAGCTCGTCTAAATGTACTTTGCGTAAAAATCTCCCTACACGCGTCACCCGTGGGTCGTCGGTGGCGGTGACCAAAGCCTCTTTTTCCATATCGGCATTAGTTTTCATCGTGCGGAACTTATAAATGCGGTAAGGAGCCCCGCCACGGCCTAAACGTTCTTGGCTGTAAATCACCGGCTTACCAGAATCGATCAAAATGATTACTGCAATAATCGGGAATAGTCCGACGAGAAATACCAATCCAACCAAGCTAATGGCAAGATCCATCAAGCGCTTGAACAGGCGGTAAAAGCCGCCATTGGGTGTGTGGCTGACGAATGAGCGGATAACCCACTCCGAGTCAAGCAAGGTAATCGGAACACGCCCCAAAAGAGATTCGTAGACTTCTTGCATCGTGGAAATATCCAAGCCTTGTTCTTGTGCCATCAATAAGTTTTGGAACATGCCGTGTTTTATTGGGCCAGAAATCGCTAATATCAGATCAGTAATGCCTCTCTGATCGATAATATCGAATAGCTGGGTGTGGTCCCCTAACACTTCATAATCTCGAATGGTGCTGCCTAGCTTTTCCGGGTCGTCATCCACCAAGCCAATTAAATTGAAGGGCGGTGGGTTTTTATCTGCAATCACATTCACCAAGGTTGAGCCGGCCTTGCCTGCACCGATGATCAAGGCGCGTCTGGAAAGGCTTGCCGCCTGAAATAAGCGCACATAAACATACCGCCAAATGAGGGTAAAAATGACCACAAAGATAATAAAGAAAGCTACACCGCGGCGGGGCAATGTGAGCGGGGGCATGGCAAAATAAACAATCAGATAAAAGAAAATGGCTGCAAGAGTCGCAACACCAACCCCCCGCATGGTAAGTTGCATATTTCCAGCTTTATTAATGTCATAAGTATCGACGAGCAAAATAATCCAGAGGATAGGCAGAAAATAAAACCAGGTATCTGGCCGGGTTTTCAGGAATTCCATTGAAAACTGCAGCCAAGCATCTCCAGCAGCCCAAAAGTATAGCGCAACCAGCAGAGCTAAATAACCAGCGATAAGATCCCCTAAAATCAATAAAGCTCGCTGCTCTGATTGCTTAAGGCGCCACCGTGGTGTTGCGCGTTTCTCTTGCATACTCTTTTCTCCTGCTCCCTCAGCTGTGCGGGCTGGAAAGACTCCCGACTAACAGCGCTGCACCCCAACTCAAGTGCATGGTCGCGATCGCCAGTGGGACGCCAATGGCGAGCGCAGCATCTTTCTTTTGGATTGCAAGCTGTATACCAACTAGGATAAGCGCCGTTATGTAAATTCCTAATTCTATGAGCCAAACGGTGAATAAAGGCTGAAAGATCAGGCTTAATATAGGCAGTAGGATGAGGCTGAGCACAAATATAGGCGGCAAAGCTTGCCGCAAGCGCAGCGTTTTAGGATAGCGCTTCAACATTTGCGCCTTCCAAAAGCCATAGCGCCAATATTGTTTCGCCAAATCACCTAAACTCCCCCGCGCAAAATACACTGAGCGGATCTGTGGATCCAGCCAGATGCGCCCGCCAGATTGACGAATGCGGGCATTAAATTCATAATCCTCATTGGTCAGCAAGCGCTCATCAAAGGGTCCAATGCGTTCGATCAATTCGCGCCGAAAAGCCCCAAATGGAACGGTATCCACGTAGCCAGCTTGGCTGCCAATGCGGTATCCCGCATCTCCCACCGCTAATGGGTGCGCTGCAGCTGTGGCAATGGACCGCGCGATCCAGCTTTCATTTTGGGGCTGGATCTCCCAAACGCCACCCACGTTTTCGGCTTGTCTGGCTTGCAGAGCCTCTACGCAGCGGGCTACATAATCTGGCTCCGGGATTGCATGAGCATCCATGCGCAAAATAAACTCCCCTTGCGCGGCAGCGATGCCGACATTAAGCGCAGCAGGGATTATTTGATTGGGGTTTTCTAATACATGCACCCGTAAGTCGGGGTATTTTGCTATAAATTCAGCAATCACATCCCGTGTGCCATCCTCAGACAATCCATCAGCAATGAGCACTTCCATCTCGGATTGAGGAAAACTTTGCTGCGCTAATGCTTCCAAGAGCAACCGAATCGTTTTTTCTTCATTGCGGCAAGGCACAATCACTGAGACTTGAATGGGCATAAGCAGAAGGCTTTCAATATTTTCATCAGCGCTAAGAGTCCTGACACTCACATGTTCCGCCACCGTGTGGGAGGAAGGCTATGGCTTCAATTTCGACAAGCCCACCTTTGGGCAGAGCAGCCACTTGTACCGCAGATCTGGCAGGGGGGTTGTGTGTAAAGAACTCAGCATAAACTGCATTTACGGCAGCAAAGTCAGCAATGTCTTTTAAGAAAACGGTCGTCTTGACCACCGCATTTAGATCAGCACCAGCTGCTTCGAGGATTGTTTTCAGGTTGGTAAGTGCTTGGCGGACTTGCGCCTCCACATCAAGTTTTAGATCGCCAGTGGTTGGGTCTAAGCCTAACTGACCTGAGACAAATAGAAAACATCCACTAGCCACAGCAACTGAATAAGGACCAATCGCTTGAGGGGCATGTTCTGCCGTGATGATTTTCTTTTCTTTATGCTTCGCATGTTCTGCGCTCATAGGCATAGGGCACCTTTCAT
>Ga0255344_1004811_pt1 | contig 13429 bp, 5 predicted proteins | sample wastewater_treat_5_FD_192414 | JGI IMG/M metagenome (GOLD analysis project Ga0255344, IMG submission 192414) | Wastewater microbial communities from Lulu Island WWTP, Vancouver, Canada - plant18 | ecosystem: Engineered > WWTP > Wastewater > Unclassified | place: Canada: Vancouver, British... | reverse complement strand
GGTAATCTCTTGGGTGGAGGACAATAGAATGGATAATAAAAACGGGTATAGTTCTTTTGTAAATCGGTCTAATAGTTTTGTAAATCAACCCAGTGATTTTGTAAATGCTGATAGTAGTTTACTTAGTTATTTGGGTGCTGGTTTTACTATTGGTGAAATTAGTTTATTACAGCAGGGATATAGCCCTATGCAAATTTTTCAGCAATATGAAGGGAATGTAAGCCCTGCAATGGGGAGAGAAGCTGAAAAAGAATATCAATTACAACAAGAATATATTAGACAAGCACGAATAGCTCAAACGATACAGCAAAATGCTGTTAATACAGCTATGCCATCATCTCAATCAGTAGAAAATCAACGGGTGCAAACTCTAATGCAAATGGAGCAAATTCAGGAACAGCGAAGACAAGCACAGTTACAGGGACAGATGGGACTTCAGTATCCTCAACAAGGAATGGGAGTTGACCAGCAAGGGCAACCATCTGATACACCTGTTCCATTGCCAAAAGCAATAGAATCAGATATGGCAGGGGCTAGGTTTTATCAAAGTCCGACTACTCCAGTTCCATTTGTAGGTGGACAACAAAATGCCATTCTTGATGCGCTAGGTATGTTCGCTTGGAGTTTTGCTGAAGAATGGACTATGGGATTGATTGATATTATTCCTGGCATAAAAGAACTACGTCCAGTTGCCGATACTAAAGCAGGTCGTATAGCTGGTACACTTGGTAGGGTAGCAGGAATAGGCACTGAATTACTGATACCTACTGGTATTATGAGTACGGTTGGTAAGGGAGCAAAATTAGCGAGTAGAGAAGCAACAAAGAGAACAGCAGAAATAGCAACTAAAAATGTTGTTGCACGTGGTTTTAAGGGGGAAGTAGCTAAAGAAATAGTAGAAGAAGCAGGAGAAACTGTATTTGGTACTGGGGTACAAGTAGCAGTAACTAAAGTGGGATTGGCTAATAAACCATCGGCACTAACAAGCTTGGCAAGACGAGCGGCTACTGGAAAAATCTCAGTTGAAGAAATGGGAAAGAAACTAAGTGCAAACTTTATTAGTAATTTAGAACAACAATTTGCTAAGCACGGTTTGCAAAACGTACTATCTCCAAATGAAATGGCATATATTAGTAAGATTGTCGTTGATACTTTTAATGATATTCCTACGGTAGATTTTGTTACTGGAATTACTAAGTATTTAGTTAAACGTAATATTCCTAATGCTACTGCTTTTGCAATTGGTAATGGTATAGAACGTGGTTTTCTTTTTGGTGTATCTGATTTAGTGCGTGGTACAATCTATTCCTATGCTGATAATCCAGAAGCTACCTTTGGAGAGCATTTACAGCAGGGAGTTAGAATGGGTGCAAGAAGTGCTTTAACTGGTACTTTTGCTGGTTTAATTTCTGCTATTCCAATGGGAAAAGAAACTAGTAGTCTCAATGATTTTCTTAATGCAACTTATGCTAAGATAAGTAATCCTAAACCATTACAACAAATGACTACTCAACAATTAAGTGTTAATCTAGATATGTTTCTCAGAGAAAATCCCAATAAAACTATTATATTTTCTAAGAAATTTCTAAGTGGATTAAGTGATGATGATAGAAAAATCATCCAGTCATTTATATCCAAATCCGATGATGTGGTTTCATTAAGAACTATAAGAACCATAGAAGAAGCTTTGGGAGATTCTTCTGCCGCTAAAGATTTATTACTTGATGTTCATAAACAGTTACGCCGTGAGTTCGCTACTGAATTACAGCGGGGTGCTATATCTGGTGCTACCAGAGCTATTATGCCTAATTTAATGAAGATGGGATTAGGGTCTTTAGTTCTTAATGCTGATTTGTTAGTGTCGTTATCACGTGGTACTAATTTTATGGATGCCGATGAATTATTATTTCACTTTATTATGGGTGGTTATATGGCAAGAAGTAAATCCAACTGGGCTACTCACGATTACGATTCTCCCACCTTCGGTTCTGGACAGATGGATAGATTAAGATGGGGCTTAAGGATAATGGGCGATAGAATAGATAATCCGATTCTTAATATTGGTGATATGGGTGCTCCTGAATATAATCATCTTTCTTATAATAACGATACGAATATTCAAAATGCTTTAAAGGTATTTGAAGATAATAGAGGTATATTTAAACAGGGAGATAATGGTACTTCGATAGAAGAAAGATGGAATAATAGAACAAATAATCAGGGAAAGAGTGCCGCTGATATTAATATTCTTAAGGATGCTGATAAAAAGTATTATGATGTTTTTCATAGAGCCTGGTCTTTAATAAGAGCTTTTATTCCTGTTAATCAATATAAAGCACTTTCAGAAATAACAATGGAAGATGCTTTAAAAATTGGTAAAGAAATATCTGAGGGTAACAATGCAGAGTTAAATAAAATATTATCTAATGATATATTAACTAGACAATATATAGAAAGAGCTGTTAATGGAAGTGCTATGAATCTTCTTAGAATGGGATTTGATACACTTAAAAGAGCACTAGCTAAAATAGGTATTAATATTAACGACCTAAAAGAAGATGGCATAAGTGGTGTTGTCCCTACTTTTTTCACTAATAAAGAGGGAAGTAAAAATCCCCAATTACAAGAATTTTTAAGTTATATTCAGAATCTTGTAGATTTATATGCAGATGTAGGAGCTATAAGTAAGGGTGGAAATGGTGTTGCAATAGATACTCCTGAAAAAATACAGGATGCTTTAGAAGCTCTTAAAATAATTAAGGGTGTAGAAGAAGGAATGACTAATGATATATTTAAGAATACACTTAAATTTTCATTTAATAGTCCAGTATTTGCTACTTACATAAGGGGTGCATTAAACTATAATGTAATTGATAAAATTAGAGGAATAGCCACTGGTGAAAATCCTTCTTCGCCAGCTATAATATCTTATTTACACAGCATAGGAATACTAACTCCTGACAATAAAATCGCTAGTCAGGCAGTAAAAATAAAGTTTGCTGATAATGTAAGTCCTGAAGATAAAAATATAATTCTTGCTATGATTGATGTAGTGCGCACTAATTATAATTCAGATGATAATGTTGGTGGTGGTGAAATAAGTATTAGTGCTAAGCAGGTAAATGATTTTATCAAGGTATTGGAAAATAATAAATTCCCTACATCTAAAAATGCTGTTGATGTTTACAGAACCGCTTTTAATGATATTATTTTAACAAAGCTTGCTTCTGCTAATTTGGATTTGGAAGATGCCGCTAAAATAAATATCTTAGCGCAGAGTGGACTTTTTAATTTTGGGTTTTCGTCTTTATACAAAATTGAATTAGGTGCAAACATAGAAGAAGAATTGAGACAAAAAGTAGCAGAAGAGAATAAAATTGAATTACCTGAAGGAACTCCCAAGCCATCTGAAACTAGTGCTGGAGAAAAAGTAATAGTAAAATTAGTAGGTGGAGAGGGAATAGATATTGCTGATGCTAACTTTACACAAAAAGTAGAGTGGTATAATCAGATAGTACAAGAGCTATCTAAAAAGTATAATTTACCCATTCAAACTAAATATCTTGACAAAAAATCTATTAATTATGGTTATGCGTTAAATCAGTTTCTTGATACCTATGGGATTTTATCGAAATATATTACCGAAGATACAGCTAGTCAGTTTATAGGTACATTAGGTAGATTAAGTGCCGCAATAGGTTGGAATAATAAAATAGGTTTCTTAAGTAATTATCAATCTATGGCAGTTACTAATTATCTAATGAGTAAAAAATACTTGAACGCCGAAGATTTTTTTGTTGGTGAAGTTTCTGCTAGTATAGATGATTTAATAAAGCAGTTAAGACAAAGGTTTGGTAATAGTGGGAATGTAAATGTACTAATAGCAGGTTTAGAAGCAACACGAAACGAAGTAGAAAAAATAAAAGCAGAATCACAGAAGAAAAAAGTAGAACAAGCAAATAAAATAGGGCTACCCAGTCAAGAGCAGGGACAAGAAGAGGATGCTATAAGTACACTAGCTCAAAAGATGAGCCTATTTTTTGGTAGTCCAGAACAGCAAGATGTAATATTAATGGCACTAAAAGAAGCCAGTGAAAGTGGAATATTTAAGATTGGTGATGAAGAAATACCAGTTCAGATAATAGGTAAGAATATTATTAATAAAGTATTAGGTGTTGTAGATGAAGATGTAAGACGAATCCAAGCTGGTATGCTGGAGGAACTTCGTTTAAAAAGCGAACAAACAGAGAAAGACCTAAAATCATATCTTGAAAATGGGGTTGGAAATTCTAAAGACTATAATATTAATAATTTACCTAATCAAAAGAATATGTCACTTAAGACTGGAATTAGTGCTAGTGATGTAGAAACATTATTCTCGTCAGGCATAATGATTGACAGAAATACGGGGGCGTTAACGATTAATGATAATTTATATGATAACTTTACTAATTCATTAACATTTAAAGTTGGTAATAACGATATATCATTTGACCAATTAAAAGCTCTATCTGATAGTAACGATAGTAATGCCAATAAGGCACGGGAATTGGTTACTCAAACTAATAACTTTTATGCTGGCATTTTAGTATCTACTTTTAATTCCACTACTATTGATGAACTTTCTGCTTCTATTTTTAATAAGAGTATTACTCTAAGTAAAACTGGTAGGAAAGTCAAACATAGCAATCTTACTAAATGGTGGGCTAGTAACGGATTAGTATTTGAACGAGTAAATACCGAAATGAACTTAAGTGAAAATGGAAAACGCTCTGTTGTTGATACTGCGGAAAATATAGAATATCATACAAAGTTTCGGTATGTATTGGGTGGTTCTAATTCTAGAATTTCCGCTTTTGATGAAAATGGATTGCCAACTAATATTGGTAAGAGATTATTATATTCTTCAGGACATCCTAACTCTTTTTATGCCATAGAATTAACTGATAATAATATAGAAGTTATCAAAACAATGTTTAATAAGGCAATATCTGATATTAAACAATATACTGGTGAAACAATAAAGAATCCTTTACAGGGTAAAACTAATAAACAACTAAGTGATTCTGAATTATTTTTTATGTTGCACATTTCGCATTTGACACACACATTTGGAGCACAAGGGGCTAAGAAATTCTTATTTAATTCTGATAATCAAGATGGTTTTAAAATGCTGAAGTATCTTAAACAAGTAGAAAATAGAAATCTTACGCCAGAAAACTTAAGTTTAATAAAGCATATAGCTGAAAAGACTGGGGATAACGAAACGCTTCAAGCCATAAAGAATATATTCGGTGAAAAGCAAACTGAAACAGTTGGTATGATTGTGATAGATGATGGGGCGAAGGGGTCACCTTTTGATTTACAAACGTTATACACTGCTTATTGGACAAGGGATAAAGCCGCATCGGGAGTGGATGGTGCATTATTTGTTTCTAAAGATTTATATCGCATACTATCGGCTTATGGTGTTGATGATAGGAATAGTGGTGCTATTAAAGGTAATATTGTATCTAATGGTAGTAAAGATGGTATTATAATGATAGGCAAGGTTGCGATTTTTTATAGTCCTGATGTACAGGAATTGATATTTGATAAGAATAAAGGTGTTGATGTTGTTGCATTTAAGAGTGGTATTAAGTATTTAAATAGTGATACTGATGATTCGGTAAAGAATAAGGTAATAACTGGGATAAGTTCAATTGATGAAATAGGAAAACGTATATCACCACATACTATTTTACAGTTACAACTTGATTCTTTTCAGCATCAATATAATTTTGCCGAGAAAAGTCCTGCTTCTATTAGTAATCAGTATTCTAACTTTGTAGATAACCCATTGGTTTCACGGGACTTATACGATACATTTTCTAGAAGAGGAATAGAAATATTAAATGAAGTTCTGGAAAATATGAATGAAAGTCCTGAGTATGTTAATGCAATGTTACGTTTATATTTGGGAGTAGAGAATGGATTCGATGAAGATTTAAGTATTGACTCTAATATATCTCTTGCCAAGCGGATAATAATGTCATCACCATTTGCTACGCTTGATATGTTTGGTGATAGTATAAGAAACAATGCTGTAAAACGATTGTTTATTGACCGATACTTGCAAGGTCATAGCGAAAAGGGTGGTAAAGCAGTACTAGTGCCTTATGCACTTAGAAGACAAATAACTGGAGTTGATTTACCGCACGCTATTATTGACCTTGAAACTGGACAGCTTAGCCAATTTGGAGGTGTAGAATTACCTTACTATGCTGGTGATATAACTCTGAGCAAAGAAGACATTTCCTTTATTATTCATTATACTGACAATACCAAATCTGGTGAACCGATAGAACGGGAAAAACCAATTGATTTGGATACTGCAATAAAGATGTTCGGTAACGATATAGATTTTAGTAATTTTACTGTTAAATCTATAATGGATGTATTGGGCAATATTAACAAGCGTTTGGAAAAAAGTAAAGGTACACAGTTTACAGCATACAGTAAAAGAACGGTAGATGGTAAAGTAGTTCCAGTTCAGAGTATTGATTTGGCTACAATGATTTCTCGTTCTCCATCTGTTAAGCCCGATGATATAGCGGTATTTAAAGTGAAGACTATATTAGACAAAAAGTATGGTAACACAATTTATTTCAATCCTCTCGACGTGAATTATACCTTAGAAGGTGATTATGATATAGATTCTGCTTCGTTCTTCTGGGGATTAACTCATAATAGTATGAAGCATTTTGCCAATAGAAAGCAAGTAGGTGCTATTGAAGCTAATGTTGAGAAACCCACTTATTTTTCTAAAAGATTATTTGATGCAAATCCAGAAGAATATTATAGAGAAATACAAAGGTATAAACAATATCAGGCAAAACAAACAAAATTGCGTGGAGCAAAGGTAAAAGTTGAGGCTATAAATGGTTATCTAAGAAACTCTAAATTTAAATTATCATATCTTGAAAATGGAAAACACGTAGTTATTGAGTATCGTGATAGTGATGATGCTATAATGACAATAGCTAGTAATATACAAGCCTCCTTAGATTCTTATAACCAGATAGACCCACGTGAATTAGATATTGATTTACCTGATGTTCGTCGTAGATTATTATTTGAGAACGAATATATTGTAAATGGGAAAACACAGAAAGGATTATTCGTTAAGACTATTGATGGGCAAGAAATAGAACTTACTAAACAAGAAATTGATTTAATTCAAAAAACAATAGTACCGTACTCTAAGTTAAGAACTCTAGCTACTGGTGTTTGGGATGATGGATTACCAGCAAAGTCAACCATAGATAATATTAAGGATTATGCGTATGACTATGGTATGTTTTTAACAGACCCGATAAAATATATTAAAAGACAATATGGTTATACCGCTTTTGCCAATGCTAAAAGTTCTAAAATTAATGCTTCAGACAGAGCTTTTCTTGACCAGATATTTGCTAATAATAATAATCCGTTTGCCGAATGGATGGGGAGATTAAATAACGAACAAGAGATGCAACCATTTGAACGCACTATAATTAATATGGGCAAAGCATTATCGAAAAAAAGAGAATATTTATTACCAGAATCGGAACATAGACAATTACTAGAAGGTGTTTTGGATGCAGAAAATATAGACCAATATGCTATTTATGTTCATAACAGATTGAAAACTTATGCTCAATTACAGGCACATATAAGATGGTTAAATAATACAATTCGGCGTAATAACTATACTCTAAGTCGTAGTGCTGGTATCTATGATGTAGAAAAACGCAACAGGATAGAAGCATATTATAGGAATTTGTCTTCGATATATTACAATTCTCTCCAAGAAAGTAAGAAATTATCTGCAAGCTTAAAACTGGATGTATTATCGTACAATTCTGAAGACTGGGTTACTGGGGCTTCTCAGGCACTAACAATGGGGTACTTTGGCAGACTTACTAGTGGTAGATTAGAACAAACTATAAATGATATTAAGCGATTAGAGCGCGAATTAATTAGTCTTAGTAACGATGCAGAGAACATAGATAGAACCGAAATACAAAAAAGAATCTACAATATATTAAAGGGCAAAGGAAAGCGTCCCAACACTATAACAGTACTTTTTCGACAAGTAAAAGGAAGTAATCTTGAAGAACAAGCAAGAGAAATACTTATTTCTCAAATGTATAATCCTGAAACTAATAGATTGGATATAGAAAATGTATTAAATAGAAGTATAATAGATGCTATTAGCAAAGAATCTGAGCAGGATGCTATTCTTATGCTGACCAATTATGCTATGCCTCGTGTAGATGAGAATGCAGTAATGGTATTGGATGGTATTCCAGTTCCTATGTATGTAGCTAACCGTAGAATGACAAGAATAATGCGGATACTAAATGACATAGCAAATGGAGAATATGCAGGGGAAGTACCAATTAGTAGAACAAAGGCAATAGAACTTATTGACCAGATTTCTAATATATACTCATATAACTATCACAAGATTAAGTTGAATAAAGTGTTTCCTATGGGTGATGATATGAGTAAATTTTATTCTACAAACAATCCATTTTATTATAGTCCCTCAATGACAAGACAGGTAGAGGAATTTTATGGAATTGGAATTACCAATATGGAACGTTCTTTAGCACAATTTCAACAAGAGCCTACTCTATTATCCAGATTAACAAAGGCTTGGACTTTATCAGGAATGATGTCATTTGAAACGTATTATTCTCTTGTGAATACAATTGCCAATAATATGCAGGAGGCTTATAGTGCTGGTAATTATTCGGCTGAAGTTGCTAAGTATATGCAAGAAGTGGTAGAACTAAGCAAAAAAGAACCTAGTGTGGTTAATGCCATTCTTAAAACTAGTTTGGCTCATAACTATTTTAAAGGTGTAAATATAGTTGATTTTGCTCGAAGTGGATGGAATGATAAAACTATTATTGCTACTGATTATCAAAAAATGGATAATGCTTTAAACCTTGATGGTGTTGTAACTCCTGATGGTACTAAAAAAGTAAATAAAAATTGTTTATAAGTAAGGAGAGTTTATGGCTATTTTATGTAATACATTAACAGAAGAGGAAGTCGAACGGCTAAAAAAACCATTTGGAATTATTAGACAGTCTTTGGATATATATAAACAAGATGAAGCCTTACAAAAGATGTTAGGTTATTCGGAAGGATTTCGTACGTTGATAAAGAATACTTTTCACGTGGACGTAGAAGACTTGCATACAATTACAATTACACCTTCACAAGCATTGGATTTTAAACAACGCATACAATCTATGCAGAAAGCCGTACATCGTGGTAATATTGGTAATGTAGCAGTTGATTTTTTTCTTCCTCGTTATATATCAGAAAAGCAACCATTTCTTAAAGAGTATTTTCAAAAGGTATCTAATATAGCCGCATTTTATCACGGTGCGCAAGATGAGTTGAGACGTGATTTTGAGGGACTGTATAAGATATTTGAAAGTACTATATTCAGTGAAACAGTAACAAAACAGGGTATAAAAAATCCGTTAGAATACTATACCAAGTTGGAAGAAGCATATAAAAGTGAAATTTACAAAGCCAATCATAGTGCTAATGAAGAACAAAAACATATTCATAATGAAAAAGCTTCCCAAATTAAACTGGCTATTGACCATTTCTTAAACGAAGAAGAAAGTGGAAAGATTTTTGGATTGTTTGTAAAAGCTATTGAGGGTGATAAAGAATCTCAAAAGCAATTGTTTAAGGATTATCCTACGGCTCAAGCGGCTATAATGCAATACAATGTAATTATGGATAAGTTATACAAGCAGTTATCAGATGGATTTAGATTCTTTGAACAATTAACTAATAAAAGATTTGCTAGACAATATCCCGATGTACAAGAAAAGTTAAATAACATTAGTGAAACTCTGAAGAATATGAGACCGCAGAAAAAAGAAAATTACTTTCCTCACTTCTATTTATTTGCTCAATTAGCTCCTTATATTGATAATCTAAATAACATTAGTTATGGAAAAACCACTGGGGAAGTAAACTTGCAAGCACAATTAGATTCCATTCAAGGTATATTAAGTGGTCATACACAACATAGAATATCAGATAAACTGGAATACTCTGAAAATGTATTGCCTGTTATTAAGCGTTATATGGATGATGTTTTACGTTTTAATTATGTGAATAAGATGTGTCAAGAAACTGAAAATGCTTTATCTAAGTTGGCAGATATTCAGGCTAGGATGGGAAATAATGAAACTTTTACTAAGTATTTAGAATCACTACAAGATTTTATCTTAGCTACTCATTCATCGGCAACTGGCTTAAATATACAAAATAATTTTGGTGCATATAGAACTGTAAAAGTAATTCAATCTTTTATGTTTATGTCTAAATTGGGTGGTAATGTAAGAACATCGGTGCGTAATATTGCTAGTTCAGTAGGACTAATGCAAGAGTTTGGATTTAATGATTTACATAAATCATTAACTAGCATTGATAAATATAGTGTGCCCGATGGAAAGGGGGGATATATATCCTTACGTGATGTTATTCAACAAGATATGGAAAGTATAGGAATATTGTTTAAGTCTGCTGGCGAATTACATTTAGCTACGGAAGACTTGTACAAACAAGTAACAAGAGACAAAGAAGGTAATGTAGTAGAATATTCTTCCGATGATTGGGTAAGTGAATTAATTGCAATTACCAATAATGCTAATGCTAAGTTATCCAGATTATCATTACTTAATCAAACTGAAAATACTTTAAGACGTTGGAATTATACAGCCGCATTTATGAGAGCCTTTGAACTTATCTCTTCTGATAAAAACAGAATAACTACACTAAAGGAAAAACATAAGGGGAGTGATATATTTGGAACTAATAAGGCTGGAGAAAAAATTAAGATAGGAGTAGATGAGGATGGTTCATACTACGCTTGGCAAGATGTGATAAGGTTTGCTAAGCAGATAGCCAGAACTTCTGTTTATGAATTACAGGGAGAATACACTGCTTTTGCTAAACCTAGAGCGGCACAAAGCCCTGTTGGTTCTGCATTATACACCTTCCAAAACTGGACTGTCCATCAATTACATTATCAAGGTAGAATATTTGCAAGAGGAATAAGAGACTTAGTAAATGGGGTGAGTTATAAACAATCGGATTACTTACCTAAAATGGCAAGAGGTATATTTGTTTGGCAAGTATTACCTTTGTTATTAAATCTTATTCCTGGTGCGGCAATAGGGAATCTAATTCAAAATGATGCTTATGATAAGTTAGAAACGGTAGCAACTGGTTTAGAAGCCTTACTTACAGGAGACGATAAAAAGTTACGAGAAAAGACTAAACAGATGGGATTGATTACTCAATTTCCTACTGCTTTTACTAGTGATTTAATTACCTATGCCTCATTAGCCAACCTTATAGATTTATCAGATGATAACTTCACAACTCTTATATTAGGCAAACGAGATTTTGGTGTTAATGATTTTAAAAAGGGAGAAGTATTAGTAAAGAGTATCAATACTGAAGCTGGGCGACTGTGGTATAACACTATTCCTGCTATTGTAAACAATAAAAACTCTGGTATTTGGCAAGGAATAGCAAATGAATTAGGAATCAGGTCTTACCAAAAGAAACTACCTACTTTTGTTACTGACTTTAGTGAAACTTACCAATCAGAAATACAACGAATATTAGATATACTACCTCAGCAACCATCTAATAAACCACCTTATATTTTAAATAAGAAAAGTGTGCCGTCTTATGTTCTTAGAGGTAGTTACAGATAATCGTTAATGCTAATATGAAGATACTTTTGGGTGGTATTGAAACTGGTGTGTCCCATAAGTAACGATGTCTGATGGATTCCTGCTACTTTTACCATCTTAGTTCCAAAAGTATGACGTAGAGTTTCAAAACAAAACTTATCACTTAATCCTGCACTTCTAATATACTTCTTAGTACGTTTAGAAGTTACATTTTTTGTTAGGTAATCCCATTGCAAGCCTTTGAATCTACTTAATTCATAAGCAAATTCAATTAGAGATTTAAACTTTTCATCATCAATGAAAGATAATAGTTTATAGTATTCATTGTCAGAGAAAACTACTTCTCTATTACCTATTTTAGTTTGAGCAATGGGATTAACAATTCTTTTGTGCCTAAAGATGTCTTACTATAATAATAGTAACCGTTTGGATGTTGCCACATTTTTATTCTCTATAAAGATAGCGTGCGAAAAAAGGGGTAGTCGAAAAGACTACCCCTACCACTTTAACAAGGAGTTCAAAGAACCCAAAAACAATATAAGATATTATTCTGTCCAATGCAAGCATTTTGAATGCACTGGCTCTTTGTAATCAGAGTGATGCTCTATGTCAACCACATACTCTACTGCTTTGTCATCGGGACTAATTGGTTCATTACATATAGCACACCTCTCTACATATTCTTGCATTATAGAAATCCTTTATTTAGATTATTGTTGTGAATTTTACTAAGGTATTTTTAGGGTATTTCTTACGTTCAAAACACCTAAATTACCGTTCTTTCTCTCTACGGAGCGTAGCGCAGTCCGAATTAGCGCACCTGAATGGGGTTCAGGGGGTCGGTATTCGACAAAATAAGTTTACTAAGGTAAAATAAGGGTAAACCCAACCTTCAGAAAGTTAGGCTTACCCTTACTGATTAATTAATTGTTTGCAAACTCCTGATAGATTTATCTAGATATTCCACAATCTTCATAGCCTTTTCCATATCTCCTGCATCATATTTGATTATCGAATCCAGTACTCTTTCAATATTAGTTTTTACATATTTAAGTTCAAAAACTATACGGTCTATATCTAGATGGTCTGTATCAGTTTCAGCCATTTGGATTGCCATCATTGTTATCCTCCGTTTGTTTTAGTGTTCCCCAATCAGATAAAATTGGATTGGGATTTTGTTTTATTGGATTGGGATTCTTCCAATGTAATTGAATATGTTTTCCATCACCTAATTTTAGGGCAAATACAAAATCATTTTCTCCCCTATCATCACGAAAGATACGTGGTAATACTGTTCTCACATCGCCACAGTATTTCTTAATATCAGTCTGATAATTATTTGCACTAGTGCGGTAAGGAAAACTTAAAAAGAAAAATGTTCGTACTTGCCCTTCTGGTGTGATTTCAACATATTTAATTGCCTCATTCCAATTTCTTCCTAAGATTCCAAATCTCATTTTTTTCCTTTCTTTTTTCGTTTTTGTTCTTTTATTTGTTCTTTCATAAAGTTGACAATCTCTTCTAACATCTCGATTTTAACAAGGAGTTCAAAGAACCCAAAAACAATATAAGATATTATTCTGTCCAATGCAAGCATTTTGAATGCACTGGCTCTTTGTAATCAGAGTGATGCTCTATGTCAACCACATACTCTACTGCTT
>Ga0255344_1004789_pt1 | contig 13458 bp, 10 predicted proteins | sample wastewater_treat_5_FD_192414 | JGI IMG/M metagenome (GOLD analysis project Ga0255344, IMG submission 192414) | Wastewater microbial communities from Lulu Island WWTP, Vancouver, Canada - plant18 | ecosystem: Engineered > WWTP > Wastewater > Unclassified | place: Canada: Vancouver, British... | reverse complement strand
CCAACGAGAGCCTCGAGCAGATCATCGACATGCTCCCCGCTCTGACTTCCCCCACGGTCAGCCCGCTCCACGATCCCAACTGGTATTCTCTGGAAATCATTATCCACGACTCCCAGTCGAGAAACCTGATCCCCGAGCTCCTGAGAGCGGGAGCACGCGGCATCATCGAGTATCCGCTCAAAAAGGTTCTGAATGGATGATAATCATAAAAAGCGAGTATGAAATTGCGATCATGCGGGAGGCGAACCGCATTCTTGCACAGCTCTTCGAGCACATCAGGCCCATGATCCTCCCCGGTGTTTCGACGATCGAGCTCGACAAGGAGGCGGAGCTCTTCATCCGCTCACACGGGGCCCTGCCCGCGTTCAAAGGGTACCGGGATTACCCCGCTACCCTGTGCACCTCGGTCAACGACGAGGTGGTCCACGGCATTCCCGGCCCCAGGGTACTCCAGTCAGGGGATATCATCAGCATCGATGTGGGCGCTCTCTTCGACGGCTTTTACTCCGATGCGGCCCGTACATTCCCGGTAGGGACCATTTCTCCGCAGGCAAAAAAACTCATTGAGGTGACGAAAGAATCTCTCGACGCCGGGATCTCCCAGGCGGTGCCGGGCAATCATCTCTCCGACATCTCCGCAGCGGTCCAGAAGGTCGTTGAGGAAGGCGGTTTCAGCGTAGTGAGAGACTTTGTCGGCCACGGCATCGGCAGGAATCTTCACGAAGCCCCCCAGATTCCCAATTTCGGCAGAAGGGGCAAGGGACCCATCCTGCAGGAGGGCATGACGCTGGCTATCGAGCCCATGGTAAACGCGGGGACCTACAAGGTTCTGATCCAGAGTGACGGATGGACAGCGGTCACCGAGGACGCCTCGCTGTCAGCCCACTTCGAAAACAGCATCGCCGTCACAAAAGACGGCCCAGTCGTCCTGTCCGCGCTGTAGAAAAGTCCTGCTGCATCCTCCGGAGAGCTCCGTGCGGCGGGACAGAAACCGACCTTACTGGGATCCCCGTGCCTTGATCGCGACCTTGACGGTCTGGAATATGATGACCAGATCCAGCCACAGGGAGCGGTGCTTCATATAGAACAGCTCGTACTTCAGCTTTTCCTTGGCGTCTTCGATGGTGTCGCCGTAGGGGTAATTGATCTGCGCCCACCCCGTGATTCCCGGTTTTGCGTGGAGCCTCAGTGCATAGTAGGGAATCACCTTCTCGAGCTGATCCACGAAATACCGACGTTCGGGCCGGGGACCGACAAAGCTCATGTCGTTCTTGAGGACATTGATGAACTGCGGGAGCTCGTCGATCCTGAGCTTCCGGATGACGCGCCCCACCCGGGTGACCCGCGGATCGTTCTGTGACGCCCACTGGGGGCCCTTCTTTTCCGCGTCCTGCCTCATGGACCTGAACTTGATCAGGTTAAAGTCTCTGCCGTCCTTTCCTACACGCTGCTGAAGATAAAAGATCGGCCCGGGAGAGTCGAGGCGGATGGCCAGGGCGGTCAGCGCCATGATGGGGAGCGTCGTTACAATCCCCAGAAGGGCGAAGAATATATCGAATCCCCTCTTCAAGACATCCTGTACCGGAGAACTCAAGAAGCCGCGGGTAAAGATGATGGAGCTCGGACGGATCTCCTCCACGAGGATTCTCCCGGTCACACGCTCATAGAAACTCGGCGCGTCGATGACGTCGCACGAGGTCAGCTTGATATGCAGCAGGTCATCGATGGGCAGTGTCCCCCGCCATCCATCTGGAGCCACCACCAGGAGGTCCGGCTCGATTTCCTTGATGACCCGGTGCATATCAGATACATCCCCCAGGCACCGGGAAGCGAGGTCCCAGTTGTTTCTGCCGATATAGCCTTCCAGCGTGACCGGATACCCGCCGGCGCGGATTTCCCTGAAGAGAAACTTTGCGTTGTCGCCATCCCCGAGCACCACGACCCTGGTGCCCCTGCGGTCGATGAACCGGAACTTCAGGTACACAGCCCTGATGGCAAATGACGCGGCCAGCGTGATGAAAAGCGCGCCCAAGAGCACATTGCGCTCGAGGCCGACCGTAGGGATGATGTAATAGATGAGCGCCAGCACGATCAGTGCCAGCCCTCCGCCCAGAAGAATCGACGAGGTGAGCTCCGAGGTTCTCCGCCAGTATTTCCAGTTGTAAAGATCCTGAAAATAGAAGCACACGACTCCCACTGAGGCGTAAATGCTCCCCTTGAGCCACAGGAGCTCGTCCGGGAGAGATACGCCCGGCAGCCATCTCTCGATATACTTGGCGAAAAATACGGCGCCCGCTGCGACCGCCAGGTCGAAGACAAACAGTAAAGCGGCTGAGTAAAAACTCCTAGTCATTACCTCTTACATCGTCAAATTGGATGTCTGATATAAATTGAATAATGCCCTTTGCCAGCCTGTCCATGGTACGGGGCGCACAAGGCTGCACCGTCATCGGGTGATGGAATGTTCATGAGGTTTCACTACAGGCGATCCCGAGGCCCGCTCAGCTCCGGAGCCGACTCCTGGTCGATCTTTCTCAAGCAGAAGCTCGCTGTCCTCCTCCGGCCTGATGATGCCCTCCCTCACTCAGTCATCGTTGCCCAGAACACCCGCCCTGAGGAGAAAATACACCAGCTGCAGGACAGCGGCCGTCGCTGCGGCGACATAGGTGAGCGCGGCAGCGGTGAGCACCTTGCGGGCCCCTGCGACTTCGCTGTCTGAGAGGATTCCTGAAGCCGGGAGAGCCTGAAGAGCCCGGGAAGATGCATTGAACTCCACGGGGAGGGTGACGATCTGGAACAGAACTGCAAGGCTGAAGAAGACGATGCCGGCCAGGATGAGAGACTGCGCCATGAAAATGAACCCGATGATAAGCAGCGGCCACGCAAGATTCGAGCCCAAGGAGGAAACGGGCACGAGGGCGCTCCTCAGCTTGAGAGGCGCATATCCGTGCGCGTGCTGTATTGCATGGCCCGCCTCATGGGCAGCAACTCCCACACTCGCTATCGAGTCCCCCGCGTATACCGACTCGGAAAGCCTCAGCACCCGGGAACGGGGATCATAGTGATCCGAAAGAAAGCCCCGTGTGAGCTCGATGTCCACACCGTGCACCCCGGCCGATCGCAGTATTTCGCGGGCCGCCTGGGCCCCGGTGATCCCCCGGTAGGTAGAAACCTTCGAGAATCGCGAATACGTCGATTTCACCTTGAATTGAGCGTAAATGCTCAGGAGCAGTGCAGGCAAAATCATGATGATATACAGCGGATCGAATATCATGGTTCCTCCAGCATTCAGTTAATCTGATAGATAGTATCTCGGCCTGAAGAAGTCAAGGAAAGGTCGCTTCTTACGGCTCTCCTGAAGAGCTGAAAGCCGTACGGCCACCCGGCTGCATGTGCAGACCTTCGAAGCATATTCCTTTCCCTTTGTTCGGATCTGTGGTATTTTCCCTGCAGTAAATGATATGGAGGTGATATGAAACGTTTCACCGGTATCTTCCTTGCCCTTTTGATCCCCGGTCTTCTCCTGGCGGGCGGATGCAGCAAGAGCCCTGAAGAGAAGAGAGAAGCATACCTGAGAAGCGCCCAGTCGTACATGGAAAAAGAAAAGTACGCAGAGGCGGCAATCGAGTTTCAGAACGCGCTCCAGATCGCACCCGACGATGCACAGACCCTCGTCACCTTAGGCGAGATACAGCTCAAGATGATGAAGGCCAGCGACGCATACAAGGCGTTTTCCAGGGCGGTCGGCATTGACCCAAGAAATACGAAGGCGCACGAATATCTCACATCCATCCAACTCCTTGCCAGGAAATATGACCTGGCGGAAAAGCAGGCATCGATAATACTCGAATATGAGCCGGAAAACAGAAAGGCACAGGAGATGCTTGCGCAGGCCCTTTTCCAGAGCGGCAAACAGAAGGAGGCCGTCGCCATCATGGACGGGCTGCTCAAGGATCCCAAGCCCCTGGAGGCGACTATCATCAACGCCGTACAGATGTACATGGCAACAGGCAGAGTTGAAGACGCCCTGGCGCTCCTCTCCAGCGGTTCGTCCCTTTATCCTGAATCCTCCAAGATACGGTTCCTTGCCAGCGACATCTATGCCTTCAAGGATGATATCAAGCGCGCACGCGAGTGGGCCGAGGACGCCTACCGGGTGGAGGGCGACAATATCAATGCAGGCATCGCCCTCGCCCGATTCTATGCAGGCCATCGCATGGACGACCTTTTCACTGCTCTGATTTCCGAGCTCAAGGCCAAATTCCCCAACGATCCGAGCCCGTATCTGCTGGAATCAGGCATTATGCAGCAGAAAGGGAACCTCGACCAAGCCATCGCCCTGGCGGAAACCGCTCGGAAGATCGAGGACACCACTGCCGCGAAAACCGTGATCGCCCAGCTGCTCCTGGAAAAAGGCGACCCATCCGGCGCGCAGAAGATCCTTGCCGAAACCCTCGAAAAGGATCCCAATGCCGTTACCTCCCGGGTCATGCTGGCCCGGATCTACCTCCAGCAAGACAACCCCCAGAAGGCCCTGGACACCCTCGACACTCTCATCAAGAGCATCCCGCAGAGGCCGGACGTTGCAGTGCCGACGGCCCAGGCATACCTCATGAAGGGCGATCTGCAAAAGGCGCGCGACCTGGTGGAGAAATCGCTGCAGGAATACAAGGACAATCCCGCACTGCACGGCACCATGGCCAAAGTCCATTTCATGGAAGGGAAATTCAGGGAGGCCCTCTCGGAGGTCACTCTCCTGGCGGACAGTTCCGCCGCCACCCCGGATATCATGTACATCGGCGCATTGTCGGCACTCAGGACAGGCCAGACGGCACAGGCTTCATCATATGTGGAATCTCTGAAGAAGTCATCTCCGGACAGCTGGCAGGCGCTGCACAGCCAGAGCCTTATCGCCCTGTCGAAGGGCGATAAGAAAACCGCCTACCGGTATGCCGAGAAGGCGGTCGATCTCTTCCCGGAAAAACCCCAGGCCCTCACCCTCTTCACAAGCATAGCGCCCTCTGTGATCTCGAATCAGGAGACGATCCAAAAAATCAGGGGCGCATGTCAGAAACACAATTCTTCATACTGCCATATGATCGTCGCCCGGCTCATGGAGACCTCGGGCGATGTTCAGGGCGCCCTGAGCGAGATGAAGGAGGCAATCAGGCTGGGTCCGGACGATACATCGCTCTACCATGCCCTTGCCCAGTTCTATGCGCGCAACAACATGATTCGCCAGGCCATTGACGAGTACGAAGGCCTCGTCCATGCCAAACCCGACGATCTCAGAGCAGCCACCATGCTCGCCCTTCTCAACCAGAGCCAGGGAAGGGTCTCGGACGCAAAGAAAGTGTATTCCTACATCCTTGAGCGAGACCCTAAAAACGCCCTGGCGGCGAACAACCTTTCCTGGATTCTCGTTCAGAGCGGAAAATCGAGCGATCTCAACGAGGCTCTCAGGCTCGCGCAGATAGCCAAAGACCAGTTCCCCGAAGACGCGCGGATCGCTGACACGCTCGGATACGTCTATCTCAGGAAGGGCCTTATCGAAAACGCCCTTGCCCAGTTCCAGCTCGCCGTCGAGAAGCTTCCGGAAGAACCGTCCATTAATTATCACATGGCCCTTGCGCTGGTGGAGCTGAGCAGGAATCCTGAAGCGAGGAAGTATGTGGAGAAGGCTCTCGACGCTGAGGCGGCCTTTGACGAACGGCAGGCCGCCCAGGAGCTTATGGCCAGGATCGAAAGCGGGGGGAGCCAGTAGCGGCATTCTCCTGCGGACATTGTCCTTTCACTGCGGGAGCGCCGGCTTCAGGCGTCTACATGGCCAGGACGCCGACCGCCGTCAGCGCAGCCGTGTATGAGCGCAGGACGGTCTTTCCCATGTGCACGGGGATAAACCCCGAGGACAGTATCATCCGTGCCTCGGAATCCGTGAATCCCCCTTCCGGACCGATGAGCACACCGGCCTCCCGTCCCCGGTAATCTCCCAGGCAGGCATCGGACGAGAGTGATGCGACCAGCCTGCATGTCCAGGCAGGGGCGTTGTGCTGCAGAAAATCCTGAAGCATACGCGGCTCATGGATCATAGGGATCGACCGCCGCTCGCACTGCTTGACCGCTTCCAGGATGATCTGCCGCCAGCGCTGCATCCTTTTTTCGCCGATATCCCTGACATTGGATCGCGCCGAGACGAGGGGGTGAATCTCGGAAACACCCAGCTCGGTCACACAGCGAATCAGATCGTCCATGTCCTTCAGATCGATGAGGCTCATCCCGAGACGTACTGCACAGGAGCACCTCTCATGCAGCTCCTGGGACGAGAGAATCTCCAGGGTTATCCTGTCTGGACCGGCATCCGTGATCCGCGCCCGATACCCCTTCTCCTGATCCCGGATGAAAAGCTCATCCCCGATTTTCCTGCGCAGAGGCCCGAGGATGTGTCGGACATCCTTTCCCTCGATAACCGCCTCTGTCTGTCTCCGGATATCGGCAAAAAATCTGGGCATAAAAGAAAAACGCTCCTTTTTTCATATGGTGAGTTTGGTCAATACCAGCGGTATCTTCCGTATGGAGGCGGACCCCATGCGCCTTGTGATGAAACCTGCGGCATACGGGAAATATGAGCCGCCGGTGGTCGCAACCCTCCTGTCCACAACCGGGACCTTCCTCGACACCGGCATGTTCAGCAGACTTCGAGCACAATCCCGGGGATATCCCCTTCGACCTTTCTTATCCAATATATGCTCCATCCCTGAAAGGTTTTTTCGAACCCTTCCTCGCTCTGCGAGATGCATTCGATCGGCGCCACGCAGACATCCCACTCGGTGTCCGACCGGATCGAAAGCCGGGAGTTGGTGGTATCGTCCATGAGCTCCACACTGCCGGCTTGATATCGTCCCCGGTCCCGCTCCATCGCCTTACCGCCAACAAGAGGGCGCCGGCCGGAAATGACCATGATGTTGAACTCCAAGGCGAGCCACATCTCCCCGAGAGAGGTCTTGATCGTGTGGAAGACCTCGATCCGGCCCTCCTTGAAGAGCCGGTACGACTTTTCGATGCCGACGGATTCCCCCAGGGCTTTGAAGTGTAAGGTAAAAGCTTCCTCTGACTCGCAATGCGATACGTACGCAAAGGGGAGGCGGACGCTCAGAGATTCCTGGAGCATGTTCTTCTTCAGCAGAGAGTTCCAGGGAGGGGGGCCGTCGAGGCAGTGAGTAAGGAAAGAATATTTGGGGTAGGTGTCGTAAACCAAGAGGTCCCGGTATTCCCCGGGTGTCTCGTGCGGGATATCATGGATGGACAGCGGTTCTTTGCTTTGGCCTTCCTGACGCGGTGCTTCGGGATCGAGGACCTTTCGGTGATAGATTTCCTCATGCCGCATGAGGATGTTGGAAAAATTGCACTTCGCGGCTTTGTCTTCCAGGGCAAAGACCGAGGCGCAGTGCCGTGGCGAGAAGCCACAGTTGAACCTCCTGCTCGAAACCAGGATCTCTTCAGTGCCGTCGAGGTCGTGATCGATGCGTTCCATGCGCCAGATATCGCTGCCGAACCGAGCCTCATCGATGATTGACTCCGCCGCAAGCAGGTTTTCGTACACCACGTGCCTCAGGTGGCTTAGATAAACTCCGCCGAAGAGCCCGTGCCAGTACGGGCAGTTTGTCTGCGCCATGAGGAGATGCCGCAGCGCATCTCTGGAAGGGCCGTATGTGCGGACCAGGTTGCTGATCTTCATGCCTTTTTTGTGCATGAGGTTCGATTCAGGATACTTCGCAAAGAAGTTGTCCCACATTCCGCCTCTCAGGAATGCGCGCCGGCTCTCCCAGACACCGTTGTCCCGGGCCTGCTTCACGAGATCCTCGTACTGCCTTCCCTGTTCTGCGAAAAGGCTCCACTCCATCATCTCCTGATACGACCCGGTAGGCAGGTAGACAAGCCCGTTGGGAGGAAAGCTGTCCACCACGCGGCACAGAGGAATGAGCTCGATTTCGGAGGAGAATCTGCGTATCTCATCGAAGAATTTCCTGAGCCATCCCTCTTCGATCACCCACTTATGGGTGCCGGGCCACATGCCGAACTTCTCTCCATCGTCGCCATAGGTCAGTATTCTCACACCCTTTTTCTTCATCTGCAGGAGATAGTCGACTACCTCGTGCGGCTGCCTGAAGGGAATGAGATAGCGAAGACGCATATCGATGGGAAACACCTTCAGGGAGTGTCCCTCCCGTTCGGTGATGAAATAGCCGTGGACATCGTCGGGAGAAAGCCCTGCCGAGAGGAAATGACTGTCGTCCAGCAGGGTGTACTCGATGCCTGAGCCGGAGATTTTTTTCGGAACCCCCGGGTCCCATATGCGCTCGGCGCACCACATGCCTCTGGGCCTGGAGCCGAAATGCTCCTGGAGATATACGCTCATGAACTCGATCTGGTCACGGGCGTCGGCCTCGGGAATCACGGGCAGGATAGGCTCGTAGAATCCGCCCCCCATGAGCTCAATTTGGGAGCGCTCTGCAAGGGGTTTCAGCAGGGAGAAGAACTCCGGATCGTGCTCTTCGAACCACTCCCAGAGCGGACCGGTGTAGTGAAGGGTCATGGTGATGTCGGGGTAATCCGCCAGGATGCGCAGCAGCGGCAGATAGCAGTCCCGGGCGCCCTTTTCGAAAACGCTGGGAAAGTTCCCCACGGGCTGATGAGAATGAACACAGAACGCCAGATACATCTTTTCAGACATGCCACACGATCCTTTCGAACTTTTCATCCGGTATGCTGAATGATAGCACCCCTGTCAAGGGTTGTCTCCCGATTTCGAGATCCCGGCTGAACATCACCGAAAAAAACCTCATCCGCACGAAATGAACCCCTGTTCGGAAAGGGAAACCAAAGCATCCTTCCCATGATGCTCGGGCTGGCGGCACCTTCAAGCCTTACCGCCACCGCCCCGCCCTTTCCCACATCACACGGTTCCTGAGCTCGTCGATCTCAAGCGACGTCATGCAGTATGTGGCGCCGCTTAGACCAGGCAGCGGGGTATCAAGGAACTATTCGGTCATATCCCTTTTGTTGTATCCTCTCTTTGGCCCAAAAAGTGGCGCCCTCAGGGGAGGGGAAGAAGAGAAAACCCCTTTCAGCCAGGCATACGAGGTGTCATCCGAATGAACTCCCCTTGCGATGATTGGACCCTTCATCATGCTTCAGACATCGTCATGAGCATGCTTCCGGCCCGGATGCCGGGAACTCGGTTGTTACGGATGCACATCCGAAGTCCGGATAAACCGGCCTGTCATCGGTTCCGGCTGTCTGCGGCGTCAGATCAGGCGGGCGATGGACGCTCCTTCGAATGTCGCGTTGATGATCTTGCGGGGCCTGCAGCAATCCCCGACAGTATAGATCTCCGGTGCATACGCCCGAGCGGATTTCGCCAGCGTGTCCACCGGGCACGCCCCCAGAGCCATCACCACATTGTCGGCCTCGACAAGCGACTTGTTGCCCCATCGGTCGAGCACCACCACGCCGCTGTCGGTGATCTCGGATATGACCAGCTTCACCATTGCCTCGATCCCCGCCTGGGGGAGCAGCTCGGTGAGAAAGTCGAATCGTGTGATGGGCTCCATGTCGCAGGCAAGCTCGGCCGTCATTTCGATGATTGTGACGGCCTTTCCCTGTCCGGCCAGGTATAGCGCCGTTTCACATCCGACCAGACCCCCGCCGGCCACAACGACTTTGTTTCCGGGAACGCGAACAGCACCGCTCAGAACATCCCAGCTGCCGCTCACCTTATCGGGGTTGTCGATGCCTGTTATATCCGGCACCAGAGGTCGAGCGCCGGTCGCAATGATGAGCACGTCCGGCTTGCTCGCCTCGATGAGCTCTTCGGTGACCTCTGTGTTCAGATTCACCTTGACTCCGGCAGCTTTCAGGGCGTGTGAATAGTAGGCCGGAATGAAACCGAGCTTGTCCTTGCCCGGCCCCTTGACCGCAATGCGGACCTGCCCGCCCAGCTCGTTTTCCTTTTCATACAGGGCGACCGAATGGCCTCTCAGGGCCGCCACCCTTGCCGCCTCCATACCTCCCGGACCGCCCCCCGCCACCATGACGCTCTTCTTCTTTTTTGCCGGGATGAGATGCACCCACCCTTCAAGCCGTTCGTGACCTACGACGGGATTTACCGTGCATCTCATATAAAGGTCATTGAAGACATGCCCTCCGATGCAACCGATATTGCAGCTGATGCACTTTCTGATTTCTGCGGTCCTGCCCAGCCTGGCCTTTTCCGGCCAGTCGGGGTCTGCGATGAGCGTTCTGCCCAGAGCGACAAAGTCCGCCTTGCCGTCTCGAAGAATCTGCTCTGCCACCTCAGGAGACCGGATCTGTCCCACGGTTATGACCGGGATATGCACACTCTTTTTGATTTCCGCAGCAAGGTAGCTGCGCCAGCCTTCCTCGAAACGCATGGGCTCGAGGATCCGCTGCATGGATTCATAGATGGCGGCGCTCACGTGCAGGACATCTATCCCGGAATTTTCAAGCATGCGTGCTATCTTCTTCGAGTCTTCAAGGGTGATCCCCCCTTCGACGAACTCGTCGGCACTGAACCTGAACGAAAGAGGGAAATCGGGCCCGACCTTTTCACGAGTGCGCTCGATGATTTTCAGCGGGAACCTCATGCGCCGCTCGAATGTACCGCCCCACTCGTCCATGCGCTGATTGGTATGGGGAGACATGAACTCATTGATGAGATATCCGTGAGCGCCATGAAACTCGACCCCGTCCATCCCTGCCTTTTTCGCCCTCAGCGCTGTTTCGGAAAACCGCTCGATCAGGTCCAGGATTTCCTCGGATCTCAGCGCCCTCACCGGCTGCTGAAGAAACCCGCATGGTATGCCCGAAGGAGCCACACCCTCCGCGCCTTCGATGTCATGATACTGTCTGCCGGCGTGGTGGATCTGGATGAAAATCCGTGCCTGATATGCATGCACCGCTTCCGCCAGTTCCTGATAGCCGGGGATATACTTGTCCTGGTCCAGCCGGAGCTGGCATGCGACGTTCTTGCCTTCGGGATACTTCACCTGCACGTTCTCGACAATGATGAGCCCCGCACCCCCTTTCGCCCGCTGGGCATAATACCGTATCAATCGCTCGGTAGGCTCACCTGAAGGACCTGCAAAATTGGTTGCCATAGGGGGCATGACAATCCTGTTTTTTACCGGCATCCTCCCAATCTTTCCTGCTTCGAACAACTTCGGATATTTCATATTCGGCATATATTCACCTCCTGAATCTCGCGATTCGGTTGACATTGCCGTGTATGAAAGGTCGGATCCGGCACCAGGCTGAATGGGCCGGAATCACCCCGCTCATCTCGGGCTTGCATGACGTGCAGAAGCGGCCTCGGTTCATACCTGACGGTAATAAGTATCTTCCCGGTGGGAGAACTCAAGTGTTTGGAAGATCCGGGAATATGCCCAATGACAGTGGATATATTTGCCCCATGCAGAAACCGGGCATCATATTCCTTATTGATTGTCCGCTGTCCTGCTCACTGTGAGCCGTCCCGGCGTTTCTTCGGTACCGGATTTAAGCATCGCCGGTATTGCCGGGCAAGATGCCGAATCGGCAGAAAAACCATGAGAGCGCTTTCACGCCCGCCTGCCTCGCGAGACTCGAACGGCTTGCCCAGTCTCTGTGAGAGACCATGCCAGGGCAAGCCTCCCCCAAGGAGACAAGCTCGGTCCTCATACCGAAACAGAATACACATGAGTGACGGCCCTCTGTTCCAGGACCGGCCGCCATACCTCTCATCGGCTCCACCCCATCGGGCTCCTCGGACCGAGAAAGATATTCTTGAGAAGAGGCCGGCCGTCGACCATCTCGCAACCGGCCTCTCCTTCAGACACAGACCCTGTGATAGAAAAAAGGCCCCGCTTTTCCTGCGGAGCCTTCATTGGGCCAGGCTGTTTTCTCTCAGATAACCGCCTGAAATCTCGAATATATGTTATTCGTTTTCATCCGGTGTGCGATGCGCCGTTGTTATGGCAGAACATATCGCCGGGGCCATAACCCCCTTCCCGAACAGGTCAATTGTTCGAAAACGTTGTTCCGGCGCAGCGTTCAAGCCCGAGCCCGCCCTCTGACCCGCATCGATGGGAAGGATCCCGGAAAATACGCCCACACCCTTCCCGGGCCGGCATCCGACCACCGACGCCCGGCTATTTATTGGGCAGGTGTATGATCAGGACGGGTTTGGTGCACTGGCGGACAACGTGCCTGGCGGTGTAATCCAGCAGCGCCTTTCCTACTGCTGTCACGGCATGCGCTCCGATGATGACCAGATCAAACCCCTGCTTGTCCACCATCGACAGGATTTCGTTTTCAGCGTTGCCGAAGGTGACGACCACTTTTTCGATGAAATCTTCGGACTTGACATCCCCGCACACGCCTTCACAGGAATCTATGATGCGCTGCTGGATGACATTCAGGGCGTCCTGTTTGTTCCTCTTGAGCAGCTCATCCCACTGCTTTTCACCCAGAACGGAGCTCACCAGAGAATAGGTGCTCTGGGATATTTCCTCAATCACGTGCAGTGCTGTGATTTTTGCGGAAAACCTTTTGGCGATGCTGAGAGCATAACCAAAGGCGTATTCTGCATTTTCCGACAGATCAGTCACATACAGTATCTTTTTGAAATCGTAATCCATGGGCGCTCTCCTTTCGTGGTGTTTCAGCTATTATAACCTACATTTTTCAATACCGATACTGGGAAGTATCCACAACAATCTCCCTTCACTCTGCGGTGAAACAAACATCATCTCGATACAGACCGGCAGAGTAATCATAAAATATTTCAGCGGGAATCATCGAGAAGCGTGGTTATTGCAGACACGAACGACACCGGGTCGGGATTATCCGGGGTCTCGATCTCGGCCGATCACGCACTCCGGCATCGGAGACAGCGAGGCTCCCGGGAACGGGCAGGGCGAAGGTGGCATCTGGCCTGACGGACAGGGCGTTTGAGCGGTGCTGTCAGGTCGAGGACAGCGATGCCTTTGAGATTGTGGCAGTGATCCAGACAAGGAACGAAGGTGAGGTTGTGGGGCTGGACGAGAGGAGAGGGATCGGCGGTGAATGACTATCAGGGCCGCTCGGTGCTTTTAGGGTAAGTGGAATGAAAAAGATGATAAAGATCAAAGGGAGCATGGTAGCGGAGGAGGGACTTGAACCCCGTACCACCCGCTCCCAGCCTAGCTTTACAGGGGGGTTGCTCAGGTTTCGCTCACCTTTTGTACCCAAATTAGATAATCGTCGCATAAGCATATCGCTAATGTGAAATAAACCAAGATGAATGCTCTCTGAGAAAAAAGGGGTTCTGGATGCGTATTCCGAGGAAAGCTTCTGGGCTCTATCAACGCAATATTTGATCCCCACATTCTCATTGATATATACCTTTACAGTACCGCCGAA
>Ga0255344_1004785_pt1 | contig 13466 bp, 12 predicted proteins | sample wastewater_treat_5_FD_192414 | JGI IMG/M metagenome (GOLD analysis project Ga0255344, IMG submission 192414) | Wastewater microbial communities from Lulu Island WWTP, Vancouver, Canada - plant18 | ecosystem: Engineered > WWTP > Wastewater > Unclassified | place: Canada: Vancouver, British... | reverse complement strand
CACAACCAGCACAATAAAGACCACTGTAAGATTGTTTGTAAATATCTCATTTATCAGCCATTTTTTTTCGTATTTTTTGTACTCCAGGATAATGATTAGTTTTATCTGATGTTCTTAAAAAAGTATTGTATGAAACTTTTAGTTTTTTGTACATATCTTGGAATGCTGATACATTTTCATCTAAAAACTCTAAAATATCTTTTCATTCTTTTTGAGCAGTTCTCCGGTTTTTGATCCCATGTTCATCTGTCCCTGTCTGAAATTCCACTTCTTTTCAGCTCATTCTATGCATCCTAGCTAAAGTATCAGCAATAATTATTTCTAAAGCGTGTCCCATATGTGGTTTTCAGTTTGGGTAAGCAATTGCAGTAGTAATGTAGAATTTTTTTTGTGACATAAATATTTTTAATATAAACTAAATATATCGTTTTTTTATGAAAAAATTGTTTTTTTTCAAGTTGATGTGCTAATAAGTGGATTATAGTTTGAAATTTATCATAAAAACCATAATTGTTGTGGTCTTATTTTTGGGATATTGTAAATAGTTATGATTTGATTGTTGTTTTGAAAGATTTAGTTTATTGAAAAATGTGTTTTTCAACAATAATATTTTAATGGTAGGACTTGAATGTCCTTAAATTTAATTTATTATGATTTTAGTATTGTTTTAATGGTAGGCGAGGAGCCCCGCAGTCTTGCGGGGCTCGACCTTGTTCTTAAATTTTATTTATTATAATTTTAGTATTGTTTTAATGGTAGGCGAGGAGCCCCGCAAGACTGCGGGGCTTGACCATGTCCTTAAATTTAATTTATTATGATTTTAGTATTGTTTTAATGGTAGGCGAGGAGCCCCGCAGTTTTGCGGGGCTTGACCTTGTCCTTAAATTTAATTTATTATAATTTTAGTATTATTTTAATGGTAGGCGAGGAGGGACTCGAACCCTCGACCTTGTCCTTAAGAGGGACCTGCTCTAACCAAACTGAGCTACTCACCCATTTTTTATGAGGAATAATATATAGAATTTATTTTGAAAATCAACCAATATTAAAAAAAGCACATTTTTTTTGACAAAATAAAAAAAATTATTATAATAGTAATGTTAAAAATTAAATTTTATATTCTAACCTAAACAAAAATGGCTGAATTAATAGGTAGTGGAATTAATTTTTCTCCCGCTAAAACTTGGGAAGAATTTGAACAACAAGAAGTTAAAGAACTTCCTAAAAGGGTAAAAAGGGCTAGTAGAGGAACAACTCTTGCATTGGTAGGTTTGATGGCTTTATGAGGTTTAACTTCCTCATGTTGTGATAAAACAGTAGAGGAACAAGTTAATGATATCGTTAAAGATAAACAAGAGCAAGTTGATGATTTAGCTAAAAAAGAAATGAAATTACAAAAAAAGTTGGATAAAGTTAGAGCAGATAAGAAGTTTGCTGAGGAGGAACTTAGAGATGCAAAAAGTAGACAAAAATAGAAAAATATAGTTTTACTTCTTGATAAAAAGTAGCAATTCTCTATTATGAGTTTGTTACTTTTTTAGATATATGAAAAAATGCTAAATTTTGATTGATTTAATAAGCTAGACATACATCAAAAATATCTTCAGAAAAAATGTAAAACTGAAAATCTTTTTTTGGTTGGAGGAGGTATTAGGGACTTGATTTTGGATATTGAAAAAAATCCTAAGGATATTGATTTTACTATGGCTGGCTTGCCTATAGATATATACGAAAAAATTGATAAAAAAAACATTTCTCATTTTATTACAGAAAAATTTGGAACTATTACTTTGATTCCTAGAAATCATAAAGTACAGTATGAACTAACCCCATTTCGTTTGGAAAATGAATATTCTGACAATCGTCATCCAGAAAAAATCCAACGACAAAATGATTTGATTTTGGATTCCAATAGAAGGGATTTTACCATAAACTCTCTATATTATTTTTCTACAAATATAAAAAATAAAATTTCCTTATCTTCTAAATTAGAGAAAAAACTAATATCAAACATTCCTGATTTTCAAAAAAGTTTGGAAAAATATTGATTTTTATTTTATCAGGATCAAAATCTTTTAATTGTTCAAAATCATAATTATATACAAAATTTGTTTCCAAAATGAGAATTTAATTTAGATTTTGCTATATATTTAATTGATATATTAAAAGAAGTTTTTTCTAAAAAACAAAAATCTAAGGAAAATGTTATCCGTATTTTAATAGATCCGCACTGAGCAATTCAGGATCTGATAGATAAAAAAATTAAATGTGTTTGAGAGCCAGATAATAGATTTACGGAAGATGCTTTGAGAACTATTCGTGCTTTGAGATTTGTTTCTGTATTAAACCAAAAGTTGAGAAATAAAAAATGAAATTGAAAAATAGTGCTTTTTGATATAGAAACTAACACTTGGAATTCATTAAAAAAACATGTAGCTTTGGTGCAAAATGTTGCAAAAGAAAGAATAAAAGAAGAAATAAAAAAAGTGTTTTCTGTCTGAGATCCTTTTGCTTTTGTTTCGCTTTTGGACGAAATAAAATTGTTAGAATATCTTTTCCCTGGATTATACAAAACAAAACATGTGGAACAGCCTGTGAGATATCATCCTTTTGATACTTATGTTCATACTATGTTGAGTTTGTATGAATTGCAAAAAATCAATTTTGATTATTTGGTTCGTTTGGCTATGTTGTATCATGATGTTGGTAAAGTTGGCCAATATGAAGCTTATAAAATAGGATTGGATCGTGAAGAAATTAGAAAAATATTGTCTTGACCATTAAATCATCGTAGTGCTTGACCAGAAATAGCAAAAGAGGATTTTTCTAAATTGTGATTTTCCAAAAATGAGGTAAACGACATTATGCGATATATTGCCAACCATCATGTTCCATGAGAAATTTTAGATGCAAAAAATGATAATAGAGTCAAAAAAATTAGGAAACTTTATAGTGAAGCATGATTCCAAAAAGTGAACAATTTATTGGATATTACAGTAGCTGACAGACTTGGACAGTACAATCCTATGCAAAATAATACTGATATTACAGATATAGAAGATTTGAGAAAGATTTTGAAAAATTTAAGAAAAGAAGAATGACAATTTCTTGCTAAGGATTTGAAAGTAGATTGAAAAATTATTATGGATTTTTTCAAAATTCAGCCATGACCACAAGTTTGAGAGTTGTTGAAGTATGCCCTAGATTGGGTGATAAGTGATATAAAAAACAGAAATAATAAGGATGAAATTTTGAAGTACTTAAAGTGAGTTTATAAAGTTAAAGGCTTGCCCCACTAAGCGAGCTGAACTTCGTTCGCGATAAAATGTTAAAATGATAAAATGTTGAAATATTAAAATGATATAAAATAACTAATGTAGGCGCGAATTCGAATTCGCGCCTTCGTTTTTCGTTCGTGATAAAATGACTTGTCCCAGCTCCACCACGTAGTACTACGTGGCTTAGCGGGATGAATGATGAAATGATGTAGGGGCGGTTATCAACCGCCTATTATTATAATAAAAAACATTCATGATAAATTGATGAAATGATAAATTGATCAATTGATAAAATAAACATTTTTTTATTATTGTCTAGTTTCGCCAATCGCACCCGGGTGGTAGGGGAAAGAAGCTGATTTATTCTAAAGGGATTTTAGAGTTTTTTTTGTGAAATTTATTTTATATAAGACTAATGCTCATATTGCAAAGAAGATTGCTATTATATCAATACCACTAATGATAGTGAAAAGGAATGAAACAACAATAACTGTCAAAAGTATTTTCCATCAAGCAGCATTTTTGATACCACCTCGGAAACTATCTATAAACCAAGATGAGAGAATAGCACTACTCACAAACCCTCACATTATCCATAAAATAATATACAAAAGACTTAAGATTCAAGCAAGTGGAATACCTAAAACTGTTATAAGAAGTATTAAAATTGCAAATGGAGGTAATGTATAACATAGGAATCCAGCAAGTAGGCTTTGTCGTGGATTCTTTTTTAGAGTATCAGAAACCTCTTTGAAAATCTTTCTAAATATAAGTACTAAAATAAGTGCAAATAAAGATATGTATGCCCATTTGTAAAATACGATTCATTTTATAAGTCCAAAAAAGAACTTTTGAGAACCTTCTTTTATAGATGCTTTGAAAGTAATTTCTCCATTGGATATTCCTTCTAGTTCTGTATTGGTTTGTGGAGCTTTGTAACTTAAAGAGCCGTTTATTTTTGCACCATCTCCAAGTTTTATTTCTTCAAAATTAAGTTTTGCATTTCCTTTAATTTGTCAGTTTAGTGAAAGTCATGCAGAACCAATGTATGCATTACCATTAACTGTACCATTCATATTTACTGTTGCTCAATATACAACAAAATCTCATCAAATTTTTACATCAGGAGCAACGGTCACGGAAGCTCCAAATGCAATGAAGTCTCATCAAATATCTTGATTTATGATAATGTTTTGTCATGCTATTCTAACATCGCCTGCAACCTTACTATCAATATAGATGTTTGTTCCGAATCCCATAAAATCCTCATTTACATTGGAAGATATGGAGATAGATTCCCCAAAAGCGATTAAGTCACCACCAATGGGTTTGGAAACCATTAAATTACCAGCAGCAGCATACATGTTTCTTTCTACGGGAGTGTTTACATATATTGTTTGCTCTGTTCAGGAGAAAACAGAACCAGCTTGAACAGGAATAGCTAAGAAAGCTAACAATCATAGAAAACCGAGAATAATTTTGCTTTTTTTCATGTTGATATGGAAAGATATAAAAGATTTTATTACATGATAAGAAAAAAAAAGTTTTTTGCAATAGTAGGGTAGGTGGTAAGTTAGAAAGTTAGTAAAATTGCGTTCTCCTACCACCCAGGTGCTGTTCGCGGAGCTAACCAATTGCACCCGGGTGGTAGGAATGCAACTTTCAACTTTATAAACCCCGCTCCGCCACGTAGTACTACGTGGCGGGGCTGGGGCAGGCTTTAAACTATGTTATATATCTTTTTTGTTATTTTGGTTGTTAATTTGATGTTTAAACTTAAAATCTTTTCCTATTTTATGTGAAAATCATTATAATTTTATATAAGGATAATGTTTATCTTTGTAAATTTTATTTTTGTAATACGTATATGCCAACTGTCCTAGCACGAATTATAGGAATAATATTGTTTATATTGATATGAATAGTTTGATATATCGCATTATTTTTGCAATTGCAAAAAACACATAGACTTAGACAAACTAAAAATATTAGATTTTTACAAGTTAGAATTCAGAAAAAAACTGCAGCAAGAAGTACGGATATAGAAGCTACAGACCACGCACAACAAATGAAAAATAATATTGAAGTGATGAATCAAGTTTACAAAAATTTTTATTCTGTGTATAGGCACTTACGCTCTTTTTTTGAAGCTGATTTTTCAAAGAGCTTTTTTTGAGATTTAAAATATAGATTATTTGGTGGAGATTATATTAGTATGGAATTGTTCATAGAAAAGGAACAAATAAAATATATTGTTTGAGTGCCAGAAAATCACCTATCTACGGTTAGAAAAATGATTGCTGCTTTTTATCCAGAATCATTTATAGAAGATGTAGAACAACCTAGATTGTTGGAAGCTGGTAAATATATGGCTGGTGGTGAGTTTAATTTTACTGAAAATAGTGTATATCCTATAAAAACATATGAAGCTTTTGAAGCTGATCCGATGGATAGTATTCTTTCTTCGTATAGTAATGTTTGAAGAGATGAAAAAATGATATTACAAATATTAGTAGAACCTCTTCCATCTAGGCATTTGAGAAGAATGAGAAAAAAGGCAGATAAAATTAAAACATGAAAGGATTTTGGTCCTTTAAAGAGAATGTTTTTGAAGCTACGAAAATGATTTTCAAATGACGAAACAAAACATGAAAAAAATCAAGAAGAAAAAAGTAAACATAATTTTTCTCAACAACAGCTTTGAGATTTTGATAAAAAAACTGATGATGAAATATTTAGAACCAAAATCAGAACTTTTGCTATTTCTGCAGATAGGCATAGACCCAACAAAATGATTGATGAAATGGAAAGATTATTTAATCAGTATAATTATATTGGTCTAAATAGGTTAAAGTTTTGGAAGATAAAGAACTTACAATCATTTGCTAAGGATCTAGTTTTGAGAAATTTTTATACTAATTCGTCAATATATTATCAATTGAGAGCATTTTTCAAACCAAATATATTAAATATAAAAGAACTTTCTTCTATTGTTCACTTCCCTCATGCAAGATTCAATCTTAATCCTCGTATTGCTTGGCAAAAAGCAAAAATTATGCCAGCACCAGAAGATATGCCATCTGATGGAATGCATTTGTGACGAAATGAGTTTGGAGGAGTAAAAAGAGATGTGATACTTTCAGATAAAGATAGATTTAGACACGTTTATATAGTGTGACAGACAGGTACTTGAAAGTCTACGATGATTTTGACTCAAGCAAAAGAAGATATGCAAAGATGAAATTGATTTTGTGTGATTGATCCGCATGGAGATTTAGTAGATACTTTAATGAAGCATTTTCCAAAAGAAAGAATTGATGATTTGATATATTTTGATTTATCAAATACTGAATATCCTATAGCATTCAATCCACTAGATTGAGCACAAAGTGAAGATGAAAGAGATGTTTTAACGAATGATATGGTAGAAATGTTTGTAGATATGTATTGACCTGAAATATTTGGTCCTCGTATTCAAGACTATTTCCGTCATGCTTGTTTTTTGCTTATGGAGCAACCTGATGGTGGTACTTTAGTTGATATTATGAGATTGTTTACTGATGATGCTTATGCAGAAGCAAAAATTAGAAATGTGAAAAATCCTGTAATTGCTTCTTGGTGGAATAAAACTTATAAAAAAATGTGAGATAGAGAAAAAGCGGAAATTATACCATTTATACAGGCAAAATTTGGTCCCTTTACTACTGGTACTTATATTAGAAATGTAATAGGACAGCCGAAATCTGCATTTAATTTTTTTGATTCGATGCAGGAGTGAAAGATTATAATGTGTAAGTTGGCAAAAGGTTTGACCTGAGAGGTGAATAGTCAACTTATTGGTAGAATGGTAGCTATGCAGATTAAGTTATCTGCCTTAAAAAGAGCAGCTATACCAGAAGAAGAAAGAAAACCATACTTTTTATATGTGGATGAATTTCAAAACTATGTTTCTCAATCTTTTGAAAGTATATTATCAGAAGCTAGAAAATATAGATTATGATTAACTGTAGCACACCAATATATAGATCAATTGAAAAAAGAGTGACTTTGATGATCATTGGATTTATCCAAAACGATATTTGGTAACGTGTGAACAATTTTTGCTCTAAAGGTTTGAGCACCAGATGCAGAATTTTTGGAAAATGAAGTTAGTCCAGAGTTTACTAAGATGGACTTACAAAGTTCAGAAATGTTCAAATGAATTATGAAAATGAGTATAAATGGAACGCAGTCTAGACCTTTTTCATTAACTACTAGAACGATTTATGGGGATCCTCCATTAAATACTCCAGAAAAAATAGAAATTATGAAACAAATTTCTTCTTTGAAACGATGAACAAAAAGAGAGTTGGTAGATAAGGAAATCTATTTTAGAGTTGGAGTGTAGAGAGGTGTTAGTCGATAGTCAATAGTCGATAGTCAATAGTCGTTAGTCATTAGTCGCTAGTCAATAGTCGTTAGTTTTCTCCCATTTGTGGCTTAAATTTCTGTAAAATGTAGCCATTCCCTTCAAATTCGTATTTACAAAATAGGTTTGAAGAGAAGCTTAAAATTTGTTATAGCGAATAAATTGTCATTATTAGTTGGTAAATATTACTGTGTTTTTAAATCATTTTAAGTTTTTATTGATATTGTTTTGTCTTTTTTTATAAAAACATTGCTTTACAATATTTAATAAATTATGAAAAAAATCTGATTTATTTTGAGCATATTTTGTTTCTTTGGAATTTCTTTTGCGAATACGATTGATCCGATGAATTTGCCAAAATTTGAGTATTTTATCAACGATTATTCTCAAGTTCTCACTCAAGAGCAAACTCAAGAGCTTAATCAGTATGCAGAAAATATTGAATCTAATTTGGGATATCAGGTAGTAAGTGTTCTTTTCCCACATAGACAAGGAAATGAACTTTTTGATATTGCTCTAAAAGCTTTTAACGAAAATGGAATTGGTGATAAACAAAGGAATGATGGACTTTTGCTTGCTATTGCTACAGAAGAAAAGAAAATTAGAATCATGGTATGATATGGATTAGAGGGAAAGATACCTGATCTGTTGGCAAGTCAAATTATTGAAGAAAAGATTAGACCAGAAGTTAACCAATGAAATATTTACCAAGGAATAAAGAATTTTTATGAAGTTATAGACGGGAAACAGAGTCTTCCAGAAATTAGTCAAGAAGAATGATCTGATTGGATATATACTGTAATTATGTGGATTATAATCTTTGCTTTGATTGTCTTATATGTAATTTTTGATTGAGGGTTTGGTTTTTGAGGAGGGGGTTCTGGCTGAGGATGATGATTTTCTGGTGGAGGATGAAGTTCGGGCGGAGGATGATGATTTTCTGGTGGAGGATGAAGTTCGGGCGGAGGATGAGCTGGAGATTAACTTGCGTTTTTAATAAAAAAAAATATAAAAAATCTAACTTTTTATTTTTTTACTGTATTTCATTATGAAAAAAAGAGCACTTTGGATAATATGAATTATTGTTTTGTTTATTGTTGTTTTTATTGTTGGGCAATATAATACACTGGTAAAACTTGATGAAGTAGTAAAAACTCAACGAGGACAAGTAGAATCTGTATACCAGAGGAGAGCAGATTTAATTCCTAATATTGTTGCCACAGTGAAAGGTGAAGCAGATTTTGAACAAAAAACTTTAACACAAGTTATTGAGGCAAGAGCTAATGCCACTCAACTTAAAGTCGATGTAAATAATGCTGAAGAATTCGTAAAATTCCAAGAAGTTCAAGGAGAACTTTCTCAAGCTTTAGGAAGATTGATGGTGCTAACTGAAAATTACCCAAGTTTAAGGGCAAATCAAGCTTTTAGTGATTTGAGAGTTCAGCTTGAAGGAAGTGAAAATAGAATTTCTGTAGAAAGAATGAATTACAATGAAACTGTAAAAAACTATAATACAAAATTAAGAACTTTCCCTACTAATATTATTGCTGGATTGTTTGGTTTTGAAAAAGCGAATCTTTTTGAAGCGACAGAAGGAAGTGAAGTCGCTCCTGTAGTAGAATTCTAGACTATATAAATTATATTATATAATTATATATGGGTTATTTTGATCTGGATTAATTTTTTTTATTTTTTTTCAAATCTTTCTCTCAGTATTTTCATCTTTTTTGATAAAATTTCATCAACATCTAGGTCTAACAATCTAGCTAATCTGATAGTAGAAAAAATCACATCAGCTAACTCATCTCCCAATCTTTCATCAGAAAATTTATCTACTTTGTCCAATCTTTGTCATCAAAACTTTCATAATACTTGCTCGCTTAATTCTCATACTTCTTCACTTATTTTTAGAGTTTGAGCAAAAACTCTTTCTCTAATTGAGTAATTTAGAGCTGGATATCTTCCTTTTGTCAAAGTTCGATCAATAAAATCTGATAGTTCTTTTACTTCCATTTTAAGATATTATTTCTTATAAAATTACCATTTACAATCCTTTTTATACTAAATACCAATTGTATTAAATGTGCTTTCTCATTTCTTTATCGATTTTCTGGTTTAATTCTTCAACATCAATTCCAGTTAAATCTTCTACAACATAGTTTTCGTACTCTTGTATATCATTCCAAATATTATTCTCATATTCTTCAGTAAAGACATTTTTCCCATCCCAAATATCCTTTACTTTAGGATCATCACAACATTTTAAGACTTGATGGATTACCTCATCAGAATCATGCGCATCTTTTTTATAAAAATCATTTACAATATCAGCCATAATTCAATAAATAAAGTTTCCTATTGCTAAACTCTTTAATAGTGCTTTGTAATTTTCTTCACTGAGCTTAATTTCTTTCATGATTGCCTATTAGAATTAAATATTTTTGAAATTTATTTTTTCACTTATAGTCATTTATAAATATCTCATCTGTTTCAAACTCTAATTACTTGTATTTTATTTCATAGTATAGAAAAAATAATTCTATATTTTCAATATCTACATCTATACAAATTTTGTTTTCACTGTATTTTTTTTATATCAAGACCTACAGTTCTTCAATCTCTAATAAGACATGCTATTTTTAAAATTTCATCTCTTCAAGTCTTTGATATTTTTTCCAGATCCTTTTTTCGTTGTTCAACCATTTTAATCTATAGATTTTAAATATTCTATAACATCATCAATAGGTGCTCATTTTTCTCAAAAATCGATTTCAAATTCTTCATCATCTATTAAGCGTAATTCCTTATTATTAACAAATTCTCTCAATTTTACATTAATAACAGAACTTAAACTAAGTCAGTTAAGCTTAGCTATTTTTTTTACAGCTTCTAAAACATTTGAATCAACTCTAACTGAAATTGTTTGTGTAGTCATTTGTAATACAATTTATATATAAATACATACATTGTAATAAATATTAAATCATTTTCAATAGATTTAAACTTACATTATTTCTTGATTCAAATGTCGTAGATACCAGTCTACAAGCGAATATTTAGCAAGTTGATTATCCCATAAATCATTCTAATTCTTCAATTTTTACCCTTTTTTGTTGCATGCTATCTCTATCTCTAATAGTCACAGTTCAATCTTCTACACTTTGTGGATCTACTGTAATACAGAAGGGAGTCCCTATTTCATCTTGTCTACGATATCTTTTCCCGATAGCGCCTCAATCATCATATTCACATTTAAATTTCTTACTTAAATCTTTGAATATCTTTTCTGCAATTTCTACTTGTTTTTCATCTTTTTTTACTAATGGCAAAACAGCAAACTTCACTGGAGCGAGCTGTTTTGGAAATCTGACAACTACACGACTTTCTCCATTTTCTAAATTTTCTTCATCATAAAATTCTAACATAGTTACCATTACTGATCTTCCCAGTCACCAAGAAGCTTCCACACATCGTGGGATATATCTTTTCCCAGTAAATGGATCAGAATATTGCATATCTTTTCCACTTGTATCTTGATGTTGTTTGAGATCAAAATCAGTTCTACTGTGTACTCCTTGAATTTCTCCAAATCATCGTGGATATCTATATTCTATATCTACTGCAGCAGCAGCATAGTGAGCTAACTTTTCATGATCTTTAAATCTTAAATTTTCAGGATTAATTTCAATCACTTTAGTTCGATATTCCATAGAGTCTTTTTTTCGTTGTTCATAGGTTTCCATTGCTTTATTCTCATCATTTTCTACAAAATATTCTATTTCCATTTGTTCAAACTCTCTCGTTCTATACAAAAACTGACCTGGAGTGATTTCATTTCTAAATGCTTTTCATGTCTGAGCTAATCAAAACGGTATTCTCATTCTAGTACTATCCAAAATAGACCTAAAATTTGTAAATAAAGACTGACAGGTTTCAGGTCTCATGTATACTTTAGAACTGTCGTTTGCTACTGGTCATAAATGGGTATCCAACATTAAATTGAAATTTCTACATTCTGTCCAATTGGCTGGTTTTCAAGTTTCAGGATTGTTTGTAATATTTTTTACAATAAAATCTCTCATTCATTCATTTCCCCAAGATTCAGGAGATAAGTTAGTTACTCATAGTTTTTTAGCTAAATCTTCATCATTTAGTCATTCTCTATTTTTTTCAAAAAAATCTTCAATAATTTTGTCTGCACGAAATCTTTGACCAGTATTTTTGTCATCTATCAAAGCATCAGCAAAAGAAGCTAAATGTCAGCTTGCTTGCCAAGTAGTGGGATGAGCTATAATTGCTGTATCCATAAATACAATATCATCTCTTTCTTGCACAAAATGCTTGATCCATAGATCAGAAATATTTTTTTTGAGTAGAGATCAGTAGGGACCAAAATCCCAAGCATTTGCAAGCCCTCAATAAATTTCAGAATTTGGATATACAAATCATTTTCTTTTCGCCCAAGAAACAATGGTTTCTAATGAAAATCACATAAATTTTATATTAAATTATAAATAACACCTATAAGTTACCTTTTTCTCATTAAAAAACAACCAGAAATTTCCTTTGTTTTACAAAAACTTTAATTTCAGATTTTTTTACGAACTGATGCTTTGAGCGAATATGTAAGTGATTCTGTTGACTTTAATTGTAATATAAATATATCAAGTATTGAAAATAAAAAATGTCTAACTAATAAAAAAATAAAATTATGAGAAAATTTATTGAAAAATTAAAAAAAAGAAAAAAATCAAAAAAAGAGATGGTGTTGTTAGAAAACTCAGTGGGAGCTGATATTGTTGTAGAGATTCTATATTCTAATAACAAAAATACCGCTTTTGAGCGTGGTATATTGGGAGAGATTATTCCCTATGATCGCATTGAATTGTTAGTTCCTTTGGATGATCCGATTGATGTGTGTTTTATTGGATTTACTCAGGGAATAGTAAAAGTTACCGACAAGACAACAGGAGAACTGTTATATGAAAATACAGATCTTAAGTATTCGAATGAAAACACTTCGCCGATTGTGGTAAATATGCTTCGAGAGGGAAAGTATGGAACTTCCAAATTTAATGTGTGAGGTTCACAATAATATGATTTTTGCACAACTATCGTTGTCTACGATAATGGTTGTGCTTTTTTTTATGGATAATTTTTTTCAAAACAAAAATACAACCATTTGTTAGATAGTTATAATAGTTTGCATAAACATTTGCTTATAAAAATTAGAAAACAGTGACAAATTAATGCATAAATTTGAATAAAAAATACAAAAAAATCACAAAAAGTTTTCATTAAATTTTAAACATCAATTCTTAACTGGCAAAAAATAATCAAAAAAAGTGGTCAAAAATTTGACAGGATTTTTTTTTTGATTATAATAGAAATGTACAAATGAATTGAGTAAAAATTATTTGATGATTTGAATACGAAATATTCAATGATTCATGTAGTTACTATTCAAAGCATCTTGTACTATTCTAGGAAGAAGGTCACGCATATTAATAATTAAACTTTTGAATCTTCAATAATATTGTTGCTTCAAAAGTTGGTTAATAGTTGATTTTCTTCTACTTGAGTATTACATTTAGATTTTAGGTTCTTTAATTTCGAAAGAAGTTAAATCTACTTAGATTTTAAGTGTAGCTAAGTTATCTATATTATTTTGAATAAAAATTTTATAGAAATTTAGATTAGAATGGCATTGTTATGGTTTTGTTCATTTATATCTACATCACTTCAAGAATCTTGAATTTTGTTCCACAAGGATAGAATAA
>Ga0255344_1004767_pt1 | contig 13497 bp, 14 predicted proteins | sample wastewater_treat_5_FD_192414 | JGI IMG/M metagenome (GOLD analysis project Ga0255344, IMG submission 192414) | Wastewater microbial communities from Lulu Island WWTP, Vancouver, Canada - plant18 | ecosystem: Engineered > WWTP > Wastewater > Unclassified | place: Canada: Vancouver, British... | reverse complement strand
AGGGTATGATCGTATTGGTTTTCTTGCCGAAAAATCCGGTTTGTGTTCCATTAGATTTTACTGAGCAGCGGCTTCTGTATCCGAAGCGTTCTGAAGAGTAAGTTTTGATTTCTGAGCTGAAATCAAAACGGCCGATGCGTTTTGAGCAGTCTTTTATGATATTTCTTTTTATTTCAAGTTCTGTGTTGTATTCAGCATGCAGATAATCGCATCCCCCGCATTTTAAATAATTGGGACATGCCGGTTCGATTCGATTGGCTGAAGGTTCCAGTACTTCAATGAGTTCGGCAAAAGCAAAATCTTTTTTTTCTTCTGTTATTTTCAGCCTGCAGAGCTCTCCGGGCAGAACGTTTTCTGTAAAAACAATCTTTCCTTCATTTCTGGCAATAAATGAACCGTAACTTTCTTTTTCAATTTTTACCGTGATCATATGGTAAACTAAAATGCCGCCTTTCGGCGGCAAGACTTTTTTAATTAAAAATTATCTGCAAGAAGTTCAAAGTATGACTGAGGGTGGTCGCAAGCAGGACATTTTTCAGGAGCTTTGACTCCTTCGTAGATGAATCCGCAGTTTCCGCATTTCCAAACAACTGTTGCATCTTTCTGAAAGACCTTGCTTGTCTCAATGTTTTTTGCAAGTGCTCTGTATCTCTCTTCGTGATGCTTTTCAACTTTTGCAATATTTCTGAATACAGCTGCGATTTCAGGAAAGCCTTCTTCTTCAGCAATTTTTGCAGCTTCAGGGTAAAGAACTGTATGTTCTTCATTTTCACCTGTTGCGGCTGCAATAAGGTTTTCTTTTGTTGTTCCGATTTTTCCTGCCGGATAGGTTGCTGTTATTTCAAGATCGCCGCCTTCGAGAAATTTGAAAAATCTTTTTGCATGTTCTTTTTCATTATCAGCTGTTTCCGTGAAAATATTGGAAATCTGTATGAATCCTTCTTTCTTGGCAACAGATGCAAAAAAAGTGTATCTGTTTCTTGCCTGTGATTCTCCTGCGAAAGACGCGAGAAGGTTTTTTTCTGTTTTTGTACCCTTTAAACTTTTCATTTATCCTCCATAGACCTATAAAACAAAACCGGCAGGAAGAGTAAACACTCTTGCTGCAAGTTCTTTGTCGATCAAAAATATTCCGCTTCCGTCTTTTCCGGAAAGCTTAATCTGTTCAAGAACGCCTGACGAATTTGCTTCCTCTTCAACCTGTTCTGTAATGAACCACTGAAGCATTGCAAGAGTCGCATGATCTTTTTCTGAGATTGCAAGATCTGCCAATTTGTTAATTCTATCAGTTACAAACTGTTCGTGCTTGTATGCATCTTCAAAAACATGCTGCGGCGAATCCCATTTTACCGGCGGCGCATCTATCATTTTAAGCTGAACAACTCCGGATCTGTCAACGATGAAATCATAAAACTTTTTTGCATGCACAAATTCTTCTCTCGCCTGAACGTCCATCCAGTTTGCAAAACCTTTCAGGTTGAGAGTCTGAAAATAAGCAGACATTGACATGTAAAGATAAGCGGAATAGAGTTCCGCGTTAATTTGCTCATTTATAGCTTTTTCAAGACTTTGCTTTAATGCCATATAGCCTCCTTACTGTGCTTCGAACACGTCTTTGCCGGCTCCGCAAAGAGGACAAACCCAATCAGACGGAATGTCCTCGAAAGATGTTCCGGCTTTTACTCCATTATCAGGATCTCCTGTTTCAGGATCATATACATATCCGCATACGGTACATACGTACTTCATAATATTCCTCCATTTAGTTTATGTTATGATAGCTCAATTTCAGAGTTAAATCAATAAAAAATGATTATTTTGCGAAAAAAATAAAATAAAACTACATAGAGGGATTTTGTTTGACTTAGCAGATTCCAGTAAAATAAGATTTTTTTCAACCTGGGAATCCCAAGGCTGTTTAAATGGCGGTGTATTATGAAATTTGTGATTATCGGTAACGGTCCGGCAGGAGTTGATTGCGCTCTTGAGATTCGCAAGAACGATCCGGATGCGGAAATAACTATTATTTCAAAAGAAAGTTTTTCTTTTTATTACAGACCCAAACTTGTTGAATATATTGCTGAGGATATTCTTCCGGAGAAGATTATTATATATAAAAAAGACTTTTTTGAGTCAAAAAAGATAAATCAGGTTCTTTCATGCGAAATCCTGAGAATTGATAGAGAATCCAAAACTGTATTTTCGGACAATATCAGTTATGACTATGATAAACTTCTTATTGCATCAGGTTCATTGCCGTTAATTCCAGCTGAAGGATTTAACAGAGATTCCGTATATGTTCTTCGTAGTTTTTCCGATGCTGTAGCTTTAAAAAAAGCGGTTAAAGAAAAGAAAAAATTTTTGATTTCAGGCGGCGGGCTTTTGGGGCTTGAAATTGCAAATTCAATCGCCTTGACAGGAAAAAACGTGACGGTTTGCGAATTTATGCCGTTTCTTCTTTCAAGGCAATGTGATGAAGGGGGCGGAAAATTTCTTGAAAAACTTCTCCGTAGCCGAGGATTAAAATTCATTTTTTCAGACAGCATAGTATCATATGACGGTAAAAATGCCGAATTTGCTTCCGGAATGAAAGAATCATTTGACGCAATTATTATTTCTTCGGGGGTTTTGCCTTCTGTTATGCTTGCAAAAAACTGCGGACTTTCAATTGCTAAAGGAATATTGACTGACTCAACTTTCAGAACTTCAGATCCGGATATTTATGCGGCTGGAGACTGTGCAGAGATTGATGGTCATCTCTGCGGTTTATGGATGACAGCAAAAGAGCAGGGACGTATTGCAGGTGCTAATATGTCGGGAATTAAAAGTTATTACAAGCCGTTGATTTCTTCTACTGTGTTGAAAATTGCAGAAATTGATTTCTTTTCTGCAGGTGACTATAGAGAAGATTGCGGAAATGTGTTCAGAAAATCAAATGATGAACTATATATTAGAATAAATTACGATCAAAGGATTAAAGCCGGAATTGCAATCGGAAGTTCGCAGGCGGCTAATGGTTTGCGTGCTGTCATTTCCGGGAAAAAAGAACTCGCGGATTTTATTGCGGAATATTCATAATCATTCAATATATTCTTCGTCTTTTTTCCTTATGATGATTGATCCGTTATCGTTAAGCGATTTCATTACTTCAACGATTTCGCGGCGCGCGGAATTGATTTCTGACATTCTGATGGCGCCCATTCTCTGCATGTCGTTTATGACGTCAGTTGCGCGGTTATTACTCATGTTTCTTAAAATCTTGAATCTGATATCGTCTCCGGCACCTTTAAGAGCTGTTGCAATAATCGAATCATTGTTAAGCTCATCAATAAGCAGGCGTATTTCTTTATTGGTAAGAAGCGCGACATTGTCAAATGAGTATATCTTATCTCGAAGTTCCTGGGCTTCCTTAGGAAGTACCGTTTCGAGGTGTGATATAATTTTAGCTTCGGCTGTCATGTCTATATGATTCATTATCATTGCGAGTCTTGATACTCCGCCTGCTTCAAGTTCGATATTTTTTTCGATAATGTCGTCATATTTCTTTTTGATAATTTTGATTATTCCGTAAATTGCTTCAGGTGAAACTTTGTTCATTTTTGCAAGTCTGACAGCTGTTTCCTTTGCTCTTTCTTTTGTAAAAAGCTTTATTATTTCTGCTGCTTTAGCTGGTTTTATCTGAGACAATATGAGAGCTGTAGTCTGAGGATGCTCGTTTTCAAGAATTCCGTTAAGAATTTTAGGATCGGCGTCATGAAGAAATTTGATTTTTTCCTCGAGATCCATGCTTTCAACTTTGCTTAAAATCGCTTCAGCTTTATCGGCACCGAATGCTTCCAGAAGTGTATTCTTTGCGAATTCCTCGCCTCCGTATGACGCAGTCCTGTTTTTTCTAATCTCCAGAATAAATTCTCCGATGAGATCTTCCTTGTCTTCCGGTGACATCGATCTGATTTTAGCAACTTCTGACGTGAGTTTGATTATAGTTTCCTTGTCGAGATGCTTATAAATTTCACCTGCGGCATCCGGACCGATCGCCACAATAAGAGCCGCAGCTTTTTCAACAGAACTCATGTCTTCAAGTTTTTTCAAATTGCCGCTCCGCTTTTCGGCTGAATTACTTTTTGAGGACAAACTTCAGCGCATTTTCCGCAGTCGATACAGAGAGAGTAGTCAATCTGAGCTAAAAAATCTTTAAGATCGATTGCACTGTCAATTTTCGGATTGTCCTGAAAAACTATTTTGCAGGCTTTAGCAACGCAAAGATTGCAGGCAATACATCCCACCTTGCAGCCATGACGCATCGTTGCGCCCTTTTCTTTGTTTGAGCATTTAACATAAACTTCTTTTTCTTTCTCAAGAAGAGATATTATATTTTTAGGGCATTCTTTGACGCATATTCCGCATCCCGTACACTTTTCGGGGTCGACAACAGGAAGGTGTTTTTCGCTCATAGTGATTGCATCAAAAGGGCATACCGCTGCACAGTCACCATAACCTATGCAGCCGAAAGAACAGACTTTTGGTCCGCCGTTAATCATTGCTGCAGCTTTACAGGTTTTAGGCCCGTTGTAGATATGTTTCGTAGTAGTTTTATCACTGCCACCCTGGCAATGTATTCTTGCAGTAAGGGGCTTGGTTATCTTTTTTTCAATTCCCATAATTTCTGCTATCCTGTCGGATACCGCCTGACCGCCTACGGGGCAGAGATTGACAGCGGCTTCTCCCTTTACAATTTTTGCAGCGTAAGCAGCGCAACCGGCTTCACCGCATGCTCCGCAGTTTACTCCGGGAAGAGCAGCTTCGATGAGTTCAGTTTTTTCATCTTTAGGCACATGAAGTTTCTTCTGAGCAAATGTCAGCAAAATTCCGAAGAAAGCGCCGAGAACGAGAAGAATTCCGGCTGCGAATACAATTGTTAATGCGTTCATCAGTGACTCCTAAACATATCTGAGTTATTGGCGTAAAAGACTTGCCATAAATCAATAAATATTTTATAGTAATCGGTATATCTTATGATAAATATCGAACCTAAACTAAAAAACAGACTGGATGAAGCTGTCAAGAACAATGAAGAGATAGTTTTTGTGGCATATTCTCTTCTGGAGAAATTTGAATCCGGAATAAAATATGTAATAGGGCTTTCCCTTCCTGGCGGGATCAATGATGATCTCTTTTCTCCGATATTTACCTGTGTAAAAGAACTAACCACCAATGCAGTAAAGGCTAATATTAAAAAAGTTCTTATTAATGAGGGCATAATAAAAAATCCTTCCGATCTTGAAGAAACCGTTTCTAAGACAAAATCCGTACTTAATGAACGCGATATGCTCGAATATGCAATTAAAGCAAAATCTTACGGTCTCAGCGTGAGAATTTATATAAAAATCGAATCGGGAAGGCTTAAAGTCAGAGTTATAAATCCTGTTCCTTTGACGGATGCTCAGGACGAAAGAATTCAGAAGAAGATAAATACTGCGAAAAGATATGAATCACTTGCTGAGTTTTATATTGATAATCCTGATCCATTTGCTGAAGGTATGGGGCTTGGTTTATCGCTTGTTGTGGTTATGCTTAAAGGCGCGATGATTAAAGATGCAGTCTTTGAGGTAACAAGTGATAAGATATCAAAAACATACGCAACGCTTGAAATTCCGGTATAAACTGATTAGCAGAAATAATCTATCGGGAATCAGTTATTGCTGTTTTTTTCAACCGTAGCTTTTACCGTTGAGCGTCTAATAGTATCAGTTGAAAAATTGTCCATTATAACGGGTTTTCTTCCGTCAAAAACTTCAAAATAGAATACTTTAAGCAAATTTCCTGTGTGATATAGACCCAGCTGTGAAGCCTCAGGGCGATCCTTGTTTTCAACGCTCATTATATCCTTTTCATTAATGCTCAGAACTGTTCTGTTCTTTTTAAACGAAATTTCAATTATAAAATTAGAAGAGTATGGAAGCGAGACTGTTTTTTCTTCGAGTGTTTTTATTTCGAAATTCAATTTTCTGTCACGAGGAAGAGTCGTGTCTTTTACTCTTGATGTAATATATTCGATTTTCGTAATTTCTGTCTTTGATCCTGTGAATCGGAATGCGGAAAATTCTCTATAGTCGCCCGGGCTGTCAAAAAAAACCGCAAATGCGCTTTTAGAAACCGGATTGTATGCATTTAGTTTCAGACTTATACGGTCATATTTGAAGCTTGCGAGAGTTCTAATCGAGTTATTGTTAATAAGTTCGCTGTAATTAAACTTGTATCCGTTTGTGCGGATGTCGTATAGAAAAGATTCCTCTCCGATTTTGTCAATTTTCCATGAACCGGATACCTGTTGCCAGATGACTCCGTTTTCAGAGAAAAGAAACTGTGTACAAAGCAAACATACCAGAGATAGAAATCTTTTCATGCCGACCGCCTTTTAGCGAAAAATTATTTTGTTGCTGTAATTGTTACCTGATTGGAGGAGCCTTCGTCAATAGATACAGTATCAGAGCCAGTCTGTTCTGAAACAATTGTTGCTACGTTAAAATTACTGTCATTATTTGTGTCAACTGCACATTCAATTCTTCCTGTTGTTTCTTTTACTTCTTTTGCTGTACTGGTTAAACCTGCATCAACAACTTCTTCTCCCCAATCGGCATCGCCCTCTGCCCAGACGATATCTTTTATCGAACCGTCAGACTGGTCAGAATTCTTAATGGATAATTCGGTTGACTTAATGGATAATTCGGTTGAGCTGTCTGAGCTGCATGCCGCGAAAAGAAAGAGAGTTGAAACTGCAAAAATCATTTTTTTCATAAAAACTCCTTAATTATTAGTTTTCGAATTTGAATTTTGTTACAATAACTAGAAAAAAGTAACGCGCAATAGTACCAAATATGAGCGTAAGTGTCAAGTCTGAAAGGTTTTGAACTGATTGTGATATGCTGAATCTCAAATTTTGTGAAAAATTGATTGTTTCTGCTAAGATAAAAGATTAACCTTTCTTGACAAATTGAAACTTTTTATGTTTTTTAATCCCGATAGTTTTTAAAAAATTATGGATTCCGGCTTTTAGTTGTTTGTTCATATAATAAAAGTACGGAATACTTGAGTGATTTGAAAGCTTTTCGGTAAACTGTTAAACGAATTTTTTAGATTAAATATGTCATGGAGAAAAATATGATGAAGATCAAGCTGATACTGATGTTTGTATTGAGTTCTGCAATGATTTATCCTCAGGCTAATATTAGAGAGATGAATGATAATTTTATCGAAATCGCTAAGAATATTGTGCCGAAAGTTGTCAGTATTTCGGTAAAAAGAAAAACAGCTTCTGTTGAAAATGAATTCTTTAAATTTAATTATCCTTTTTCTCCTGATTCTCCAAGGAGTTCCCAGCCGGCTTTGGGTTCGGGTGTGATAATTGACAAGCGCGGATTTATCGCTACGAACTATCATGTCGTGGCTAACGCAGAGGATATAACCATTACAACAAGCGGCGGAAAAAAATATAAAGGTGAAATTGTAGGAGCGGATGAGGAAACCGATCTTGCGGTTATAAGATTTTCAAGCAATATTCCTTCAGATATTACCGCTATTGAATTTGCGGATTCGTCAAAGATAAAAACCGGTCAGATAGTTTTTGCAGTCGGCAATGCTTTGGGTCTTTCCGACACTGTTACGATGGGTATAGTTTCAGCGATGCACCGTGAAGGTTTAGGATTAGCCGGATATTCAGATCTTATTCAGACTGATGCTGCAATCAATCCCGGAAATTCAGGCGGAGCTCTTGTCGATGTTCATGGTAAGCTTGTCGGAATTAATAATGCCATCATTTCTACCAGCGGCGGTTACATGGGAGTGAGCTTTGCGATTCCGTCAAATACGGTAAAAAATATCACGGATCAGATTATCAAAAACGGTAAAGTTACGCGCGGCTGGCTTGGTGTAATGCTTCAGGATATTGATGATGATCTTGCTGAAAAAATTGAAGCGAAAGACGGCGGAGTTCTTGTTGCAGATGTTATGAAAACTTCGCCTGCAGATAAGGCTGGTATTGAAACCGGAGATATAATTATTTCTGTAAATAAAACGAAAGTAAAAAATATTTATGAGCTTAAACGTGCTGTTTCTGTAATTAAACCCGGTGAAAGCGCTCAAATTATAATTCAGCGCGGAAAAGAAAAAAAGAATGTTGATGTTGCGATTGGAAAATATCCTGATCCCAAGAAAAAGAAAGAAGAGGATTATAAGCAGGGAATCGGAATCAATGTCAGGGATATCGATGAAGAAACAGCATATCAGTTCAGAATAAGGGATAAAAACGGAGTCGTCGTTACAGAGGTTCTTCCGGGATCTCCGGCAGAGAAAGCCGGAATAATGAGGGGGGATCTCATAAAGCAGGTCGAAAATGTTTCTATAAAAGGTGTCTCTGACTATGAGAAAACTATAAATTCATCTCTCAGAAATTCAAAAATACTTGTATTAGTTAAGCGTGGAAATCAGCAGCAGTATCTGGTTATCAGAATGAGATAATAGAAACAGCTCTTATCTTAAGCAGTTCTGACTGCCTAAGATAAGGGAATTGTTATTATAAATTCGCTTCCATTTCCTGAAGAAGATCTTACTTTGATATCCCAGTTGAGTATTTCGAGGCAGTGCTTAACGATAGAAAGTCCAAGACCCGTTCCGCCTGTTTCTCTTGAGCGGGCCTTGTCCACTCTGAAAAATCTTTCAAAGATACGCTCTCTCAGCTCTTCAGGAATGCCTATCCCCGTATCTTTGATTGTTACTTGTGCAGAAGATCCGTCAATTTTGTTTTCGATGATAATTCTGCCGTTGTGTGTATTGTAGCTCGCGGCATTGTCGATGATATTGAAAAAAACGTGTTCAATTAGAAATCGGTTGGCTTTTACTGTAAAATCGAAGCTGGTTTTATTGTATTCAATGTTGAGTTCTTTTTCCGCAAATTTCGGAGTAAGTATATCGATTATTCCTGAAATGAGATTTTCCATTCTAACATTTTCTTTTTCAAAAACATTTGTTGTTTCGAGCATATTCAGTTTGAGCATATCTCCTATTATCGCGTTTTGTCTGTTGAGATTTGCTATCGTTTTATCAATGAATTTAATTCTCTGATTATTGTCGTCAGGAATGTTTTTTATTGTTTCAAGATAACCTTTCGCGATAGTTATCGGTGTCTTTAGTTCGTGGGATAAATTACCTACAAGTTCTCTTTTGAAAGAATCAATTTTATTTTTCTCTGTAATATCCCGCATGGAGAGAATAAGTCCATGGAAGGAATTTTCGTAGAAAACGGGTTTTATCAGTGTTTCATAAGTTTTGCCGGATATCCTGACAGTTTTGCTGATTTCATTTTTTGATTCTATGGTTTTTTTGACTGCGGAATTTGTTTCGCTGTTTCTAATCGAATCATAATATTTAACCGTTGAATCCGAAGTGATTGAAAAAATGTTTTTAAATGAATTGTTTGAAGTTAAAAGATAGCCTTCATTGTCGATAAAGGCTAGAGCATCGGAAATATTCGAAAACAGATCATTAAGTTTTTTCTTTTCGATTTCTGTACGGTATATCTGATAATCGATTTTATCCGCTATTAGATTCATTTTGCGGATTATTGAAAAAACTTCACCATATCTGTCTTCGCTGATTCTGAATGTATAATCGCCGGAGATAAGTTTATCTGAAAAAAGTAATACCTTTTGCAGAGGTTTTTTTATTTTTGTCTGGTAAAGAAAGTAAAAGAATAAAAGAGTCAGAAGCACCAGTAGTGAAATGACTGAAAAAAATGTAATAGGTCTGAAAGAATCAACTCCGCTTTTTTGAAATATATATATAATTCGCCCATTGTGCTTAAAATTGCAAATATAATATACGCTTTCATCATGAGAGTTTAGTGTAAGATATATGTTTTCTTCATCACGGTCTTTTACGAGAGCGGAAGATAATTCTGAAATGCTGAATGGCAGATTGCCGTATGCCGATAAATTTCCGTTTTCACTTACTGCAATTGCATTGTTGGAAGATGATGAAATTATTTCAAGGGTCTGCGGGTCAGCGGTTATCCGTACGTTTTTTGCTGTTTGTTTAAGCCGGAAAATACTTTCAAGATAGTCTCCGCGTTTTATAAAAAAATTCGTTGTGATGAAAATTAAAAGAATAAGACCTGACACCGGAATAATAACTGCTAAGGAAATATTCGATAATAAATTTCTAAGCATCCACTAATCCTGTTTGAATCCGTAGCCGACACCGGAGAATGTTGTAACAATATTTTTGTAAGAACCGATTTTTTTACGCAGATTCATGACGTGAACATCGATTGTTCTGTCAACAACGTAAATGTCATTGCCTCTTATGCTGTCAATGATATTGTCTCTTGAAAATATTTTGCCTGGGTGTCTAAGAAAAAGTCCGAGAATTTCAAACTCGGTTTTAGTAAGTTTGATGTCCGTACCGTCGACATTAACACGGTATTCTTCCGGAAAATAGCTTAATCCCTTATATGAAAGAACCTTTGACTGATTGGTCGTTTCTTCTTTGCTGTTTGAATATCGTCTGAGTACGGCTTTAACTCTTGAAGATAGCTCCTTTACGCTGAATGGTTTCGGCACGTAATCATCGGCTCCAAGCTCCAAACCGAGAACTTTGTCGAATTCGTCGGTTTTAGCTGAAAGAAATATTACAGGAATATCCTTTGAGGAATTTTTTGATTTTACGTAACGGCAGAATTCATAACCGTCTTCTTCCGGCATCATTATGTCGAGAATAAACAAGTCGGGAATACTTCCTTTTGCAAGTTCAGCTTTTGCAAGTGACGGTCTGGAAAATGTACGGGTTTCGTATCCCGCAGAGTCCAGATTGATTTTAATAATTTCAAGTATATCTTCTTCGTCATCGAGAACATAAATCTTTTTTTTCATCTTTCTTCCTGGTCGAGAAGCGCTTTAAATTTGCTTTTTGAAAGATGACGGATGTCGTCACCCTGAATGTAATAAACCGCGCGTTCGGCAATATTCTTGATGTGATCCCCGATTCTTTCAAGCGACTTTGACGCTTTTATAAGTGCCATGGCTTGAGCTATGACAGAAGGATTCTCAAGCATATATGAGTATAGTTCCCGGTATATCTGGCTGTCAAGTTCATCAAGCATTTTATCCATTTCGAGAACTTTCACTGCTTTTTCTGTGCTCTTTTCTGATACGGCTAGCAATGAGAATTTCATCATTTCGGCGGATATTTCAGCCATACGGGGAATATCTATTAGAGGCTTTACCAGAATCTGTCCGGCAAGTTTTTTAGTCTGTCTTGCGATTGTAGAGGCGAGATCTGCAATGCGTTCGAGATCGGTGTTTATTTTCATTACGCTGAGAATAAATCTGAGATCTGATGCTGCGGGCTGTTGGGTGACTATTATTTTCAGGCACAACTCATCTATGTCTTTTTCCATCTGATCGATTTCTTTATCATTTTTGGTGACTTTTTTTGAAAGAGAAAGATCCTGGGTTTTCAGAGATTCGACCGCGTCGGCAATTGCTTCAAGCGATAAGTCGCTCATTCTGAAAAGCATTTCTTTGAGCTGGCCGAGTTCTTCTTCAAGGTGTATTTGCATATTATCTCCATTCCGCACGGGCGGCTTTAACTGTCTTTGATAATGAAGATAGTTAAAGCCCTGTAAATATTATATAAAGAAATTATGAATAATCCCTTAAGATTCCTTTTGCTTGACATGACTTAGTCTGTTTATATTCTGACGGTCAATTATTACGAGGTATTATGAGATATTCAAGATATTTAATTCCAACAATGAAAGAAGATCCTTCAGATGCGGTGGTCTCGAGTCATCGCCTTATGATGCGTGCCGGGCTTGTCAGGAAAGAATCAGCCGGAATGTATGTATATCTTCCTCTAGGCCACAAAGCTCTCAGAAAGATAATAAATATTGTACGTGAGGAGATGGATAATTCTGGTGCACTCGAATTTCTGATGCCGGAACTTACAAATGCCGACTTATGGAAAGAGTCCGGCAGATGGAATACCATGGGCCCTGAAATGTTCAGGATTAAAGACAGAAATAATCTTGAATACGCTCTCGGGCCGACGCATGAAGAAGCTTTTACAAACGCCGTGCGTTCGACTGTAACTTCGTACAAGGAACTGCCTATTAATGCCTATCAGATAAATACAAAATTCCGCGATGAAATCCGTCCTCGGTTCGGAGTGATTAGAAGCAAAGAATTCATTATGAAAGATGCTTATTCTTTCGATGTTGACGAGGAAGGATTGGATAAATCTTATCAGACCATGCGTTCTGTTTATAGAAAAATATTCGACAGATGCGGTCTTGAGACAATTCCCGTTCAGGCTGATACCGGAAACATGGGCGGAAGTGCATCCGAAGAGTTTATGGTTGCGAGTGAAGTAGGAGAAGAGACTCTTTTAATCTGCGGGTCTTGTTCATACAGAGCAAATCAGGAGAAAGCTGTTTTTAAGCGTGAAGAAAAAACCGGTTCCGTTTCCGGTGAACTTGAGAAAGTTCATACTCCTGATGTTAAAACCATCGATGATCTTGCGAAGTTCTTTTCGACTGAAGCTGACAAGTTTTTGAAATCAATTCTATATACTGCGGACGGCGAAACGGTTATGGCGGTTGTAACCGGTGACCGCGAGATAAATGAAATAAAACTGAAAAATTACCTCGGCTGTGTTGAACTCGAACTGGCTTCCGATGATAAAATATTTGAAGCAACAAAATCTCCTGTTGGTTTCGCCGGTCCGATCGGCATCAATGGTGTCCGTATTGTTTTCGATTTATCTGTAAAAAATACATTTAATGCGATAACAGGAGCTAATGAAAAAGACTATCACTATAAGGGAGTAAATCCCGGGCGTGATTTTGAAATTAAGGAAGAAGCTGATCTTGTAACGGCTGTTGAAGGTGATGCTTGCCCTGAATGCGGCCGGAAATTGTCCGCAACCAAGGGAATTGAAGTAGGTCATATCTTTAAACTGGGATATAAATATACCAAAGCAATGAATTTCACTTTTCTTGATAAAAACGGACGTCCTGCGAATCCGATCATGGGATGTTACGGAATAGGTGTAACTAGAACGCTTGCCGCAGTTATAGAACAGAATCATGATGATAAGGGATTGATGTGGCCAAAGGAAGTTGCTCCGTTTGATGTTCATATCGTCGGGATATGCAAGACAGAAGAAGACGAAAAGAAAATTGCTGACATATATGACGAAATAAAAAAAGCCGGATTCGATGCTCTTTATGATGATAGAAGAAATTCTCCGGGAATTAAGTTTGCTGATGCGGATCTTATCGGTCTTCCTGTGAGAATTACAGTCGGAAAAAGTTTTTTTGACACAGGAGACATAGAAGCGCTTGACAGAAAAACAAAGGAAATTAAAAGGTTACAGCGTAAGGAATTAGTTCCTTATCTTAAGGAATTTTTCGGCAGATAGTTTTCAATAAAATATTGACAC
>Ga0255344_1004752_pt1 | contig 13522 bp, 9 predicted proteins | sample wastewater_treat_5_FD_192414 | JGI IMG/M metagenome (GOLD analysis project Ga0255344, IMG submission 192414) | Wastewater microbial communities from Lulu Island WWTP, Vancouver, Canada - plant18 | ecosystem: Engineered > WWTP > Wastewater > Unclassified | place: Canada: Vancouver, British... | reverse complement strand
AATTTCAATATAGTTTGTATTAAAACGGGAATAGATAGTGATGCCACCCTCGGAGGTAAACTTAATGGCATTGTTTAATAGATTGGCAATCACTTGGATGACTTTATTTTTATCAAAATGCAATAATGGCAACTCCGGATCCAAATCCAAACGAATCGAAATTCCTTTCTCCGAAGCCAATGGCGTCATCAGGTCGTATGCTTCTTTTAGAATAGCATTCATGTCATTCTTAGTGAGTTTCAATTTTACCTGACCAGAACGCAATTTTTCATAATCCAACACATCGTTGATGTAAATATGCAACCTATCGATATTTCTGAGTATGATATCCAGCAAATTTTTTTGATCAGCATCTAAGCTTTTTGTAAGGGTAATTTTTAGCAGGTCAATTCCACCTTTGATTGCTGCAAGCGGAGTTCTCAGTTCATGTGACACGACAGAGATCATTTTTGATTGCACGTTCAGAGAATCCATCAGATCACATTCAATTTTTTTTAAGTTGGTTATATCTCTAGCAATATTGATAAAACTGGTTGTTTTGTCAATATCGTCCAGTATGGGTAATACCGTGATTAAAAATGTCCGGTTGGTTTTTTGATCAGTCCATTCTTGAGTGTGAATATTTTGATCCTTTATCGCTTCCACTGCGATACAAGGCACACATTTTCTATCAGATTGACCGACCAATTCATAGCATTTTTTTCCGATTACCGGTTCTTGACTATCTCTAAAGAATGCTTTAAATGCTTTATTTGCCATGGTAATGGTATATTCATGATTGAGAATAAAAATTAAATCATTGACAGAATTAAACGTATTTTCCCACCTACTCATCAAGAGCTTTTCCTGATGAAAAGCATTTTGTCTTCTGGTAATATCGAAAGTGGTCGCATAACCGACGATCTTATCATCTTGCAAACGATATGAAGAGGCAAATACATCTAGCCAAATGATCTTTTTTGATTTCGTGTATACTTTCAATTCATAGTGGGGAGAAATCTCTTTTCCAGAAAAAAGATCCGTTAATGTTCTGGCTTCTATTTCATAATAATCCTCATGGATAATATGATGGATAGGAACCTGTAAAATCTCATTTTGAGAGTATTCTAATAGGTTTGAAAAATAGGAGTTTGTATAAAGCAGGTTTTTATCATCAAACACAATGATACCGAATTGGCTGTTCTCTGAAATTGCTTTAAAAAAACCAGTTTCTAAAAAAAGTGATTGTTCTATACCATTGCTTTTTTCTTGCTCATTTGTATCACTCATTTCAGTCCCCTCTCACATTCAAAACTATTCCTTCTCGTTTTTCCTGATTTTTTGATTGTATTGTACTCTATTTTTTTCTATTACATCAAAGTATACTTTATATATTGGTTTTACAACGGTTGGTACCATTTTTTTCCAGATTGATTCATGAACTATTTTTAAAAATAAAAAAACATTTTGCATCATAATGAGTTTTTTTATACAATGAGAGATATCGTTAAGAAACCCGGAGGAAATGGTGAGTACGCAATGTAATCACCCAGCTCAAAATGATGGTTTTCAAAATAACATAGAGCCTTGCAAACACCACAAGAGTGTATTGCATGAAGTGGTTGCTGCTCTTCCTGGCTTTATCTACCGATGCTCTAATGATCAAAACAGAACGATGCAGTTTATCAGTGAAAAATGCGAAGAAATTACCGGTTATTCGCCAAACGAACTGACGAATAACCATACAATCGCGTATAGTAGCTTGATTCACCCTGATTATCAGGAAAAAATATGGCGCAAATGGCAGCAAATCAATCCATCAAATCATATAGTTCAGGATGTGTACCCAATTCTCCACAAAAACGGAGATATTCGCTGGGTATATGAATTCGGATCCGGTGTTTATAGCAAGAAAAAACTTTTTTTATATGTTGAAGGTTTTATATCTGATATCACTTCGGAAAAAACGGTTGAAGATACCTATCGAGTGACTAAAAATACTGCTTATGAGATCATTGAGACTATTCCATCCGGTTTTTTTATTTATCAATTTAAAAAGCCGGACAAGCTTTTTTTGATCTATGCCAATCCGGAAGCCAGAGTGCTTTCTCGTGATGACATTCAGGATTTTATCGGAAAAGAATTCGATGCCATCTGGCCTGAAGCATATAAAACAGCATTAAAACATAATTTTTTAGAATCCATTGCCACTCGAAAGGTTTTTTCCATTGACGAGTTTCATTACGCAGATCCCTACACAAGCGGTATTTATAGAATCCGTGCCTTCCTTCTACCCGGAGAACGGTTAGCGATCGCTTTTGAAAATATGACCAAGTTGCATTTAGCAGAGAAAAAGCTGAATGAAAGCGAAAAAATGCTTGACTCGATACTGCAATATAGCCCAATTCATATTTTTATTAAAGATGATCAAAACCATTTATTGAAGTTCAGCAACAGCATGAAGGTTTGTGAGGATTCTATCGCTGCTGAAGTGACACATATCCAATCCAAAGAATCATCTCTACCTATCTATAACGCCAACCAAGTATTGATGGAAGCGATCATCCATAGCGATAACAGTATATTTTCCAAACAAGGATCCGTTGAGTCTGTAGTCGAGCTGGATGGGAAGTTTTATCGTACTATCCAGTTCCCGATTACGATCAGCCACGATAAAGATTATATCGTCGGCTTCTCGATTGATATCACCGAATCAAAAGAGATGGAAATCTCATTGAAAAATCGGATAACAGCACTAAATCGCTTTAATCAACTCACTGTCAACCGGGAGTTAAAGATGATTGACTTAAAACGAGAGGTGAACCAGCTGCTGACGGCACTGGGTAAAAAGGAGAAATACAAAATTATCAAATGATTTCCCAATTTTTCGATTCATTGGTTTTGATCATGAGAGATGTACATCAGATAGACATATCCAAATTCAATGATGCTTTTTTAGAAAAAACCATCACCAAAAGGATGGAAAAACTCGGTTTAGAAGAAGGGAAACGTTATTCAGATCTGTTATGTAGTTCGTCCCAGGAAGCCCACCTCTTGAGTATGGCTTTACAAAACCATTATAGTGTTTTTTTTCGTGATATGGAGATGTTTTCTCTGTTTCATACGGAGTTGATCCCAAGAATTTTCAAATCAAAAGTCAACGGCAATTCTTCGGAAATACGTTTCTGGTCAATGGCATGTGCTGGAGGGCAAGAAGCCTATTCTATCGCTATGTTGATCGAAGAAAGAGCAAAAAAATATGGTTTGGATTGGCCATACAGAGTTTTTGCTTCGGATATTAGCGGGTTTTGTATAAATCATGCAATGAAAGGATTATTTACATCCGCTGACTTACAACACGTAACACTTGCTAGGATGGAGTCCTTTTTTACAAAAAAAGACGGTCTATATGAAATTGTACCTTCATTGAGAAAGCGCATCCAATTTTCTTGTTATGACTTGTTGGATACATTCACCATCGCACCCCCTGATTGCATATTTGGTTCGTTTGATGTCATATTTTGTTGTAATGTTCTTTATTATTATAAATCTTATTATCAGAAGATTATCGTGGATAAAATCAGCAAATCCTTGAACAAGCAAGGATATCTGATCACTGACAAGGCAGAAAAGGAGATTGTTTCAAATTTTTCTACTTTACAATCCCTCTTTTCCTCGTATCCTGTTTTCATCAAAACCTAAAAGGGGAGTATACAGATGAAGAAACATGACGTTTTAGTAAAACATCAATTGTTAATCAACTTCCTCATCATCCTCATTTTTATTTGTTTGATGAGTGCTATCAATCTTTTTCAAACTCGCTTGTTATGGAAAAACACTGAAACGCTGTACTCTCACCCTTTTGTTGTCAGAAATGCTGTGATGGAAATCAACAATACTGTACTGGAGATACAGTGTCTACTGACCGGTTATTTGTTTCATATCACCACGGGATCTCTTCAGTACACCTTTGATGAGGTCGGAAGGCTTGAAAAGGAAATCGATAAAAACTTGATGGTTCTGTACAACCAATACCTTGGTCCAAAACGTGATGTAGACGAAGCCTACATAGAATTTCAAACCATGAAGCAAGAACATAATGCTATGCAGATTCTTTCAAAAACAGGAGACAATGAACAAGCAAAAAAACGTTTTATTCAACATGATGAGGCGCATAGAGCATTCAAAACAAAGCTAGATGTCATTCACAACTTTGCTAAAAATAAAAGTGATTCACTTTTTCAAAACAATAAGAAGATTAAAGATAACTATATGATCATGACCTTGTTTGCTCTTGCAATTGTTTTTGTTCTATCCATCTTTTTTTACCGCTACTTGCTGAGTACGATTCTATATCCGATCGAGCAGATCAAATCAGTGATACGCGCAAAAAAAGAGACAGATTATCAAGTAAAAATACCAGATCTTGGAAACAATGAATTCGGAATGATGGCAAAAGAGATGAACAACTTATACTCGGCTATTTCAAGAGATATGGCACATCAAAAGAAGATTCGTTGTATTATCGATTCTATGATGAAACACGATCAATTATACGCTTTTGCACAAAGTTCCTTAATGGCATTGATGGATGAAACAAAGTCGTTTGTAGGTGTTATCTACCTTTATAGCAAACAACAGGAAAGGTTTGTTCATCTTTACTCGATCGGTTTTAAAGAAGACTTATTACCTGGATTTGATATAAAGAGCCATGATGGCATTTTTGGACAATGTATCGCTTATCAACGAATCGAGTACATTCACCCCATTTCAAGCGACTCTATCATGAGTGTTCGTTATGTGGAATTTGACCTGCTGCCTAAAGAGATAGTTACCATTCCGATCATCGACAATAATCAAGTAACCGCTGTTATTGCACTATCCAGTTTACAGGAGTATCCCGAAGTAATAAAACGCTGGCTCCAGGAAGCTAAAATCATCATTGAAACGAGATTCAACCATGTGATGGCAAACAAAAGAATATATGACATCAACGAAAAACTGGAAAAGCAGAATATTGAGATCGAAGAACAAAAAGAGGAATTAACTCGACAAGCCATAGAATTGCAGGAGCAAAATACATACCTAGAAGATCAGAAAAAACAATTGCAAGAGCTGAATGAGTTAAAAACAAGTTTTCTGCTGAATATGAGCCATGAACTTCGAACCCCTTTAAATTCGATTATCGTTTTATCCGGCATACTGCTTCGAAGATATGAAAACAAAACTGCATCCGAGGAAGCTATCTATTTAAAAACCATTGAAAAAAGTGGGAAAAATCTATTAGAAATTGTGAATGATATGTTATTGCTATCCAAGATGACCTCCGGAAAAGAAGAATTACATATCTCCACATTTTCTGTATCCGATTTGATTCGAGAAGTGTTAGAAGTATTCATACCAGTGGCAAAAGAAAAGAGCTTACCTATTCTCCTGGATATGCAGGAGAATATACAAATCACGTCAGATATGGGAAAATGCAGACATATTATTCAGAACCTTCTTTCGAATGCGGTCAAATATACTGAAAAGGGTGAGATCACAGTGAAAGCTTACACGATTAGTGATCGTCTCTATATAAAGTTTTGTGACACCGGAATCGGAATCGCCGAACAACACATTCCCCATCTGTATGATGAATTTTTTCAAGTAGACGGATCTTACTCCAAGCAATATGGCGGCATCGGACTCGGACTGGTCATTGTAAAACGATACGTAGATATGTTACAAGGCGAAATCACGGTGCAAAGCGTAATAAACAAAGGATCAGAATTTCTTGTGACATTACCTCTGAACCTTCATTCCGATGACACTTCTCGATCCAAGTCCTGCTCTCTGGAACAATCGGTAAGTAAAAAATCCCCATCAAAAGAGAATAAGCATGCAAAAAAGATTATCATTATTGAAGACAATGAACAATCCATCATCCAATTACAGGATATATTGCAACAAGAAGGATATCAGGTTTGTATCGCTCATGATGGGATAGAAGGTTTGCATGTGATCGAACAGCAACATCCCGATGGTGTTATCTTGGATTTAATGATGCCGGAGATGAATGGTTTCGAAATGTTAAAAACACTAAGGGACAACCCTACTCATCAAAGTCTTCCGGTGCTAATCCTGACTGCAAAACACATTTCGAAACAGGAACTCGCATTTTTAAATGGAAACCACATTTTTCAATTAATCCAAAAAGGTGATATCAGCAAATTTGATCTTTTAAAAACAGTTGAAAGTATGATGTTTTGAAAACAATTAATAAGGGATACTGATGGATACAAAGTTTTTAAAAATATTAGTCATTGACGACAACCCAAGTAATCTTCTTTCTATCAAAGCACTGATAAACGATTTATTTCTTTATGCGGAAGTATTTACAACCACTGATGGAATGGAAGGTATAAGAATTGCCAAAGAAGAAGACCCAACAGCCATTTTTCTGGATATATTTATGCCAAAAATGAATGGGTTTGAAGTGTGTCAAAAAATCAAAGAGGATGAACAGCTTTCCATCATACCGGTCGTGTTTGTAACTGCGCTGGAAACCGATCGGGAAGCTCGAATCAAAGCTTTGCAAGTCGGTGCGGAAGGTTTTCTAGCCAAACCGATCGATGAACTAGAACTAGTCGCAAAAGTAAAATCAATGGTTAAAATCAAGAATGCAAATCAATATCACCGAGCTGAGAAAGAGCGATTGAATATACTAGTTCAGGAAAGAACACAAGAGCTAGAGATTGAGCTTGAAAAAAGGAGAAAAGCAGAGAATACGTTACTTGGTTTAAATATCCAATTGCAGCAAAATCAGACCGCGATGTTAAATTTGATGGACGATATGCAAAATGAAATCGAAAACAGGAAAAGGTTGGAATCCGAATTAGAATCTTCCCTGAAAAATGAAAAAAGGCAAACTTTTGAGCTTGAATTGCTATTAGAAGGAGCAAAAAGCATATTGCAGGATAGAGAATTTAACTTAACAGCTAAAAAAAACTTTGATTTACTCAAGAAAATAACAGGAGCTGCTTCTGGATACGTGGTATTGTTAAACAATCAGAATCCTAGTAAAGATTTGGCTTATTTCAAATCCGATAATATGCCGTTTGACATTAAAAATAATATACCTTTAAACCCAGATAGTTTGAAGAGTGTTGTTCTAAATACCAATAAAATAATCTATGAAAATGATTTTATGCATAGTCATTTAGGCAAATCCTTGCCAAAAGATCATGTAGCTCTGCGTAATGCTTTATATTCTCCATTGATAATGGAAGGAAAATCTGTTGGGCTTATTTGTTTGATCAATAAAGCAGAGGATTTTAATGAGAATGATGTGAGGACGGCAGAGGCATTCAGCAATCTGACCACATTAGCGTTGGATAACTGGAAAAGTAGAGAGAAATTAGCGGATAGCGAGGAACTTTTCAGGTCTACGATCCTGCAGTCCAACGACGGGATAGTGATTGCAGATTCGGAATTCAGGATTATTGAATGGAATATTGCACAAACCCAGATTTTTGGATACACTGCCGATGAAATGCAAGGAAAAACACTTTGGGAATTTCAGTACATCAATCTTCCAGAAGAATTGCGAACAGAAGAGAACTTTCTGCAGATTAAGCATAAGTGGTTGACTATCATGGATGAGTCAGTAGAAAATAAGGAGTCATTGCTTTCTGTGATCAAAGAAATCGAAATACAGACAAAACACAATTTAAGAAAAACCATTCAAGTCTCATCTTTTGCGATCAGATTACCTGGAAAAACTTTGTATGGATCATTTACTCGGGATATTACAGATCAAAAATACACCGAAAGGATGAAAGATAGTTTTATCAATATGGTCTCTCATGAGCTGCGTACCCCCTTGGCATCTATAAAAGGTAGTATCGATCTTTTAATGCAGCTGCAAGAAACCAATTTCACCAAAGAACAATCGCTCATTCTGGATATCTGTAAAAAAAACACAGACAGATTGTGCACTTTTGTAAACCATGTCCTGGATTTTCAAAAGCTAAAAAACAAATCTATAGATCTGAACATAGCAAAAATCAATCTGAGAAAATTGCTTAAGGATGTCTATTCATTGATGCTGGTTCCAGCAAAAGAAAAAAATATCCAATTAGAGTTGGATATCAAACAAAACCTACCAAAAATCGAGTGTGATCACGATAGTATATACAGGTTAATGATAAACTTAGTCAGTAACGGTATCAGTTTTACTGAAAAAGGCTCTGTGAGTATTTCATGCAAGTACATTTCAGCAATACAAGCGGTTGAGATCTGCGTTTCGGATACGGGTATAGGTATCCAACAAGATGATATCAAAAAACTATTTGCCAGTTTTAGCCAAATCACGTCATCAAACTACTCCAGACCAGGAAGTAGCGGTTTAGGTTTAGCTATTTCAAAAGAGATTGTAGAAAGACATCATGGAAAAATATGGGTGGAATCAACAATAAACGAAGGTACATCGTTTTTTGTCGTACTGCCGTTAACACAGGGATAATCCACTACCATACCTTTCGTTCCACAAAAGGTAATCAAGGCATTTTTTCCATCTCTCCTAAAATAGTAAGAAAGATAGCTAGATCTCCCCTTAATGCAGCGTCGAGTAGATTTCGATAGGCAAGCATATTAGCGGGAGTTTCGGGCCAATATAACTCTAATACATTGAACTTCAAAATGGTAAAGTATTGTTTGTATGCTTCTTGGATAGAATGGCTAGCTCCTGCTTTCAAAATCAACACCTTTTCATTTTCCCTACCCGGAAGTGCAACTGTGACACCCCACCCGTTATCCAAAAACTTGTTGATAAAATCAAGCTTTTCCATTATTTACATCCATTTCAATCCCACTACTTGTTTCTAACTTTTCATAATATTCTACAACATTATAAGAATCGACCGGAGAGATGCAATAGATCAGACTGTATTTATTTTTTAAAAATATTTTGTTTTTTTGACTGTCATAATGAAGCTTCCTCCTCCTATTTTTATGACAGGGGGACGGGGTTGTTGTCACAAGTTTCGGTGAGAATTAAGGCTTCATTCTCCAGAATGCGGAAAAAAGCTTCAGTAAGACGGTAGGTTTTCTTTGTCTGTTGGTAGGTGATCTGCACCTCTCCGTCAGCTAATTTCGCAATCAATGGGCTGTGTTTCTCACGGATACCCATCCAGCCATCTTCCAGCAGAATTTTTATCTCATCTGCTTTCTCGTGATAGACTGTACCATCCGGCAAAATGATCTGGATCGAGATCATGCGTCAGCCTGTTTCTCCAACACTTCATCCAAGGACCCGGCCATATAGAAACGATCCTCTGGTATGGCGTCGCACTCTCCGTCGATGATGGCTCGGAAACCCTCTACTGTTTTGTGAATAGGAACATACTTTCCCGGTTTTCCGGAATAAGTTTCCGCCACAAAGAATGGCTGAGATAAAAACTTCTGTATTTTTCGTGCACGGTATACCAGCAGTTGATCTTCTTGGGATAATTCGCTCATGCCGAGAATAGAGATGATATCTTTTAATTCCGCATACCTTTCCAATATGTGTTTGACCCGTTGTGCCACCTGGTAATGCTTTGCACCAACTACAGCTTGATTTAGCATTTTTGAGGTAGAATCCAACGGATCGGCAGCGGGATAGATGCCTAGCTCTACTAATGACCGAGACAGGCTCACCGTAGCATCCAAATGGGAGAAAACAGAAGCCGGAGCCGGATCGGTATAATCGTCTGCCGGTACATAAACAGCTTGAATCGAAGTAATGGATCCTTTAATAGTGGATTGGATTCTTTCCTCGATCATTCCGACTTCACTGGAAAGAGTGGATTGATAACCCACTGCGGAAGGTGTGCGACCCAAAAGAGCAGAGAGTTCCGCACCCGCTTGGATATAGCGGAAAATATTGTCAATAAAAACCAACACATCCATCTCTTTTTGATCTCGGAAGTATTCTGCGATGGTTAACGCAGTAAACGGAGTTCTTAACCGGATTCCAGGAGGTTCGTTCATCTGCCCAAACACCAATACGGTGTTTTGTATGACACCACTCTCTTGCATGCTCAATATCAGTTCGTTACCTTCTCTTGTCCGTTCGCCGACACCTGCAAAAATCGACATGCCATGATGAGCTTTTGCAATATTATTCATCAGTTCCATCAGAAATACTGTTTTTCCTACCCCTGCGCCACCGAATAATCCGATCTTGCCGCCTTTGGGGAAAGGTGCCAGGAGATCTACTACTTTTATGCCTGTCTCCAATATCTCGGAAACCGGCTCTACTCTATATAATTCAGGAAATTGCGGTAAGATGGAAACCGGTTTTGATGAGTCGATAGGTCCTTTCCCATCAATGGGTTTTCCGAACACATCGAGTACGCGACCGATCAATGAGTCATTTACTGATATACTGATAGGGCTTCCGGTATCTACCACCCGTAAACCTCTCGATAAACCATCGGTAGATCCCAATGCAATGCACTTCGCAGTGTTTTTGAGATTGATCTCAGCGACTTCCAGAGATAAAATAACTTGGTTAGACTCATCCTGTACTAACAGCAGGTTATTTAAATCCGGCATCCTTTCTGAAAACTTGACCGTCACTACGGACCCTTCAATGGAAAGCACTTGCCCCTCTATCATGAATTAATCCTGCTTTCTGGAAGCTTGTGAGAAAGATGAGAGCTCTATCAGCTCCCTGGTAATTTTTTCCTGTCGCATTTTTTGGTATTTCTGTTTAATTTGGTTAAACACTTCTTCAGCATTATCACTCGCACTTTTCATACTCACCATACGGATAGCTTGTTCGGAGGCAGCAGCTTCTAACAATACCCTAAACAGCATCGCATCCAAATATTTCCGTACTAAAGCCTTAAAGACTTTGATCAAATCAGGTAGAATTGTAAATGATTCGATAGGATACTGATACCGGCTTTTTTTGATTTGGTTGCTTTTTTCGATAGGGAGTAGTTTGATTGTGACAGGTTTCTGTTTCAGAATGTTTTCGAAAGACATGTAGGAGATATATACCGAGTCAAAAAATCCTTTCAAATAGCTTTTTACCAGATCGGATGTGATATGTTGTGCGCTGGTAAACGTAATATTATCCAGCCTTCTATCTACTGTCGCGATCGGTGGAAAACCATCTTTTTCCAGTTGGTTACTCGCTTTTCTGCCGATAACGATACTGGAAGCGGAGGGGTGAGATTGTAGAAAGTGCCTTGCTTGGCTGATCACCAATGCGTTCATATTTCCTGAAAATCCCCTGTCAGAAGTGATCACCAGTAATAACGGCTTTTTCTCCACTAAACCGGTGTATAGCAGTGCATTTTCAGGCGAAATATCGGATAGTAACGGATGCATTTCTGTCAAAATACCATGAAGAGAGGAAGCATAGAGTTTTCTCTTCTCCGCATCGCCCCGCAGTTTCATGATCTTCATGGTTGCCAGGGTTTCCATCGACCTCACGACATGATAAATATTCTTCACGGTTTTCATCTTCCCGCGAAGCTCGACCGGATTCACTCGGTCGCCTCATCTAGAGTCATTTTGAACTGCCGGACAAATTCTTTCATATGTTTTTGTCCGGTTTCCTCAAGTTCAGGCGTAATCTTATCTGCTCGGAGAACCATTTCCAGCAGTTGCGGTGCATTCTCCTTTAGCTGTGAGTAAAGCTGCTCAGCAAACACCTGTAGCCGACTGAGCGTGATGTCGTCCAGCAGATGCTTTTGATAAGCAAATAGCATGAAAACCTGCAATATCAAAGGAACCGGTTCATTATTGGGCTGTTTCATCAACTCAACAAGCAATTCTCCACGTTTTAGGCGAAACAGCGTATCTTTGTCCAATTCAGCTCCAAACTCGGTAAATGTTTTCAGATCGTGGTACTGGCTTAAATCCAGTCGAAGCCCTTTGGAAACCTGTTTCATCAAACCGGTTTGGGCAGAACTGCCAACTCGTGAGACCGACAATCCAACATTGATAGCAGGTCTTACACCGGTATTAAACAGCTCTTTTTCGAGATATATCTGTCCGTCCGTGATCGATATCAGGTTAGTCGGAATATATTGTGATATGTCTCCGCCATACGTTTCTACAACCGGTAAAGCAGTGATGGAACCACCGCCAATCGAGTCAGCAAAATTACCTGCTCTTTCCAACAACCGGGAGTGTAAATAGAAGATGTCACTCGGATAAGCTTCTCTGGCCGGGGGACGTTGGAGAAGCAAGGAGAGCTCTCTGTATGAATCAGCATGTTTGCTCAGGTCATCGTACACAATTAATACGTCTTTCCCCTCTTGAGCAAAGTGCTCCGCCAGCGCAGATCCGGAAAAAGGTGCCAGGTATCGCAAGGAAGGAGGATCTTCCGCCAAAGAGACAATAAAAGCTGTATAATCCATCGCACCAAACCTAGATAGTGTATCCAGAAGGGAGGAAACGGTAGAAGCTCGTTGAGCGATAGCAACATAGATACAAATCACATTGGTTTCTTTTTGGTTGATGATCGTATCGACCAGTATGGAAGATTTTCCAGTCTGACGATCCCCTATGATTAGCTCTCGCTGTCCTTTGCCGATGGGTATCATGGAATCCACTACCTTGATACCGGTATGGATTGGCTTACAGACTGGTTTTCTTTCTATTACGGATGGAGCAATCCTCTCCACCAGTCTCGTTGAAGAGGTAACGAGTGGTCCCCTGCCATCAATCGGACGTCCTGTCGGGTCCACAATCCGACCGATCAATCCTCTACCAGTAGGAATGGATAAAGCTTGTCCGGTACGGTATACCGGATCACCCATTTTTACTTGTGAAGAAGCATCCAATAGGATAATCTGCACTTCCTCGCCACGGAAACCAAACACATAGCCTTTCGTATCTTCGCCAATACGTACTACTTCACCGATAAAGCAGTGATGAATTCCGTTTGCTCCAACGATGGAAGCCCCTATAAAAGTGATCGTGCCACGTTCAAACAGGTAACCGCGGTAGGTCAGCTTCTTTGTTTTGTTCTCTATATCCTGTAATAAACGGTTATATTTTTCAATATTCATTTACATACTCAGCTGCTTAACGATGGAGCCGACCTGACCTTCCACAGAGAAATCCAGGTCAGTAAAACCAAAATTCAGTTTAAAACCGCCCGAAATGGTGTTAGATTTGGTAAACCGCAACTCTACAGGCTCTTCTGCAGACGAATAGATGATCTTACGAAATTCTTCTTTGATCTCCCAAGGCAACTCGATGGCAGTCAGAATGGTAATCTCGTTTTTTTGCTCCACAGCACTTTTTAAAGCAGCTTGAAAGCTGATACTTTTGCCATTTGTGTCTAGAATTTCAGCATGGTTCAACTCTAGTAATAGATGTTTGATGAATTCGCAATCCATCGAGTAGGTCATAATCGAACATATCATCCCCTGAGAAAGAGTTTGCGCCATATTGAGTGCCCTGATTTTTAAAAACTGATTGGATCGCTCCATGGAAATTTTGATCTCTTCTTCGGCAGTTTGAATCATTTCCCGAACCTGTTTTTTCGATTCCT
>Ga0255344_1004745_pt1 | contig 13534 bp, 21 predicted proteins | sample wastewater_treat_5_FD_192414 | JGI IMG/M metagenome (GOLD analysis project Ga0255344, IMG submission 192414) | Wastewater microbial communities from Lulu Island WWTP, Vancouver, Canada - plant18 | ecosystem: Engineered > WWTP > Wastewater > Unclassified | place: Canada: Vancouver, British... | reverse complement strand
CTTTTTAAATCATCGATTATCTGTGCATAGATCGCTTTATTAGAACGAAATATTGATAATCTAGGGCACTCGGGAGTACCTTTTATAGACTTACGAATACGAGCGCGTATCTTAGTCCTGCGTAATAGTTTTTGATCTTGCATGGTTCAAATAACCACTTAATTAGGTTCTGAATGAAATTATTTTTTAGAGGCTGATTTACCAGCTTTGCGGCGTAACGTCTCACCAACGAACTTAATACCTTTTCCTTTGTAAGGTTCAGGAGTACGAAGTGATCTGATTTTAGCTGCAACCTGTCCTAATAATTGCTTATCATGACTCTCTAAGGTAATGATCGGGTTCTGACCTTTATCCTGACGTGTAGCTACTTTAATTTCATCAGGAAGTTCGAACACTACGTGGTGAGAATAACCTAACACTAAGTCAAGGGTATTTCCTTGATTTGTTGCACGGTAACCAACACCGACTAATTCTTGTTCAATTTTATATCCTGTAGAAACACCGGTAACCATATTATTGATTAATGCGCGGTATAAACCGTGCATTGCACGATGACGTTTCTGCTCAGTTGCACGTGTCAAAACAATCACTGATCCATCAACATTTACATTGATTCCATCATCGATTTTTTGAACTAACGTACCTTTTGGTCCTTTAACGGATACTTCAGTGCCATTTACACTTACTTGTACTCCTCCGGGTATCTGAATGGGTAGTTTTCCTACGCGTGACATCTTATTAGTCTAATTTAATATTAAGAAACATAGCAGATTACCTCTCCACCAACATGAAGTTGACGTGCCTCTTTATCGGTCATTAAACCGCGAGAGGTTGAAACGATAGCGATACCAAGACCATTGATTACTCTTGGGAGCTTTTCTGCGTTTACATATTTACGAAGACCTGGTTTAGAAACACGACGAATCGTATTAATAGCCGGCATCTTAGTAACTGGATTATACTTTAAGGCAATTTTAATTAAGCCTTGTTTATTTTCTGATTCTTCGAACTTATAATTCGAAATAAAACCTTTGTCATAGAGAATTTTAGTCATTTCCTTCTTCATATTTGAAGCAGGCACCTCTACAACACGGTGATTGGCCTTAGCCGCGTTGCGGATTCTCGTAAGGTAATCAGCGATAGGATCTGTATACATGGATTGTTAATTCAACGGGATTAGATAAGTTGATTTCCTTCGGTATATTACCAGCTAGCTTTAGTTACGCCGGCAATTTTACCTTCAAGTGCAAGTTTTCTAAACATTACCCTTGAAATTCCGAACTGACGCATATATCCACGTGGACGTCCGGTTAATTTACAACGATTGCGAACTCTGCAAGGGTTAGCATTTCTAGGAAGCTTTTGTAAAGCCTCATAGTCGCCTGCCTCTTTTAATTCTTTACGCTTTTCAGCATATTTTTCAACCGCGCGGATGCGTTTCAATTCACGCGCTTTGATCGATTCTTTTGACATCGTCCGAAAGATTATTTATTCTGATTCTTGAAAGGAATACCAAACTCTTTTAATAGTTCCATAGCTTCATTATCTTTTGTAGCAGTTGTTACGAAAGTAATGTCCATACCTTGGATTTTATTCACCTTATCGATGTCGATTTCAGGGAAGATAATTTGCTCAGTTACTCCTAAAGTATAATTACCACGGCCATCGAAACCTTTATCGTTAACTCCACGGAAATCGCGGATACGAGGTAAAGAAACAGCGATCAAACGATCAAGGAATTCGTACATTCTGTCTCCACGAAGTGTTACACGAACACCGATTGGAACTCCTGCACGTAACTTGAAGTTAGAGATATCTTTACGTGATTTAGTTGAAACAGCTTTCTGTCCTGTGATGGTAGTCATCTCAGTGATTCCTGCTTCGATTAATTTTTTATCAGCAACAGCATCTCCTAATCCCTGATTTAAACAGATTTTAGTAAGACGAGGCACTTGCATACTACTTTTGTATTGGAATTTTTCCTGTAGTGCCTTTTTAATATCGTTATGATATTTACTTTTTAAACGTGGTTCGTAGCTCATTACTTGATAACCTCCCCAGATTTTTTAGCGATACGTACTAATTTTCCGTCGACCACTTTACGGCCGATTCTTGTGCCTTTTCCTGATTTAGGATCCACCACTTGAAGATTCGAAATTTTAATAGGAGCTTCTTGTTTTATAATTCCGCCCTGAGTATTCTGAGCGTTTGGCTTCGTATGTTTAGAAACCATGTTCACCTTTTCAACGATAGCTGTACGGGTTAAAGGGAATACCTCTAAAACCTTACCTTGCTGACCTCTTGAGTCTCCGGCGAGTACCTTCACCTGATCGCCTTTGCGAATGTGAAGCTTTGGTTGTTTATTGTATTTACGTTCCATTTCTAGATCACCTCCGGTGCTAATGATACAATCTTCATAAATTGTTTTTCACGTAATTCGCGAGCTACGGGTCCGAAGATACGGGTACCGCGCATTTCATCTTGATTATTCAGTAATACTACTGCGTTATCATCGAATCGAATATAAGATCCGTCGTTGCGGCGTACTTCTTTGGCAACACGAACCACTACTGCTTTGGAAACCGTTCCTTTTTTCACGTTACCACTAGGGATAGCGCTTTTTACAGAAACTACAATTTTATCTCCAAGCGATGCATAGCGCTTCGCTGTTCCGCCCAGCACACGGATACATAGTACCTCTTTGGCACCACTATTATCGGCTACTATGAGCCTTGACTCTTGCTGTATCATATTCTCAGTCCGTTATCAGGTTGTATGGCTGTCAAATAAATTAATCGCGACAGCCGGATACAGATTATTTGGCTTTTTCTAAAATTTCGACCATTCTCCAGCGTTTAAGCTTGCTCATTGGTCTTGTTTCCATTATACGTACGGTGTCTCCTACTCCGCACTCATTTTTATCATCATGAGCCATAAACTTCTTGGTCTTCTTGATGAATTTTCCATATTTAGGATGTTTTTCACGTCTCTCTACTGACACTACAATAGATTTATCCATTTTCGTGCTAGTAACGACACCTATACGTTCCTTACGAAGCGCTCTTTCTTCCATGATCATTATTGGGCAGCTTGTTGTTGGGTCAATCTTTTACGAAGCTCAGTTTCTAAGCGTGCCACTACACGACGTGCAGCACGAAGCTTCATTGGGTTTTCAATCGGGGAAACAGCGTGGGCCATTTTCATTTTAACATATCCGGCACGCTCCTCCTTGATTTTATCTCGGATTTCGTCTGTAGTCAGGTCTTTTACGATGTCCTGTTTCATGGCGATGTTGTTCTTTTTAATTATGCTTGATAGTCAGGACGAACTACGAATTTAGTAGTAACTGGCAGTTTTTGTGCTGCTAGTCGGAGGGCTTCCTTCGCCACATCCATTGGAACACCTTCAGCTTCGAAGATTACAGTTCCAGGTTTCACAGTTGCCACCCAAAATTCAGGAGCTCCTTTACCTTTACCCATACGTACTTCTAATGGCTTACGTGTAATTGGTTTATCAGGGAAAATTCTGATCCAAATTTGACCTTCACGCTTCATGTAACGGGTTACCGCAACACGAGCTGCTTCTATCTGGCGGGATGTGATCCAACAAGTTTCAAGCGATTTGATTCCAAAGGAACCGAAGGCTAATGAAGTACCGCGCGTGGCAGTTCCGCTAGGAACCATTTTGTGCTGCTTACGGAACTTTGTCTTTTTCGGCTGTAACATGACTCTTTTGAGCTATATAATCTTCAGCTAAAGCTGTTCTGGTTAATAATAATTGTTAATTGGTCGAGTTTACTTAGTCTTTATTACCGCCGCGGTTGTTATTTCCACGTCCTCCGCGTCCACCTTTACGGTCTCCACGATCTCCGCGTCCGCCACGATCTTCACGTCCTTCTCTTCCTTTCGGTGCGTTTCCGCCTGCACTTGCATTAGATCCTACGTTAGGAGAAAGATCTCTCTTACCGTAAACTTCACCTTTGCAAATCCAAACTTTAACTCCGATGATACCATATGTAGTATTCGCTTCCGAAACTGCATAATCGATATCCGCACGGAAAGTATGAAGAGGCACACGACCGTCTTTATATTGTTCTGTTCTTGCCATTTCTGCACCGCCTAAACGACCTGAACAAACTACTTTAATTCCATCAGCACCAACTCTCATCGTTGAAGCTACTGATTGCTTCATTGCACGACGGAAAGAGATACGCGCTTCTAACTGACGAGCAATTCCGTCTGCTACTAACTGAGCATCCATTTCAGGGCGCTTAATTTCGAAGATATTGATCTGTACATCTTTACGAGTCAGTTTTTTAATCTCTTCTTTAAGCTTATCAACCTCAGAACCGCCTTTTCCGATAACAATACCCGGACGAGCAGTGTGAATAGTTACTGTGATTAATTTTAGGGTACGCTCAATTACGATACGAGATACTCCTCCTTTCGCAAGACGCGCAAGTAAATATTTGCGGATTTTTTCGTCTTCTACAAGTTTGTCAGCGTAGTTTTTGCCTCCAAACCAGTTAGAATCCCATCCACGTATAATCCCTAAACGATTACCAATCGGGTGTGCTTTTTGTCCCATTACTCGTTATGCTGTAGTTTCGGTTGATTCTTTTTTTCCAGTTTTCTTAGTATCTACTAAGATTGTAATATGGTTTGAACGTTTACGAATTCTGTATCCGCGTCCTTGAGGAGCCGGGCGAAGACGTTTTAACATTCTTCCGCTATCAACATTGATTTCACTAACAATCAATTCTTGATCTTCTATTCGTTTACCTTCATTCTTAGCTTGCCAGTTAGCAAGTGCAGATAAGAGAAGCTTTTCTAAGCGACCAGCTGCTTCCTTCGTACTAAAACGAAGCATAGCTAAAGCGTGATCAACTCGTTTGCCACGAATCATATCTACTACAAGACGCATTTTACGCGGTGATGTAGGGCAGTTGTTTAATTTGGCAAAAGCCACCTCTTTTTGAGCAGCTTTGCGAGCATCTGCTGCGTTACGTTTTCTAGCTCCCATGATTACTTCTTACCTTTATCTTTACTTCCGGAATGTCCTCTAAAATTTCTAGTAGGGGCAAATTCACCTAATTTATGTCCTACCATATTTTCAGTAACATAAACAGGAATAAATTTATTTCCATTATGCACAGCAAATGTGTGGTTTACAAACTCTGGAGAAATCATTGACCGGCGAGACCAGGTCTTGATCACTGTTTTCTTTTGACTATCGTTCATCGCGAGCACTTTTGTCTCGAGCTTGTAATCGATGTACGGTCCTTTTTTAAGCGAACGGCTCATGTGTATTGATCTTGGTGATCTTTAATCAATTATTTCTTACGACGTTCAATGATATACTTATCCGTCGGGTTACTCTTTTTACGTGTTTTGTATCCTTTTGCAAGAAGTCCTTTACGTGAACGAGGATGTCCTCCTGATGCACGTCCTTCACCTCCACCCATAGGGTGATCTACAGGATTCATAGCTACACCTCGAACGCGTGGACGGATACCCTTCCAACGGTTGCGACCTGCTTTACCGCTACTTACTTTGTTATGATCTGAGTTGGATACTGTTCCAATAGAAGCCATACAGTTCACCAAAATCATTCTGGTTTCACCTGAAGGCATTTTGATAGTCGCATATTTTCCATCACGTGCCGCCAACTGAGCATAAGATCCTGCACTACGTGCAATCTTAGCACCCTGTCCGGGACGCATTTCAATATTATGTACTAAAGTTCCTAAAGGAATATCTTTCAGTTGCATTGCATTTCCGATTTCCGGTGCTGCATTTGCTCCTGACATTACATCTTGACCAACTTTTAAACCGTTTGGTGCAATGATGTATCTTTTTTCTCCATCTGAATAGTTTACTAATGCGATAAAAGAAGTACGGTTTGGATCGTACTCAACCGACATTACCTTTCCAGGGATATTTTCTTTGTCGCGTTTAAAATCGACAATACGGTATGCTTTTTTGTGACCACCACCGATATAACGCATAGTCATTTTACCACTATGGTTACGTCCGCCGCTACGTTTAATTGAAACGATTAACGACTTCTCCGGCTGGTTTGTAGTAATTTCTGCGTAGTCATTACTTACTTTGTGACGCTGACCAGGGGTCATTGGTCTGAGTTTTCTTGTTCCCATTGCTCTTTTTCTCTCGATTAAATGTTACTAAAGAAGTCAATGATTTCACCTTGTTTCAAGGTCACAATAGCTTTCTTGTAATTTGGTTTAGCTCCGGTAACAAATCCCGTTTTTGTATAACGTGATTTTGATTTTCCGCGGAACACCATTGTATTCACAGATTCAACGCTCACACCGTACATAGACTCCACTGCTACTTTGATATCGATCTTGTTAGCGCGTTTGTCTACTATAAAGCCGTAGCGAGGCTGTTTTTCCGTGATCCGGTTCATCTTTTCGGTAACGACCGGCTTCTTCAGAATTTCCATTTTTATTCTTCTCTTGGTTTATCGTGCCAGAGCACTTAATTATTAAACTTTCAAATGACTTAACTTACCTTATTATTAAGTCAAAACGTGATTTATTTGAGCAATGTACTCTCGATTACTGATAGTGAACCTTCTGTTACAATTAGGTTCTGAGCATGCAGAATATCGTAAGTATTTAAATCCGAAGCGGTTACAACTTTATTGCGCTCCAAATTTCGGGACGACAAATATACGTTTTTATTTGATTGTGCCACAACAATCAATGTTTTTTTATCTGATAAATTTAAATTATTTACTAAATCTATCATTTGCTTCGTTTTTGGGGCTGCGAAATTAAGGTCTTCAAGCACTGTAATTCCGTTAGCCTGAGCTTTATACGCTAAAGCTGACCTACGTGCAAGTCTCTTTAATTTTTTATTCAAATCGAAAGAGTAATTTCTCGGACGTGGTCCGAAAATACGTCCTCCACCTACGAATACAGGTGATTTCATAGAACCCGCGCGGGCTCCACCTGTACCTTTTTGGCGTTTTAGTTTCTTAGTTGTACCAGAAACCTCATTACGCTCTTTAGACTTATGCGTACCTTGACGTTGATTCGCGTGATATTGTTTTACGTCAAGATAAATTGCATGATCGTTCGGCTCAATGCCAAAGATCTGATCGTTAAGTATTGCCTTACGACCTGTCTCTTTACCGGATATGTTATATACAGCTAATTCCATGATTATTTCAACACCGTTACAATTGAACCTTTATGACCTGGGATTGCTCCTTTGATGAACAATAAATTTTGTTCAGGAAGCACCTTTACTACTTGTAAATTTTGAAGTTTAACGCGAGCGTTACCTAAGTGACCTGCCATTCTCATTCCTGGCATTACACGAGAAGGCCAAGACGACGCACCTAATGAACCTGGAGCTCTTTGACGATCATGTTGACCGTGTGTAGAACCACCAACTCCACCGAAGTTGTGACGCTTTACTACCCCTTGAAAACCTTTTCCTTTAGAAGTACCAACTACTTCACAAAAATCTCCTTCTTGGAAAATGTCGCAGTTTACAACATCACCTAAACTGAATTCCTGCTCAAAATCAGTGAATTCAATAAGCTTACGCTTAGGCGTTGTGTTAGCTTTCTTAAAATGGCCCTGCATTGGAGCGGGCGTATTTTTTTCTTTTTTCTCACCAAAGGCGAGTTGGATTGCTGAATAGCCATCCGTGTTAACCGTCTTTACCTGTGTTACAACACATGGTCCGGCCTCAACTACGGTGCATGGGATATTTCTTCCCTCTGCATCGAAGATGCTGGTCATGCCGATTTTCTTTCCGATGATACCTGCCATCTTAACTATTATTAGTTGTTTTGGTCTTAATTTGATTAATATATTCCTATACGATCTATTGATCGTGATCGGTTGAAATGAATTCTTTTAAAGAACGAACTGTATGAGATAACTAAACTTTGATCTCTACTTCTACTCCACTTGGTAACTCTAATTTCATTAGAGCGTCAACTGTTTTTGCTGTTGAGCTGTAGATATCCAATAATCGCTTGTAGCTGCATAATTGGAACTGCTCTCTTGCTTTTTTGTTAACGTGTGGGGAACGAAGTACCGTATAAATCTTCTTCTCTGTAGGTAATGGAATTGGTCCATTCACTACTGCTCCTGTAGGTTTTACAGTTTTTACGATTTTCTCAGCTGACTTGTCGACTAAGTTGTAATCGTATGACTTTAATTTTATTCGGATTCTCTGGCTCATATTTAAAGAACGATATATGGTAATATTGAGAGGTAATTAGCTATTAAGCGTTAGCTGCAGCTTTACCTTTTGCTTTTGCGATTACTTCATCAGCAACGTTACGTGGTGCTTCTGCATAATGCGAGAATTCCATTGTTGATGATGCACGACCTGAAGTGATAGTACGTAATACTGTTACGTATCCGAACATTTCAGAAAGTGGAACTTTAGCTTTAACAACCTGAGCTCCTGCACGGCTATCCATACCTTCCATTTGTCCGCGGCGACGGTTAAGGTCACCTACCACATCACCCATATTTTGTTCTGGAGTGATAACTTCTAACTTCATGATTGGCTCAAGAAGTACAGGCTTAGCTTTTGGTAATGCTTCACGGAATGCTGTTCTAGCAGCGATTTCGAACGACAATGAATCTGAATCGACAGTGTGGTATGATCCGTCTGTTAAGCGGATTTTCATCGTTTGCATTGGGAATCCGGCTAATACACCGTTTACCATTGCTTGACGGAAACCTTTCTCAACTGAAGGGATAAATTCACGTGGGATATTACCACCAGTAATTTCGTTAACGAATTGTAATCCTCCGTTTTTATCTGTCGGCTCAAATGTTTCATCAGCCGGAGAAACAACAAATTTAATATCGGCGAACTTACCGCGACCACCTGTTTGTTTCTTATAAACCTCACGGTGCTCTACAGTACCGTTGATAGCTTCTTTATAGTTTACTTGAGGAGCTCCTTGGTTAACTTCCACTTTGAACTCGCGACGTAAACGGTCAACGATGATCTCTAAGTGAAGCTCACCCATACCGCTGATTACTGTTTGACCAGTTTCGTCATCAGATTTCACGCGGAATGTTGGATCCTCTTCAGCAAGTTTACCAAGAGCAACTCCTAATTTATCAACATCAGCTTGAGCTTTAGGCTCGATTGCTAATCCGATTACTGGCTCAGGGAAATTCATTGCTTCGAGAACGATAGGTGCATTTTCAGCACATAAAGTATCTCCTGTTTTAATATCTTTAAATCCTACTGCTGCTCCGATATCACCTGCCTCGATAAAAGGAATTTGATTTTGCTTATTAGCGTGCATTTGGAAGATACGAGAGATACGCTCTTTTTGTCCTGAACGTGTGTTCAATACATAAGAACCTGCATCTAACTTACCTGAATAGCAACGGAAGTATGCCAAACGACCAACATAAGGATCGGTAGCGATTTTGAATGCTAATGCTGTGAATGGTTCTTTAACATCAGGGCGACGTTGAACTTCTTCTTCAGTATCAGGGTTTGTTCCGATAATGTTGTTTTTATCCATTGGAGATGGCATTAACTCCATTACATAATCCAACATCGTTTGAACACCCTTATTTTTGAAAGATGATCCGCATAACATAGGTACCACTTTGTTCGCGATACAAGCTTGACGTAATGCAGCTAAAATTTCACCTTCCGAAATTGAATTTGGATCTTCGAAATACTTCTCCATTAATTTATCGTCGAATTCAGCGATAGATTCAAGAAGTTTCTCTCTCCACTCTTTAGTTTCTTCAACCATATCAGCAGGAATAGGAACTTCTTGGAAAGTCATTCCTTTATCGTGCTCATTCCATACGATACCACGGTTGTTGATCAAGTCAACTACGCCTTTGAAGCTATCTTCAGCACCGATTGGTAATTGTAATGGTAATGGATTTCCTCCTAATACTTCACGTACTTGCTTAACAACGTTTAAGAAGTCAGCACCTGCACGATCCATTTTATTTACGAAACCGATACGAGTTACATTATAGTTATTTGCAAGTCTCCAGTTTGTTTCAGACTGAGGCTCTACACCATCAACTGAAGAAAATAAGAAAACTAGACCATCTAATACACGAAGTGAACGATTTACCTCAACCGTAAAATCCACGTGACCCGGTGTATCGATGATATTGATTTTGTAATTATTGTTACGGTAATTCCAAAAACAAGTAGTAGCCGCTGAAGTAATTGTGATACCACGCTCCTGCTCCTGCACCATCCAATCCATGGTAGCTGCACCTTCGTGCACCTCACCAATCTTGTGGTTTACTCCTGTGTAATATAAAATACGCTCTGTGGTAGTTGTCTTACCGGCATCAATATGTGCTGCGATACCGATATTTCTAACATATCTGAGGTCTCTAACGTCCGCCATTGTATTGGGAATTTCTCTTTTCTTTTAAATTAATTGTTGATTATGCTCTAAAGTGTGAGAATGCTTTGTTAGCATCAGCCATACGGTGAGTGTCATCTCTTTTCTTAACTGCAGCACCTTCACCTTTTGCAGCTGCGATGATTTCTCCCGCTAATTTATCTGCAAAGCTTTTTTCATTTCGCTTTCTTGCATAAAGGATCATCCATTTGATACCAACAGAAATTTTTCTGTCAGGACGAACTTCAGAAGGAATCTGGAATGTTGCTCCACCTACACGACGACTTTTTACTTCTACCGCCGGCATAACATTGTTAAGAGCTGTTCTCCAGGTCTCAAGACCGTTTTCTTTTGTACGTGCTTCAACTTTATCTAAAGCATCATAGAAAATTTGGAAACCAGTTCCTTTTTTTCCTGAGTACATTAGATTGTTAACGAAACGTGTTACCAACGGATCATTGAATTTAGGATCCGGAAGAAGGATTCTTTTTTTTGGTTTTGACTTCCTCATGAGAGATTATCGCTACGAATGATTTTACTTAATTATTTTTTCTTCTTAGTTGTGGCAGCTGCCTGTCCTGGTTTAGGACGCTTAGTTCCATATTTCGAACGACGCTGATTACGACCGTCAACTCCGGAAGTATCCAAAGCTCCACGAATGATGTGGTAACGAACTCCTGGCAAGTCTTTCACACGACCACCACGGATCATTACGATCGAGTGTTCTTGTAAATTGTGACCTTCACCCGGAATGTAAGCCGTAACCTCGAATCCGTTTGTAAGACGCACACGGGCAACCTTACGCATAGCCGAGTTTGGCTTCTTTGGTGTTGTTGTATACACACGTGTGCAAACGCCACGGCGTTGCGGACATGATGTTAAAGCTGGCGACTTACTCTTATCGATGAGTTGCTCGCGGCCTTTACGTACTAACTGCTGTATTGTAGGCATTCTTGCAGTAATTTCTGGTTCAGAATCGGTTCAATTAAATACACTATACCCCTAAAAAGGGAGCGCAAAGATACAAATCATTCTCATTAAAGCAAGGCATAACTGTAAATAATTTCGAAAAGATCTGCCAACAGGTGCATTCAGTTTCTTTCTTTACCAATTCTCAATATTTTTTTACAGCTGATAATCAATTATTTAAGTTCATTTTAGGCCCCAAATATACCATGCGACATTTTCGCCTTTTTTTACCGATTTTGTTAATAAGTTGCATTTAATGAATTAATTAAACGTTTACATCGATTCCAATTTCTTTTCTCAAAAGGTGACAATTTGTCAATTGTTCTTCATTTTTCATCGGCCGAAGGCGCTTTTCAACAAAAAACAACCTTATAATATTGATATTAAGCACTATATACTTCAAAAAAGCAGATTCATGACGATTCGCAGTTGTCGATATGAGAAATGTAAATCTGGTTTTGATGAATGTCAACCGACATTGTTTGGCCTTCCGTACTTTTGCTGCGTATACCTTTATTATGACTTCGAAATACAATTTCACATCCGCAGAAAACGCTTTGAGTTTAATTAAATCGAACGACCGCGTTTTTATCCATGGCAGCTCCGCTACCCCAACTTATTTAGTCCAAAAATTAGCCGAACGAGGTCCCGAACTGAGTAATGTTGAGCTCGTTTTTATCAGTGTTCTTGGCGACTTCCCCGTAGCCGATGCTCGCTTAAAGGATTCCTTCAAAATAAACGCCTTATTTGTTTCAACTCCTGTTCGATCAGCTATTAAGGAAGGTCATGGCGACTATGTGCCTGTCTTTTTAAGCGAAATTCCCGATCTTTTCAGAAATGGAATTCTCCCTTTAGATGTAGCCATTGTACAGGTTTCGATGCCCGACGACCATGGTTATTGCACGTTAGGGACATCGGTAGATATTGCCCGCGCAGCAGTTAACAATACCAAGAAAATTATTGCGCAGGTTAATCCGAAGATGCCCCGAACTCATGGCGACGGTATGATTCACGTAAGTCGGTTTGATGCGATGGTGCATGCCGATCATGATCTTCATGAAGTGGACTACGCTGCTCATCCTACTGTTGAGGACATAAAAATAGGCAATCATATTGCGGGACTCATTGAAGATGGCAGCACGTTACAAATGGGAATTGGATCGATACCCGATGCGGTGCTTAAATCGCTCACCAACCATAAAAACCTAGGGGTTCATACCGAAATGTTCTCCGACGGCATAATTCCGCTTATCGAAAACGGCACCATCAACAACTCGATGAAAGCTCGTCATCCGGGACGAACCGTTACCGGTTTTTGTTTGGGAACCCATAAACTATATGACTACATCGACGATAATCCGGCGTTTGCCTTTTTAGATATCGATTATGTGAATGATGCATCGGTGATTAAAATGAATCCGAAGGTAGTTGCCATAAACAGTTGTATTGAAATTGACCTTACGGGACAAGTATGTTCTGACTCCATTGGCACCTACCAATATTCGGGGGTTGGCGGACAGATGGACTTTATGCGAGGTGCGGCACTATCGAAAGGCGGCAAGCCAATTATTGCATTGACATCGCGTACGAACAAAGGAGTATCGCGAATTACGCCATTTTTGAACCAAGGCGCGGGAGTAGTTACCACAAGGGCCCACGTACACTATGTAGTAACAGAATTCGGAGCTGCATTTTTATTCGGAAAGAATCTACGTCAGCGAGCGAAAGCGCTTATCAATATTGCGCATCCCGACGATCGCGAAAAATTAGAAGCGGCATTCCACGAACGATTCCATTCATGAGGGTTGTTGGAGTGGATGGGTGGTAATTCGGTTCCGCTCGACAACCACGGAACAATTAAAGATCTCGCTATTCGCTTCGCGAACCGTAAACTGTAAACGGCTTCAGCCCCATCTCGCCTCCCGCAACGCGAAATCCAAAATCCAATCCCGATAGCTATCGGGACAAAATCCAAAATTTATCATTTTAATTTTTTACAAACCTACCTGTTAACACTTCCTTGTCAGTTACCAACCTAACTATATAAACTCCAGTTGAAAAGCTAGACATATTTAGATTTTGGGTATAATACTCTGAAGTTAGTTTACCGGACTCTTGCTTAAGCAACTCTCCATTTATTGAGAACAATTGAAATTGGAAATTTCTA
>Ga0255344_1004732_pt1 | contig 13573 bp, 20 predicted proteins | sample wastewater_treat_5_FD_192414 | JGI IMG/M metagenome (GOLD analysis project Ga0255344, IMG submission 192414) | Wastewater microbial communities from Lulu Island WWTP, Vancouver, Canada - plant18 | ecosystem: Engineered > WWTP > Wastewater > Unclassified | place: Canada: Vancouver, British... | reverse complement strand
GCCGGATAACTGGGACAGCATGGACTTGTACCATAGAAGAGATTATCTTGACGATCCTACAGGACTTACACAGCCTAAAGCTACACACCAAAGAACCGAGGTTTGTAATGCGGAAATATGGGCGGAGTGTTTCAGGAAGAATCCATCCGAACTTAAGATGACTGATAGTTATTCAATCTCTGCATTGATGCTCCAAGTTGATGGCTGGAAGCGTTCTGATAAGTCAAAAAGGGTTCCGATTTACGGAAAGCAAAGAGTCTATGTGAGGAGGTAAGTGGAACAAGATATGGAACAGGAACAAGATTTCTCCTTATATTACGATGACGATACGAGAGTAAAAAGAGCCATATACACGCACGTAGTATATATAGGGAAAAACTTGTTCCTTCCGTTCCACTGTTCCATCAAAAAAGATATGGATAGAGAAAAAGTTATAGAGGAAAAGTTAGTTCGGGCTGTCAAAAAAATCGGTGGTCTCGCATTGAAGTTTGTAAGTCCGGGCTATGATGGAATGCCTGACAGACTTCTTCTCATCGCCAAAGGACGAGTAGCTTTTGTGGAAGTCAAGGCAAAAGGAAAAAAGCCCAGACCACTACAAGTAGCACGACATAAAAAATTATGGGAACTCGGATTTAAGGTTTATGTCCTTGATGATGAGAAGCAAATAGAAACAATCATACAGGAGGTACTTAAAGATGATACTTAGTGAGCTTCGGTGGTTTATAAAGGAAATAAGAAAAATAGAGGGAGGTGATGCCGAATGAAGTTCATACCGCACGACTATCAGGAATATGCCATAGGTTTTGTTGAGAACCATCCTATTTCTGCTATTTTGCTTGATATGGGCTTGGGTTGAGGGTAAGACGGTAGTTACTCTAACGGCACTCTTCGACCTTCTGTTTGACAGCTTTGATATTCATAAAATATTGATTGTAAGTCCCCTCAGAGTTGCGAAGGACACATGGCCTAAAGAGATTCAGAAGTGGGATCACTTGAAAACTCTTAAATACTCAGTTGTTGTAGGTAGTGAAAAAGAAAGAATGACAGCCCTTTATACACAGGCGGATATTTACATCATTAACAGAGAAAACCTGCAGTGGCTTATAGATGAAAGCGGACTACCTTTTAATTACGATACGGTGGTTATTGATGAACTGTCAAGCTTCAAGAACGGAAAAACAAAAAGGTTCAAGGCTCTTCTAAAAGTAAGACCTTTTGTAAAAAGAATAATTGCACTAACCGGCACTCCTGCCAGCAATGGTCTTATGGATTTGTGGGCGGAGTTCAAGGTTCTCGATATGGGCAAGAGGCTCGGCCGCTTTATAAGTAATTATAGAGATGCCTACTTTCTACCTGATAAGCGAAACGGACAAGTTATCTTCTCGTATAAGTCGCTTCCCGGTGCGGAAGAAAAAATATATAAACAGATATCGGATATAACGATCTCGATGAAAGCAAACGAATACATAAAAATGCCGGATTTGGTTTCAAGCGAGTGTCGGGTATACCTTTCGGAAAAAGAGCAAGAAAAATATGACGAATTAAAGGCTGAGCTGGTGTTGAACTTACCAGACGGAGAGATAACGGTAGCAAACGCTGCAACCTTGTGTGGAAAGCTTTCTCAAATGGCAAACGGAGCGATTTATTCGGATGATACTAAAACAATAAGTATTCATGACAGAAAGCTTGACGCTTTAGAAGATATTATCGAAGCGGCAAACGGAAAACCTATTCTTGTAGCTTATTGGTTCAAGCATGATTTTGAGCGAATTAAGAAACGACTCGATGAGTTGAAAGTTGTGTATGAAAAGTTGGATACAGAGGAAAGCATAGACAACTGGAATGCAGGTAAAGTAGCAGTCGGGTTGATTCACCCGGCATCTGCAGGACATGGACTTAACTTGCAAGAAGGCGGTTCAACTCTTGTTTGGTTCGGTCTAACTTGGAGCCTTGAGCTTTATCAGCAAACCAATGCAAGACTTTATAGACAAGGACAAAACAGTAAAACCGTTATTATCCAGCACATTATTACTGCCGGGACTATAGATGAACAGATATTAAAAGCTTTGACAAACAAGGACAAAACGCAATCGGCGCTTATTGATGCCGTCAAAGCACATATTGGAGGATGAAGATGAAATTAGTATATATTGTGTCGCCTTTTGCAGGTGATGTTGAAAATAACGTAAAGGTAGCAAAGGAATTCAGCTTATTTGCAGTAAACAGCGGATTTTGTCCGATAGCTTCACACCTTTTATATCCGCAGTTCTTAGATGACATGGTTGCTAAGGAACGTTTAGCAGGTACCGAGTGTGGGTTGGAGCTATTGCGAAGATGTGATGAGGTGTGGGTTCTTTCCGGAAGAATCAGCGAAGGGATGAAAAGAGAGATCATATTAAGCAAAGAACTCAAGAAGTTAATACGAGTTTTCTGCTTTGATGGCATAGCCTTTATGCCTTGTGAGGACGAGTGCCTATGGGATTAAACGATGAAGGTTACATCAGATTGGCGGTTGCAATAGTAAAAAGCGCAGCTAAGGAATACAGACAAGCCTCAAGGCATCTATTAAGATTTCCGGACAGTAAAGCTGCCAAAGACAAAATAGCCGAGCTTGAGGAGTTCTTTCTATCGGACTGGTGTTCACTGCTTTGTCAGAACGAAGCAACCGGTGAGTACATATTAAACAAATTGAAAAAGGAGGTGGCAAGTCTTGAATGCGAAGGAATACCTGAATCGAGTGTTCAAACTACAACAAAAACTAAAAAGCATGCATTTAAGGGCAGAAGAGTATGATAGGCTTGCATCTTCTGTTCCGGGACCGAATTATAGTGGAGTCAGAGTGGATGGTACCAGAAGTCTGGAAGCTCCCTTTGTGAAATGGATCAGCAAACTCACTGACCTTGAAGCAAAAATAAAAGAAACCGAAGCTGAGCTCGAAAAAGTAAAGACAGAGGTTGTCGCTACCATTGAAGCGTTGGATGATGAACGTGAAAAGGATGTGCTGATGCTTAGATACATAAGTTGCATGACTTGGGATGAAATATTGGAAAAATTATATCTTAGCAAGCCGACTGCAATGCGATGTCATCGTGGTGGTTTAGCAAAGATTGAAAAAATGATACCTAATGACACCTAATGACACCTAATGATACCTGATGACACCTGAAAACACTCTCTTGACTATGGTATAATTATAATGGGCGAAAGCTATAGAGGATTAAGGTCAACGGAGTCACATCCGCTGGCCTTTTTTCATGCCCAATTCGAGAGGAGGTAACCAATGCCATACAAACCAAAGAAGCCATGTAGCTATCCGGGATGCGCAAAGCTGACGAACGGAACCTACTGCGATGAACATAAAGCGCTTATGGATAAACAGTACAACAAGTATGAACGAGATCCAAAGGTCAAACACAAGTACGGCTGCAATTGGAAACGAGTAAGAGATGCCTATATCAAATCACACCCACTTTGTGAGGATTGTTTAGAAAAGGGCTACACTGTTCCGGCAACCGAAGTACACCATGTTATTCCCGTGAAGCGTGGAGGCAACAATGACTGGTCAAACCTTGCGGCACTTTGTCAAAGCTGTCACCAGAAACGTCACATTGCTTTAGGCGATCGAAAGAACAGATATCAGTAAAGAGGAATCGTCTAAATTTTACACGAAACCAAAATGTAATATGTTTTCACGAAAATGTAGACGGTTGAAGGATACAATTAAGGAGGCAAGTTAAATGAATACGAAAACATGTCCGGTTTGCGGAAAAGAATTCCAGCCTAAAAAAGAAACACAAGTGTGTTGTAGTTCTAATTGTGCTGCTAAAAAGAAAGGCATGGAAACAAGAAAATATAGAACATGTAGGAATTGTGGAGCGTCCTTTTGGAATTCCAGAGCTTCAAAATATAGATTAATCTATTGCTCGGAATCGTGCAAAAACGAAGCCTATCAAAAAGCACACCCACAAAAAGAAAAAGTACTATTTCATAAAACGTGTTCTTGGTGTGGAAAAGAATTTATAACTTCTGGGCATTCTCAATTCTGCTCAAAAGAATGTGCTTATGAGCACAACAAAAAAATAAAAAGAGATCAATGGGCAAAAAACTATAAACCTAAAAAGCTTGTTTGTAAAGAATGTGGTAAAACATTTATGACGGAGTGTGGCAATACACATTCCGTTTTTTGTTGCTCTGTTTGCGCTATTGTTTATGAAAAAAAGCAAAAACGAAAGTCTGAAAGACATAAAAAGGCCTTAAATCAGCAAAAGAAAGAAAGAGAAAGATTAATAAGAAAAAACTTTGTTGATGATGTTTCTTACGATGTCCTTTTCAAGAGAGATAAAGGTATTTGTCAAATATGTGGAATGCCTGTACCTCAAGAAAAAGGCTGTGATAACAACTGGGATGGAACAATTGATCATATTATTCCTCTTACTGTTGGTGGAGAGCATTCTTATGAAAACTGTCAATTGGCACACCGAATTTGTAATTCATTAAAAAATCAAAGCACTGATGTTTTTATTGATTGGCCGGGAAAAGCAAAAACTAATGAATATTGGAAAATGAAATACGATGCTTACAAAAGGCTTATGGACGCCTGCCCCCTATGAATCCCTACAGGTATTTAAGCGAAATCGGGCGCAGGGTTTCGTGTGAATAAATCGCAAAATGAACAGGGGGATAGCCCCACGAGGAAAATAAAAAAAATCGCATATCGAAGGAGGAAAAAGTATGCAATTTGAATATCAAACGAACATTATCAGAGTGGCAGGACACTCTACTATCGCACTTTCTTCATTAGAAAATTATTTAAATGCTCAAGGCTCAAAAGGCTGGAAGGTGTGTGCCATAACTTATCTACATGAAATTGCAAGCTATGAGATTATTTTTGAAAGAGAAAAGGCGGTAAATCAAAATGGCTAAGGATGGAACTTTGAGAGGTTCAGCTCCTGCTATTTCAAAAGGTAGAAAGCGCAAATCAGCAATAGAAAAACAAGAATCAGGTAATCCGGGGCATCGACCAATAACAGTCCTTGATATACCAGATAATCTTGAAACTGCAGAACTTGAAGGTGTAGATGTCCCACCTATTGAAGAATATCTGACAGCTAATCAAAGGGACGGTAAGCCCTTTAAGGCAAAAGAGATATTTGAAAAAACATATAGTTGGCTACAGTCATTACATGTAGAAAAAGCTGTGAATATACAGCTACTAAATCAGTATTCGATGAGTGTTGCAAGATGGATTCAATGTGAAGAAATGATTTCACAAACAGGATTTCTTGCTAAACACCCAACAACAAACGCTCCTATGACATCACCATATGTTTCAATGGCTCAATCATATATGAAGCAATCTAACATAGAGTGGATGCAAATTTATCAAGTGGTAAAAGAAAACTGTACGGTAGATTTCAGAGGACCTAATCCAAATGATGATGCAATGGAGATGCTCTTAAGAGCAAGAGGACAATAACAAACATACAAGGAGGAAATTTAAATGTTTGAAAAAGTAAATCCGAAACATCCGGATAAATGCGCAGATCGTATTGCAGGAGCATTAGTTGACCTTGCATACAAGCAGGAAGCAAATCCGAAGATAGCCGTAGAAGTTCTAATAGGTCATGGCGTATGCCACATCATTGCAGAAACTTCCGTAAGGCTAAACAAAAAAGAGATAAGAGACATTGTCTTCCGTATTGCCGGTAGGATGAAGGTGGACTACAAGGAAATCCGTCAAGATCCACACTTGGCAAAGAATCAAGAAAACAAAATAAGATGCGGAGACAACGGTATCTTTAAGGGTGAGCCCGTAACCTATGAACAACAGGAACTAACAAAAATAGCTCAGGAAATCTATGACCAATATCCATATGACGGCAAGTACATCTTGAAAAGAACGAATCATCTGGTTATTTGTCAAAGTCATGCCAGAGCAAAAGACTTAAAGAAGCTTTATCCTTCCGCAGTAATCAATCCAATCGGTGACTGGACTGGTGGAACGGATGTGGATTCGGGTGCTACCAATAGAAAGCTCGGTTCAGATATGGGCGATTCTATTACAGGTGGTGGGCTTCACGGTAAAGATTTATCTAAGGCGGACGTTTCGGTAAATATCTATGCATGGCTTAAAGCGCAGGAAACCGGAAAGACAGTCAGACTATTCTGTGCCATTGGCGATGAAGAAATTGACGGTAAGCCTTATGAAGAAATTGTCGAAATCGCAAGAAAGTACATAGCAGACTTAGGTGGTTTTGAAAAATTCGCAGAGTGGGGGTTAATCAGATAATGGAAACTGAAAAAACTACAAAATATGAATTAGTGGAAATAGAAAAGATAGTTCCCTATGCCAATAACGCCAGACTTCATGATCAGAAGCAGATTGATAAAGTAGCTGCCTCAATTCGTGAGTTTGGCTTTTTGAATCCAATTATTGTAGATAAAAACTATACGATCCTTTGTGGTCACTGTCGATTTGAAGCTTCAAAGAAACTCGGACTGGCAAAGGTTCCGTGTATCAAAGAGGAGTATTTGACAGAAGCCCAGAAGAAAGCCTACATCTTGGCCGATAACCGAACTGCTGAAGATGCCGGTTGGGATGATGAGCTTTTAAGAATTGAAATCGAGTCGTTGGAGGATTATGCATTTGATCTTTCCCTTACAGGCTTTGATGAAAAAGAACTGAACAAGCTCTTCGATTCAGGCAAAGAGGTAGTGGATGACGATGATTTTGATATCAATAAAGCACTTGATGCGGCAGCATTTGTAAAGCCGGGTGATGTGTGGATTCTTGGAAGACATCGTCTTGTCTGTGGGGACTCGACCATTCCTGAAACTGTAAAGCTTTTGATGGACGGAAAGAAAGCGAATGCCTGTATAACTGATCCTCCGTATGCTTGCTCATATGAGGGTGGCACAGGGATGAAAATAAAAAACGATAACCTTAAAGGTGAAGAGTTCTATAACTTCCTTCTTGCCGCTTTCAAAAACGCATATGAGAACGTTGTAGACGGTGGTGCTTTCTACAGTTTCCACTCGGATGCAGAAAAGGTCAATTTCTATAATGCAACTGTCAATGCCGGGTTCCATTATTCAACTACCTGTATCTGGGTAAAGGACAGACTTGTAATCGGAAGAATGGATTATCAGATGAGGCATGAACCTATCATCTATGGTTTCAAAGATACAAAGAGCCATGAGTTCTATGGTGATAGAAAGCAAACAACGGTGTGGGAGTTTGATAGACCTAAAAAGTCAGAGCTCCATCCAACAACAAAACCTCTTCCTTTGATTGCTTATCCTATGAGAAATTCAACACAACCAAATGGCATCGTATTGGATTTGTTTGGCGGTTCCGGTTCAACTCTAATGGCTGCTGAGCAGCTTGATAGAATTGCCTACTTAATGGAACTCGATCCAAAGTACGCATCTGCTATTGTCAGAAGATATGCTGCCGGTAAAGGTTCAATCAATGATATCTATGTTATCCGAAACGGAGAGAAGCTTCCTTGCTCGGAAGTTTATATCCCCACAGAGGATGATTTGGCATTTGTTGACGGCAATGTTGATGATACACAGAGGGTTAGAAACGAATAAAAAATAGTTTTGAACTTTCTGATAATAGTGCCTCTAAACGCTTGATATATATCTTTTTTTGAGCAATATATACAGTACCGAAAGGAAAAAAGACACATAGAGGTAACAAGAATGAAAGCAAAAGTTGAAAACCAAATAGAAGAAATGAAAAACCAAACAATCGGAGTTGAAGTTGAGATGAACAACATCACAAGAGAAGCGGCAGCTCGGATTGCAGCAGACTACTTCGGAACACATCATTTTGAAGATACACACAGACGTAACTCCTACTACACATGGTCAGCATGGGATCAAGAAGGTAGAGAGTGGAAGTTCCAAAGAGACTCAAGCATCAGCGGACCGGACAGCGAAAGATGCGAGCTTGTAACACCGATCCTTACATACAAGGACATCGAAACCTTACAAGAGCTTATTCGCCGCCTTCGCTTAGCCGGAGCAAAAAGCGATGCAACAAGATGCTGCGGAGTTCACATCCACATCGGAGCAAAGGGACACACACCGCAGACAATGAGAACACTTGCAAACATCATGGCAAGCCACGAAGACCTTTTAACACAGGCCTTAGCCCTTGACAGATACAGAATTGACAGATACTGCAAAACAGTCGATCCCGAATTCTTGAAAGTTCTCAACAAAAAGAAACCTCAGACAATGGCGGATTTCGCAAACATCTGGTACAAAACACAGCATGAAGATTATGGTCGAGATCAACACTATAACGGCAGCAGATACCACATGCTGAACTACCATGCAACCTTTACGAAAGGCACCATTGAATTCAGATTATTCCAATTCGATGCACCTGCAGACGGAAGACAAAACGGACTCCATGCAGGACAGCTTAAAAGCTACATTCAACTTTGCTTGGCACTTTCCGAACTCGCAAAAGAAATGAGAACGGCAAGTCCGAAACCTCAACAAAACGAAAATCCTAAATACGCAATGAGAACTTGGTTACTAAGACTTGGATTTATCGGTGACGAGTTCAAAACAGCGAGGGAGTTCTTAACAAAGAGACTTCCCGGTGACACAGCATTCAGAAACGGTAGGGCTGCTATTTAAGCGGCCTTGCCAAAATGAACGGAGGTAAAGAGGAATGAAAAAAAGATACTACATCGCATACGGAAGCAACCTGAATGTCAGACAAATGATGCAAAGGTGTCCATCAGCCAGAATTCTTGGAACAGCAAACCTTGACGGGTGGCAGCTTCTTTTCAGAGGGAGCAAGACAGGTTCATACCTGACCATTGAAAAAAGGAAAGGCTCGACAGCACCTGTTGCTGTGTGGGAGATCACCGAGGATGACGAGCGAAGTCTTGATCACTACGAAGGTTATCCGAACTTCTATTACAAGCAAGAGCTGACGGTTTCTTTTCAGGGTATCAAAACCGGAAAAACCTACACGCATAAAGCTATGGTATATATCATGCACGAAGACAGACCGCTTGGACTTCCTTCACAGTACTATGTGGATGTTTGTGCGGAAGGCTATCGATATTTCGGATTCAACATTGACTATCTGGTCGATGCAATCAATAAAAGCAAAACGGAGGAACGAAAATGAAAGCAGAAGAAACAAGAACGGCTGTATGTCCAAAATGCGGAAGACAGTATACAGGCAGACCTGCCCTTTCCAGAGATGACAACGAAACACTTATATGTCCGGACTGTGGAGTTCGTGAGGCGCTTGCAAGCATTGGTGTTTCAGAGGATGAGCAGTCAAAGATTCTTGCAGTCATTCACAAAGAAACCAACATTGATTAAACGGTGTAATATACACAGAAAAATCTATGAATAATTGTGTATATTATTTTCGCTAAACGCTTGCTATTTATCGCTTTTAGAGTGATATATATAGTACAAAATTAAGGTGAAAACACCGATTTTATGGAGGATTTTTTATGAAAACAAGTGAAATGAACGCAACTCAGAAGAAAGCATTCTTCAACATCAAATGGGCAGCAAACGACTTACTTGGTGGACTTGAAAATACAATGGAAGATAATCCTGAAGACAGCAGAGAGTACCAGAACGCAAAGGCGATGCTTGCCGACCACGATGCATTGGTAAAAGAACTTTACTACATGGCAACGACAGCGATTTACGGCGAAGGGTTCTGCTGCTTCAATCAAGCAACCTGCCAAAGAGAACTCAGAGAGATTAACTTCTGCGGAACCGCATGGCTTATGGAACGCTGTGAAAAACGAATCACGAAGGAGGGTTATTAAGATGAGCAAATGGCAGATACGACTTGAGGATGGAACGATTCTCAAAACTCTGAATACGCACTTTAATGCACTGAAAGAGATTGAAGAGTTTCTTCCCTTACTACCGGGAGCACGAAAGTTCCTGCTTGTCGAGATTAACACTTCTGTAAAAGCAGGAGACAAGGTTCGCATCATTTCCATGAAGGGTGAGGCAGCTTATTCAGGAAAGACCGGAACGGTTACACACATTGATGATGCCGGTCAGATTCACGGGACTTGGGGAGGATGCGCAATCATTCCTGAAACAGACTACTATGAAGTTTTGGAGGAAGACGAAAATGAATGAAAAGTTAGAAGCCGAATTTAAAGATTTCTTTGCTGAGTCAGAAAAGAACAGGCACGACATCTACATTCTGTTTGATTACCTGACGGGAGCCGGATGGAAGGAAGACCGAGCAATCAAACATCTGAAAAAGATAGTTGCCGATCACATTCTCGACCAAATAAGAAATCTATACTAAAAGCTAAAAACCATATTTTTTGAAAGAGTCGCTTGAGAGAAATCCGGCGGCTTTTTTAGTTGTTAATTTTAAGGAGGTCAATGAGTGAGAAAACTAACGAAATATAAGCCCACGAAATTCAAAGCCTCCACCTCACACTACGATAAAGCCGAAGCAGACTATGCTGTAGGTTTTATTCAAGACTTATGTCACACCGAAGGTATCTGGAACGGGAAAAAGTTCGAGCTTATTGATTGGCAAGAGCAAATTGTCAGAGATATCTTTGGAATAAAAAAGAAAAATGGCTACAGGCAGTTCAATACCGCTTTTATTGAAATACCAAAGAAAAACGGAAAATCCGAACTTGCCGCAGCCATAGCATTATTTCTTACCTTTGCTGACGGTGAACCGGGAGCGCAGGTTTATGGCTGTGCGGCCACCAGAAAACAGGCATCCATTGTATTTGATGTTGCAGCAAAAATGGTAAGACAAAATAAATCCTTGTCATCGAGAGCAAAGTTTCTCGATTCACAAAAGAAACTGGTCAATCTGGTAAACGGATCGTTTTATCAGGTTCTTTCTGCCGATGCCTATAACAACGAAGGTTATAACGTTCATGGCGTTATCTTCGATGAGCTACATGTTCAACCGAACAGAAAACTCTTTGACATCATGACAAAGGGTGCCGGAGACGCACGAATGCAACCGCTCAATTTTATCATTACAACAGCCGGAACGGATAAGGCTTCTATATGCTATGAAGTACACCAGAAGGCTCTGGATATTATCGAAGGCAGAAAGGTTGACTCGACATTCTATCCTGTGATTTATGGTGCCACTGATGAAGATGACTGGACAAATCCCGAAGTGTGGAAGCGATCCAATCCTTCACTGGGTATCACAATTCCAATGGAAAAGGTAATAACAGCCTGTGAAGCTGCAAAGCTGAGTCCGGGCGATGAACGAGATTTCAAACAAAGGAGGCTGAATATGTGGCTGGATAATACTACAAGATGGATGCCTCTTGAAAAGTGGGATGCTTGTGAACTGGCTTTCTCACCCGAAGAGTTAGAGGGCAGAGTTTGTTATGCAGGACTTGACCTTTCGTCAACATCGGATATCACAGCTTTGGTTCTGGTATTTCCTCCCGGTGACGGATATGACAAGTACATGGTGCTTCCGTATTTCTGGTTACCTGAGGAAACAGTAGGATTAAGGGTAAAGCGTGACCACGTACCTTATGACATCTGGAGACAGCAAGGCTTGTTTATGACAACCGAAGGTAATGTTGTGCATTACGGATTCATTGAAAGCTTTATTGAAGAGCTCGGAAAAATCTACAACATTAAAGAAATCGTCTACGATAGGTGGGGTGCAACACAGATGTCGCAGAATCTTGAAAATGACGGTTTCACTGTAGTGCCTTTCGGACAAGGATTCAAAGACATGAGTCCACCTACCAAAGAATTATATAAAATGGTTCTTTCCGGAGAGATTGCTCACAACGGACATAAGGTTTTAAGGTGGATGATGGGCAATGTTGTAATCAGGTCAGATCCAGCCGGAAATATCAAAATGGACAAAGAAAAATCCACAGAAAAGATAGACGGAGCAGTTGCTATGGTAATGGCGCTTGACCGAGCTATCAAGTGTGGAAATGACGGTTGCTCCTCAGTCTATGACGGCAGGGGCTTATTTATTATCTAAGGAGGTAACAATGGGACTATTAAAAAGTATTTTTTCGAGGGATAAACCGAAAGACAGAACTGCCGGACAAAGCTACTCGTTTTATATGGGTGGCACCAACTCCGGCAAGATAGTCAATGAACGAAGTGCCATGCAAATGACTGCGGTTTATTCATGTGTACGAATATTGGCTGAAGCAATCGCCGGACTTCCTCTTCACCTGTATCACTACAAGGATGACGGTGGAAAGGAAAAGGCAATCAATCACAGTCTGTATCACTTACTTCATGATGAGCCCAATCCGGAAATGTCAAGCTTTGTATTCAGGGAAACGCTGATGACACACTTGCTTTTGTGGGGTAATGCCTATGCACAAATTATCAGAAACGGCAAGGGTGAAGTCGTAGCGCTTTATCCTTTGATGCCAAGCAGAATGAAAGTGGACAGAGATGAAAACGGACATCTGTTTTATCAGTATAACCGAAGTAATGATGAAGCCAATGCAAAAGAGACCGAGACAGTGATCTTAAGTCCTCGTGACGTTTTGCATATTCCGGGGCTTGGCTTTGACGGAGTTGTCGGGTATTCGCCTATTGCAATGGCAAAGAATGCTGTGGGTATGGCAATTGCCTGTGAGGAATACGGTGCAAAGTTCTTTGCTAATGGTGCAGCACCTTCGGGAGTTTTGGAACATCCCGGAACAATCAAAGATCCTTCAAGAGTAAGAGACAGCTGGAACGCAACGTTCGGTGGTTCTGCTAACTCCGGTAAGGTAGCGGTTTTGGAAGAAGGCATGAAATATACGCCTATTTCAATCAATCCGCAGGAAGCACAATTCTTGGAGACCAGAAAGTTTCAGATAAACGAGATAGCTCGAATCTTCAGAGTACCACCTCACATGGTTGGTGATTTGGAAAAATCCAGCTTCTCGAATATTGAACAGCAGTCTTTAGAGTTTGTGAAATACACACTTGATCCGTGGGTAATTCGCTGGGAGCAATCGTTAATCCGAGCGCTATTATCTCCGGAAGAGAAAAAACAATACTTCTTCAAGTTCAACCTTGAGGGCTTGCTTCGTGGTGACTACCAATCGAGAATGAGCGGTTATGCTACAGCAAGACAAAACGGGTGGATGAGTGCAAACGACATCCGAGAACTTGAAAACATGGACAAGATTCCTGCTGAGCTTGGTGGGGATCTTTATTTAATCAATGGCAATATGCTCCCACTTGGGAATGCCGGAGCTTATGCAAATAACAAAGAAAAGGAGGAACCTGAAGATGGCAGCTAAGCAATTCTGGAAATGGAAAAACGAAGTCGGGGCTGAAAATCCAAAGCGAGTGCTTGAACTTTATGGGACTATTGGCTCTGAGACTTGGTTTGACGATGACATCACACCTGCAATGTTCAAGCAAGAACTGATGTCAGGAGACGGAGATATCGAAGTGTATATCAACTCTCCGGGTGGTGACTGTATCGCAGCAAGCCAGATCTACACAATGCTAATGGACTACAAAGGCAAAGTCACAGTTAAGATTGACGGTCTTGCGGCTTCTGCGGCATCGGTCATTGCAATGGCGGGTA
>Ga0255344_1004729_pt1 | contig 13580 bp, 6 predicted proteins | sample wastewater_treat_5_FD_192414 | JGI IMG/M metagenome (GOLD analysis project Ga0255344, IMG submission 192414) | Wastewater microbial communities from Lulu Island WWTP, Vancouver, Canada - plant18 | ecosystem: Engineered > WWTP > Wastewater > Unclassified | place: Canada: Vancouver, British... | reverse complement strand
GGATCGGAGAAAGGCAAATCCCATCGCGATGGCCAGATATAGACAGAATCGCTTGGCATTCTGTAATATCCGCGTGTTGCCAAGGCCGAAGTAGTTTCGGTTGCGATGAACGGCTTTCCGGGAAAATGAACTTTTACATTATCGAAATCGGAGAGGTGATAGTTGAATCCGATCAGATCGATGGCTCCCGATTTGAAAAGATGATTTTGAGGGCTGGGCTCATTATTGCCGGAGGTAATGGGACGTGTCGGGTCAAGATTCCTGACGATGTCGGCGAGTTTTTTTGTCAATAGTGCGTTTACGCTCATCGAATCCGATCGGAGCGAAGCAGGATCTCTTTTCAGATTGAGTATTAAATTGGCCTGTTGAATATCCAACGTGTCGGCATTGGCATCCGTCCATTGTTCCATCACCTCATTGCCGATGCTCCACATGAATACCGACGGGTGATTTCGGTCACGCAAAATGTGATCGGTAAGGTCGCGTTCGTGCCATTCGTTGAAATATTGGGCATAGTCGTAGGCGGTTTTTTTCTTTCTCCACATGTCGAAAGTTTCGTCCATTACGATAAATCCCATGCTGTCGCACAATTGCAACAATTCGGGTGCAGGCGGATTGTGTGAGGTTCTGATGCCGTTTACTCCCATACCCTTCAAAATTTGCAATTGCCGTTCGATAGCGCGTTTATTGACCGCTGCACCCAGACAACCCAAATCGTGATGCATGCACACACCTTTTATCTTCACGGGTTGTCCGTTGAGCGAAAACCCTTTGTCAGGATCGAAAACAAACGTTCTGACCCCGAGTGGGGTAGTGTAGGTGTCGATTGTTTTTCCCTTTTCTACAATCTCGGTGCATATTTTGTACAAATACGGATCTTCAATGCTCCAGCGCCGAGGATTATCAAGCACTAATTGTTGTTCCTCTTTGGCAATATCGTTTTCTTTAATTGTTTTTGGCGATTGAGCCGTAGCCAAAATCTTGCCCGATTGATCGATGATTGATGTTTTCAACAAGATATTTGCCGGAGAAGATTTTTCGTTTCGTATGGTGGTAACGATGTTCACCGTAGCCTTATCGGTTGACACATTTGGAGTAGTAACATACGTTCCCCAATTATCTACATGCACGGGAGCGGTTTCCGTAAGCCATACATTTCGATAAATGCCACAACCGGAATACCATCGCGAGTTGGGCTGTTTGCTGTTATCGACCCTGACTGCAATCACATTCTCGCCATTGAAATGAAGATAAGGCGTAAGGTCGTATTGAAACGAAATGTATCCATAGGGACGAAATCCCAGATGATGCCCATTGATCCAGACGTCTGAATTCATGTACACGCCATCGAATCCGACAAACAACTTTTTGTCTTTAGCAGATGGATCTACACGAAAAGTTTTTCGATACCAGCCCACACCACCGGGAAGAGCTCCTCCTCCGGCTCCCGAAGGATTATCTTCGCTGAAAGCGCCTTCAATAGCCCAGTCGTGAGGCAAATCGAGGTTCCTCCAATCGGAGTCGTCAAACGATGGCTGTGAAGCTGCAGCAACGTCTCCCAAATGGAATTTCCATCCTTCGTTGAAACTGTTGACCTTTCTTCCGTTTTCTTTGCCGGAAACATTCCAAGCCAATGTTAAGAGTGATGCAAAAAGATAGATTCCGATTTTTTTCATTGCTATAATTTTATGGTTACTTTTTCCCCAGTGTATTTCACTTCCATTCCTTTGCTTTCGAAATCCAAAGGTTTTGGAGAATTTTGCTGCACAAAAATAACGTTAAATTTTCTATTTTGCAGCATCCCATCATAAGTTCCCTTTCGTTCTCCAATCGTAAGTGTTTTTGTGGAATTGTCGAAAGAGAAAGGAATCATGCTGAATTTCCCTTTCTCGTAATTGTAGTTTACCGCTTCATCCTCGTATAAAGTAAACGAACCATTCTGTCCGTCGTAAACATAAAGCGTGATTTCATCAGGCAATTTTTGGTTGTAATATTCTATTTCAGGGCCAAAAGGAACGATACTGCCGGCACGGACGAAAATCGGCATTCGATCATAAGGTGCATCTACCGTTTTCCATTGTTTTGCATCGATGAAAGCGCCGGAATACAGGTCGTACCAACCTTCACAATTCGGAAAATAAACTTTTCGAGTTCGTGCTCCATATTCATAAACCGGACAAACCATAAAAGCTGTTCCGAACATATACTGGTCGCCAATATCGGTTACATTCATATCCTCGGTAAAATCCATTACCAAAGCACGCATAATGGTATAATCATTGAAAAAGGTCATTCCCGCAAGCGAATAAATATAAGGCATAAGTCGATACCTCAATTGATCATAATAGAGGATCGATTTGTAGGCGGGATGATTTTCAGGTGCTATATTGAAAGGTTCGCGAAAAGGGAACTGACCGTGAGCGCGAAACAATGGCACAAACGCCCCAAATTGATACCACCGGGTATTGAGCTCACGCCATTCTTTAAGATCTGCATTTTCTACGCCGGTTTTATCAAAAATTCGTTGTCCGTTCTCATAGCGTTTTTCAACGCTAAAGCCGCCGATATCCATTGTCCAATAAGGTATTCCGCTTAACGAAAAATTCAATCCGGCCGAAATTTGGGCTTTCATGTCCTCCCAACGAGTTCCGATATCGCCACTCCAAACTGCTGTGGAATAACGTTGCAAACCGGCAAATCCCGATCGGGTGAGAAGAAATACCCGACGATTCGGGTCAACGCCGCGCTGTCCGTCGTATATGGCTTCGGCATTCATCAATGCATACGCGTTGAAATATTTGGTGGATGGTCCCAATGCGGTCGGGCCACACAATTTTTTTCGATAATTCATATCGGTATTGTCCTGGATGTTCGGTTCGGAAGCATCCATCCACCAAGCATCAAATCCGAGAGGATATAATTTTTGCTCCAACTGTTTCCAGAACAATTTACGGGCTCCTTCGGCGTAAGCATCGTAGAACGAACCGATATATCCGGGATAAATCCAGTCACGAATGCTGTCTTTAACGGCTTGTCGATACATCCACCCATGTTCGTCGAACTGTTTGTAGTGTTCGGTAGTAATATAGAATTTGGGCCAAACCGAAATCATAATCTTTGCATTCATGGCGTGTACCGAATCCACCATGCCTTTTGGGTCGGGAAAACGCTGCTTGTCGAAATCGTGGCTACCCCATGCATCAACCGGCCAATATGACCAGTCCTGAACAATGTTATCGATGGGAATTTGTTTTTCGCGAAATTTTGCGAGTGTTTCCAAGAGTTCGTGTTGAGTTTTGTATCTTTCGCGACTTTGCCAGAAGCCCATAGCCCATTGAGGCATTACTTGCGATTTACCCGTAATGGTTCTGTAACCACTGATTACATCATCCATATTTTTTCCGTAGATGAAAAAATAATTTATTTCGTTGCCCATTTCGCTCCAAAGCGAAAGTTTTTTCTGTTCTGCGTCATCAACCGGACTAAGTGCTTTGAGCGATAAATACGAAACATTGCCGTCAGGCTTCCATTCGATGCGAATTGGCATTTTTTGACCGGCTGTAAAGTTGTAGGAAAATTTATAATCGTTTGGATTCCATGCTGCACGCCAACGCTCTTTTACCACAGGTTCATTGTTCAAAAACACTTTAGTGTAACCGGCATAATGAAGTAGGAATCGATAAATTCCACTTTCGGGAGATTCAATTTGTCCTTCCCAAACGACAGTTGCATCGGACAAATCGAAATTCTCAGGAAAATTTTTTATCAACGAAAGGTTTTCATAATCAATCGCAGATTCGATTCTTGATATCGTTTTTTCTTTATTCGCATAAGTTGCCGTAAGCCCGCCTTCTTTACCGGTTTTGTCGTAAAGTTTAAACTGGCTGAGTTGTCCATAATCGCGAATATCGCCAAATTTGCTCAATGAATAGTTATCCCATAAAATTCCGTAATTTTTTGTGGAAACAATCATGGGCACTGAGACTTTTGTATTGTACTGAAAGAGAGATTCGTTCTTTCCTTTATAATTGAATTCGTCGGATTGGTGTTGTCCTAATCCGTAAAAAGCTTCATCGTTCTGTGATTCGAAAATCTGACGAAGGGTATATCCTTTTGTGCCTTCCACTTCGATGGGTGTAAATGTTTTTCCTCCTCCCTTATTTTCGAGAAGGATTGGTTTGTTTTGCTTGTCAAAAAATGCAATTTCGCCTGTTGATTTATTTATGGTTACTGTCAATGAATCAGTCGATAAAACCACCTCTTTATCGGTTTCACTTACTTTAAATTTATCCGTATATTGGAGATTGGAAACGGTGATTAAACTCTTTTCCTGCGAAAAATCTTTATCGGCTGTTGCTTGTACATGCACGACTTTGTCGTTTACAACCTGTATTTTAATTTTTTGTGCAGGGATACTATCCTTTCCTTTTATGGAAAGGACAATTCCGTTTTCCACTCTTTGAAATGATTTGGAAGCACAGGAAGAGCTAAATATAACGAACGAAATAAAAATAATGATATAATATAAGTTCTTCATAATTAATGGAATAAAATTTTATGTTTATGACGACAAAAGATTGTTTTTATCAATCATAATGATTTTAGAAGGATATTTACAAAAATCATTTCAACATCCATCCTAAAGCAAATACCAGTGGGGCTTGCCAGTTTATAGCAATTTCATTGCGCGCGTAATCGTTTTGTTCGTCAACCCAGTCAGTTGCCGTATGTCCACCACCAACCAAATAACCGGGCCATGGAGCTACATTGTGATCGGCTGTGGAGCGTCGGTCATGCGGATGCATCGGTGGGTTTATTCCAATTCCTGTTACATAGGAACGGTTATAGTAGTTCCGTCCGAACAAGTGGGCAACGGCATCCAAAGCAGTTTCTTTGAAGGCACTATTGGCGTTTAAACAATCTGCAACAAAAAGGTTGATTGTTTGTCTGGCTACTGTTCCGTTGCAACCCCAATAATATCGTTTCAACGGACGACGATATAGATCTTGTTTGGCATTGTTGACTATTTTGTTGGCGACAGTAATGATATTATGTCGAATGGTTTGTTCAACTTCCTTATTTTTCCCCTTTCGTTCGCATAAGGCATAAGTGAACATACCCAAATTGGAAACATTTCCCCAATCCCAATCCTCGTCAACTTGACAATTCATTTTTGAGACTCGTTTTTCGAAATCTCTCAAAAATTCTTCTTCACCGGTCGTTTGCCACATTTCGGCAGCAGCCCAAAGGCGGTCGTCTTCATCCGAAGTTTGATAACCACCCGTTTTAAAATCTCCCTGTACGAAAGGTTTGTTTTCGGGATGAGCTTTCAGATATTGATAACTCAAACGAGCAGCTTCCAAACATTTTTCGCTATATGCTTTGTCAAAAGGAGCGAAGATTCGGGCAGCCATTGCCATTATCGCGACGAAATCAGCTGTCGCAGCAGAGCTCCATTCGGTAAAATACCTTTTCTCCTTATCTTCTTCCGGCATGATAAAAGGTGCAAACTCGAGGCGCGTAAGTTTGTGCGATACTCTGGCACTTCCATCCGGATACTGCATTTTCAAAAGCCAATCGGTTTCCCACTTCAATTCTTTTAAATAATCAGGCAATCCGGATGCCGTATCCGGAATATCTAACAAAATTTTTTCGATACCCGGTTGAAAATGCTCCCAAGCCATAAATAAGATTCCAAGGGTGATTCCAGCATTTACAACATATTTGCCGTAATCGCCCGCGTCGTGCCAGCCGCCTGTCCCGTCACGTTTAAATCCTTTGTTGCCCAGATAATCGTCATACGCATCATCCAAATGGCATGCACCATGCGAAAACACTTCTCCATTATGGATTCCATAAACATCAGTGCCACATCGCCATAAATAAAAACCCCGCATGACGTTTTTGAACGGTTCGTTATATACGTTTTCATTAACCGGAAACACTGCCGATTTTTCTCCGTCCGGAAGTTCGATATAATAATTTCCACTTGTATTAAACGCCGAAAAATCGGCAATCCAGGCCTGTTGATTCACATCTTGCTGAAAAATCGGGCCATGTGTCCTGCCTTCAAAAACTATTTTATGAGTTACCGCATCCTTTACCACGAAAGAGTCGCATTTTTTGATAAGCGTTGCTTCTTTCTTTTGCTGAGGCACAAACCCGAGCGAATTAAAACGTATATTGGCATTTTGAGCATAAGCATGTAAACACCAAATGCTTAAAAGAAGAATAAACCAGTTTTTTTTCATTTTGATCTTTATTCTTTCACATAAAAACTTTGTTTCAGTAAATCTTTATCTTGGGATGAAGATCCGACCATGACGATAAATTCGCCGTTTTCAACTACCGGTTTCAAATTTTTGTCCAAAAAAGTAAGTTTGTCAGGTGTAATAGTGAAATGTACGGTTTTGGTTTCACCGGCTTTCAATGTTACACGGGAAAAATCTTTCAGTTCCTTTACCGGCCGTGTTACGGAACTGTACTTATCGCGAAGGTAAAGTTGAACAATTTCCGTACCATCCATTTTGCCGGTATTGGTAACATCCACATTTACTTCAAGGTTTTCCCCTTTCGAAATTTCCGAACCGGAAAGTTGAAGATTATCATATTTGTAGGTAGTGTACGACAATCCAAATCCGAATGGATATAAAGGTTCACTGGAAGTTACGACATACGGATGAAAATATTGCGAAGGTTTGTGATTGTAAATCATTTGTATCTGACCGACGCTACGGGGAATGGTTATGGGAAGTTTGGCAGAAGGATTGATTTTTCCGTAAAGAATTTCGGCTATAGCCTCGCCTCCGTACATTCCCGGTTCCCAAGCCTGAACAAGTGCATTCACTTTCCCAACTGCTTTTTCTACTCCCAACGGACGACCGGTAATCAAAATCAAAATCGTTGGCTTTCCCGATGCCGCCACTTTATCGATGAGTTCGTTTTGCAATCCAACCAAATCGATATCCGAACGGTCTGTATCTTCTCCTCCGGTTCGTTCTGTCCAGCGGAAACGCATCATATATTCTCCGGCAACCACGATATTCAAATCGGCAGACTTGGCTTTTTCGGCGGCTTCGTTTACTTTTTGGGGCGACATGTTTCGTGGATCCCAACCTTGATCGACAAATTCGAAATGTGTATTTGGCGATACCATTTTTAGTCCTTCCAAAACGGTGATTACATTTTCATCTTTTTGAACCGCGCTCCAGTCGCCAAGAATATTCATATCGTTTGCATTGATACCGGTTACAAGCACATTTTTATATTTTTCGGACAATGGAAGAAGTCCATCGTTTTTCAGTAAAACAATACTGTTGCGGGCAGCTTCAAGTGCAGTTTGTCTGTGTTCGGCACTTAATCGGACTTTCATGGTCGTTTTTTCGTCGGCAAAAGGATGTTCGAAGAGTCCCAAGCGAAACTTGATTGTCAGAATTTTTCGTACCGATTCGTCGATTCGAGATTCGGGAATGCGTCCTTCTTTCACCAGTTCCAAAACCAGTTCGTTCCAGTGAATGCCGTGCATGTGCATATCCATTCCGGCCATAATCGATTGATAAAAGGCTTCCTTCAGATTTTCGGCCGTTGCGTGTAAATCGTACAAATGTTCGATATCCATCCAATCGCTCACAATAAAACCTTTGAATCCCCATTCTTTTCTCAACACGTCGGTCATCAACCATTCGTTACTGTGGCAGGGAATGCCGTTAAGTTCGTTGTGCGACATCATCAGTGACATTGCACCAGCATCGACTCCTGCTTTGAAAGGCGGGAAAAATACTTCACGCAACGTACGTTCCGAAAGATCGGCCGGCGAACCATTCGTTCCGTTGATCGGTTCACTTCCGGCAACGAAATGTTTAATACAGGCCAAAACGTCATTTTCGCTATTTAAATCGCCCTGATAACCTTTCACCGTTTGTATGCCCATCTGACTGACCAAATAAGGATCTTCACCGAAAGTTTCGCCAACGCGTCCCCAGCGTGGATCTCGAGCAACTTCCACATTTGGATTGAATGTCCAGTGCATATTCATTGCCCGCATTTCCTTTGCCGTTTGTCGGGCAATTTTGTAAGCCATTTCCGGATCGAATGAAGACGCTAAACCGATATTTGTTGGATATACGGTATTATCGGGAGCATTGGCATTCCCATGAATGGCATCGATACCGAAAATGACGGGAATTTTCAATCGGCTTTGCATGGCCAGCGACTGAAGATAATTGGCTTCCTGAATAGTTAAAACATGCAGAAACGAGCCAACCAGTCCTTTTTTTGTCAGATTTTCCAAATCAGTGGTCGAAAATCCGGGATAAAATGCGTTTGCCGTATTGTTTTTCAGTTGCTCGGCCGTAAGACTTGCTTCAGCTGTTTTGATATGTTCAATGCCGACAAACTGATTCATTTGTCCGATTTTTTCTTCGAGCGTCATCTGCGATAACAAATCATTTACTCGTTCTTCCACTGTTGCTTTTGGATTCTGATACAAGGGAACGGCTTTTTGAGCGTCCACATTTGTATTCATTACCAAAATTAAACTAACGACGGGGAAAAATATTTTTTTCATTTTTCGACAGTTTTATTTTTCGAAATTGTCCGTTCTGAAGGGAACAACAGGCAATTCACGCGTGTTATAAAGATTGCCAATCTGGAAATTTTTAAAACAATATCTCGCCGCTACCGGATTTGCTATATTTTCATTGGAAACGATCAAAATGCGATTGTTTAAATCGACTTCAACTTTTGCCGGATAAAAAATGTGATCTTCTCCGGCAATTTCAAAACCTTTTATGTCCACTGCACGGCTAAATCCGTCATCGGCATAATTAAAGGAAAGATAAATTTTCCCGTCTTTTATTTCCATCGATTTATATTCCGGTCCGTGCGAAGCAATTCCTTTCAATCCGTAAGTTTGTGAAAGAGCCATAAAAGCGAGCCGTTTGCCTACATCGATTTTGTTTCGTGGATGGATGTTGTTCTTTTCGTATTCTTCCACCAAATCGTTGGTAGAAATCATTCCGCTATTCGGAATCAATGATTGAGCCTTAAATTGAGCTTCGCGCAACAAAGCTCCCGAAGTACCGGTTTCGCCATCGCCATAAATCCACGGCGCTATTTCGACATAATAAAAAGGTAAATCACCCAATCCCCAATCCTTCCGCCACAAATTAACCATGTTGGCCAGTCGCTGCGCATATACATCATGTTTCCCTACATTTGATTCTCCCTGATACCAGATAAATCCCTTTATGGTATAGTGAATTAACGGATGTATCATGGCATTGTACATAAGCATGGGCCGAGCCATGGGGTTGAGTTCGTTAATGGCCTTTTCGCTCAAATCAATGTCCGGATAGGTCTCAAGAATCTCACGATTAGTCCATCCTTCCACTCTCGTTCCGCCCCAACTGGATACAATAATGCCCACCGGCACATTTAAGGTCCGATAAAGCATTTGGGCAAAGTGATAGGCTGTGGCGCTAAACCAAGGCGCATTTTCCGAATTGCATTCTTTCCAAGTTCCCTTAACGTTTTCTTGAGGTGTCATCGCAGCCGTCTTCGGAATCGTAACAAAACGCATTCCTTTATTTTGTTCGGCCATCGCAATGGTTTCGTTGGCTTTTAGAATCGGATTATTCCAAAAACCGTTCAATGGCATTTCCATGTTGCTTTGTCCCGAAGCAAGCCAAACTTCGCCGATAAGAATATTATTCAACACCACTTTTTCGCCATCGGAAATAGAAATGGAATAGGGAGTGAAACTTGCTGAAGGTGTGGAAATGGATGCGATCCAATTTCCTTTTGCATCGGCTTTCGCTTTGGTGATTTCGGAAGTCCACGAAGGACGGATTTCGACAGTTTTTCCCGGATCTGACTTTCCCCATAGATTGACTTTTGTGTTCTGTTGCAAAACCATGTTATCGCTCATGATTTCGGGCAACAAAATTTTTGCTCCGAGTGAACTGGTCAACATCAAAAAGAGCAGTAACGGTAAAATCTTGATTTTCATATTCATTGTTTTTTATGATTATTATCGATAATGCTTTGTCGGGCAAGTTTTCCCCATGGTTTGAGCAGATTTTCGTCCCATTTGCCGTAAGAAGAAGCGCGAGGCAAAAGCATTGAACAAGTTTCGTTTTTGTCGGAAACCGACCATGCAACCCAGCTCAGTTTTCGGCTTTCCATCCATTCTACATACGTTTTCCATTCTTCTGTTCCCAAACGTCCGTCTCCATTCGCTTCCGAACCTCCACATTCCGAGACAAAAACAGGAATACCTTTTGCAATAGCAGCATCGGTCCGATCGCGCAACCATTTATCGTGAGTTGCCGCATAAAAATGCATGGTGTACATAATGTTTGCTACATTCTGAATCGGATCTTCGGCAACCAAATGCAAATCCTGATCCCAATGGGGGTTTCCAACCAAAATAATATTATCCGGATCAATTTCACGAATGACACTAATTACTTGCTCAGCATAAGATTTCACTTCCGGCCATTCAAAATAATCGGGTTCATTCCAGATTTCATATATAACGTTTGGATATTTACCATATTTGGTGGACATTTCCTTGAAAAAAGACTTTGCTTCGTCCAAATATTTGTGGTGTGCATGAAAATCGATAATTACATAAATACCATTTTCAATAGCAGCGTCAATCACCGGAGTAATACATTGCAATGCAAATTTCGGATTTTCACGATAGTTATCTTCAATTTCAACTCCCATTGCCGCACGAATGACACTGCAATGCCAATCGTTGGCAAGCCATTTCACTGCTTTTTTATTGTAGAATCGTGGCCAAAGGTTGTGCCATCCCAAACTCACACCACGAAGAACTACCGGTTCTCCTTTTTCATTGCAAAGTTGCGTGCCTGAAACTTTCAATTGTCCATTGAGAGCAACCGGCGAATTTTTTGGTGCACAAAAACTGGCAATCAAAACAAATGAGAATGTCAATGTCAAAATATATTTTCGATATTTCATCTTAAAGTATCATTAAAAGTTGAATAGAAAAGTGTCATTTAATTCGATTAATTAGTTCCAGACACATCCGGCTGTTGTGGTACGGGCATTTCCAAAATCCGGCTTTGTCGTTCAACGTATCTTTTTGCCTATCCTTCGAAACCGACCAATACCATTCGCCATTTTCCTTGTCGATCAGGTTTTCTTTGATAAAATTCCAAGAATTGATCGCTTTTTCCAGATAAAATTTCTTTTTCGACAGTTGATATGCATTGAAAAATCCTACCACAGCTTCTGCTTGCGGCCACCAATCGCAATTTGAATCGAGGTGATTCGTTTTGACGTTTTTTTCGTTCATCAGCCCTCCATCTTCACGAAGTCCTTCTGCCGCAGCGTCTGCAACGAGAAGAACCGCATTTCTCTCTCTTTGCAATGTTTCCGCATCACCCAAAACAACCGCAGCTTCGTCCAACAACCAGGAAGCTTCAATATCGTGTCCGAACGATTGAATGGAAGATTTGCAAACCCAATTTTCGTCGAAAAACAGATTTAAATGATAGGTTTCGCAATTGATAATTTTGTTGAGAAACAGGGTTATCAAATTTTTCAGTTGCTTTTCCAATAAAGGGTTTTTCCAGACACGATATAAATTAGTGTAGGCTTCAAGCAAGTGCAAATGGGTGTTCATCGTCTTTTTTTCGTTGGCATCCTTGTCGCTCAAACGTACATCGTCCAGCAAAACCCAATCGCGACTGTAGGCTTCGAAATAGCCGTTTTTGTCCTCGTCGAAACTATATTTTTCTATCAACGAAAAAAGTTCTTTTGCCTTTTCCAAAGCCGTTTCATTACCGCTTGCACGATAATATTCGACCAAAGCATAAATGAAAAATGCCTGACTGTAAATCTGTTTTTTGCTGTCGGCAGGCGAACCGTCTGCATTCAGCATCCAATAAGTCCCTCCAAATTCTTCATCAAAAAAATGGTTGAAAATATATTCCTTTGCATGTTCAGCTTCCTTCAGATATGCTTCGTTTTTCAAATGAAATGCTGCGCAAGAAAATGTCCACAAAATGCGTGCATTCAAAATTCCTCCTCGTGGCGCATTTTTGACCAACTGATTTTTGCCGGTCATTTGTCCGAAATAACCTCCGTTTTTGGAATCTTTCATTTTTTTTGTCCAAAACGGAAGAATATCTTGCGTTAATTCGTCGTAAACTTCCTCCTTTAATTTTATTAGATTAAAAGAAATATCCTTGTTTGCCGGTTGTTTTGAATAATTTGTCATTTCTAAATCAAATATTTACAACGTTTTGACTGAAAAATCCGGTTTTATTGAATTGTCGATTTTGCTCTTTTCTGGTCGAGTTGTTCGATTATTTCTTTTACTTTTTTGTCGGAAAGCGGATAAAACAACATTCCTACAAATGCCAACAAACAGCAAAATGCAGGGAAGATGCTTATCATAAGTCGCTCTCCGAAAATGGTTTCTACAGCTTGTTGTGCAGCCTGCGGATTATAATTGAAAATTGCCAAAATCCAACCACTTAAAGCTGCTCCCAATGCCCAGCCCAATTTTTGAGACATGGAAGAAGACGAGAAAATCAATCCCGTAGCACGTCGTCCCGTAGTCAGTTCCTGATGATCGACAATATCGGCAAACATCGACCAAAGCAGCGGCAACACATATCCTGCGAAAATAGAAGTAAAAAATTGCAAAACAAGAATCAGCGGAACATTATTTGGAACAAAATAAAATCCCATACTCAAAATTCCCGCCATCAAAATGGAAATCATGTACGTTCGTTTCTTGCCATATTTAGCAGAAACAGCGGGTGCTGCCATCACTCCAATCAAATTGGCTGCCTGTCCGACAAGGAAATAGATAGTCGTCATATCCCATCCTGTACCGGACATTCGGTAATTCACCTGAACATAATCGCGAAAATAGTAAATCGCCACACTATCACGTATGGCATTGAAAAGCAAAGCTGCCAGTCCTGTTCCAATGAGAATCCACCACGGAGAATTGTGAAACAGATTTTTCAAATCCTGTTTGACGGAAACATTTTCTTCGCTTTCGATTTGTGTTACACGTTCTTTCGTCCAATTAAAACACAGTAAAAACAAAACGACACACACAACGCCGATTGTTCCAACACCTAAAACCCATCCCGTAGGGTTGGTGCTAATTGAATTTTCTGTTGTTTTTATAATGTTTTCCCCTCCAAAATGTCCGGCATAAAAATCGACCAACGGTTGCAACAGCATAAACGTTACAAAACTGCCGATAAATGCAAACGACATTCGGTAGGAAGAAAGTGTGTTGCGTTCGATCGGATTTGAAGTAATGGATCCTAACAATGAAGCATAAGGCACATTAATCAGCGAATACACAATCATCATCAGAGAATAGGTAACGTAAGCGTAAATCAGCTTTCCGGTTTGTCCGAAATCGGGAGTGTAAAAAGTGATAACACCCATCACGGCAAAAGGAATAGCAAACCAAAGCAAGTATGGACGATATTTTCCCCAGCGGGTTTTGGTACGGTCGCTCATTATGCCCACGAATACATCGAAAAAAGAATCCCACAAACGTGCCACCAGGAACATCG
>Ga0255344_1004712_pt1 | contig 13609 bp, 12 predicted proteins | sample wastewater_treat_5_FD_192414 | JGI IMG/M metagenome (GOLD analysis project Ga0255344, IMG submission 192414) | Wastewater microbial communities from Lulu Island WWTP, Vancouver, Canada - plant18 | ecosystem: Engineered > WWTP > Wastewater > Unclassified | place: Canada: Vancouver, British... | reverse complement strand
TTTCCTTCAGTTTGCGTTGCAAACTTCTTATTATCAGTACTTCCTCTCTTCGATGCGGAAGTACTTAAAAAAAGCCTGTTTCGAAAACTGATGTTTTCTCTCAGTCTTTTTTTTTGGAGATTTAAATGGAATACCGCAGATTTCCTAAGATTCAGGACAAAGAAATTTCCGTGTTGGGATTCGGAGCTATGAGGCTTCCGGTCATCGGCGGAAAAAATGAATGTATTGATTATGATAAGACCCTTTCTCTCATACGAACAGCGTGGGAACACGGAATTAATTACTATGACACAGCATATGTGTATCACGGCGAAAAAAGTGAAGAAGTATTGGGAAAGGCTCTTCAAGAACTGAATATCCGCGATAAAGTTTATATTGCCGATAAAAGTCCGGTCTGGCTTGTTAAAGATGCAAAAGACTGGCAAAAACTTTTAGATACCCAGCTTACAAGACTAAACACCGATCACATAGATTTTTACCTCATGCATGCGCTGAACAGCGGATCATGGAAAACGATACTCGAACATGACGGGCTTAGTTTTCTTGAAAAGGCAAAAAAAGAGGGAAAGATACTTCATGCAGGTTTTTCTTTTCATGATGAACTCGATGTATTTAAAACAATCGTTGACGGATACGAAAGCTGGGAATTCTGTCAAATACAGTATAACTATCTTGATACAGAGTATCAGGCAGGTCTTGAAGGACTTAATTATGCTAATGACAGGGAAATAGGAGTTATTGTTATGGAACCTTTAAGGGGCGGCATGCTTGCAAATGTAGCTCCAGGGGTTCAGGATATTTTTTCTAAAACAGGGATGCCCCGGTATCCTGCAGAATGGGCCTTACGGTATGTGTGGGAGCAGCAGGGTGTAATAACAGCACTATCCGGCATGAATGATGAAATACAGATTCTTGCAAACTGCGCAGCCGCTTCTGCTGCAAAACCCAATTCGCTACCATCTTCTCAGATTAAAATCATTGAAGAAGCAGCTCAATGGTTTAAGGACAGAATTTTGTCGCCGTGTACAGGCTGCCGGTACTGTATGCCCTGTCCCAAGGGAGTTTTTATACCGGAAATATTAGCCGAGCTAAACAGGGTTTCTATGGCAGGAGGCCTCGATAACCCTGAACGTCATGCAGTTTCAGCCGCATACCGGAAGCTGAAAGCAGAGAATCATGGCGCAGATTTATGCGTTTCGTGCAAAATATGCGAATCAAAATGTCCCCAGCATATTCGCATCAGCAGCATACTGAAAGATGCAGAAAAAGCTCTCTTTTAAGGGTCAAAGTCTTGACAATCAGCTTATTTTTCTCCATTGTACCATTTACACAATAAAATAATTTGACGGTAAGAGGACTGGGTTGAAAGGTAGTACAGTTTCTATCAACAGTGTATCGAAAAGTTTCGGTACCTTCCATGCGTTGGATAATGTGGGCTTTACCATTAATAAGGGAGAGTTTTTCTCCCTGCTTGGCCCATCTGGATGCGGTAAGACAACCTTACTACGCATTATTGCCGGTTTTGAATATCCCGATGAAGGAACCGTTTTGTTCGATGATAAAAATGTCATCCCGATGCCTCCGAACAAGCGCCAGTCAAATACGGTTTTTCAAAATTACGCTTTATTTCCTCATCTCTCAGTCTATGAAAATGTAGCCTTCCCTTTGCGTTTACGTAAGCTTGGTAAAACAGAGATTGAGGAAAAAGTGCAGGAATACTTACATCTCGTGCAGCTTGATGCCCATGCCTATAAAAAGCCGAATCAGCTTTCAGGCGGACAACGGCAGCGTGTAGCTATTGCCCGTGCCCTTATTAATGAGCCGAAGGTCCTGCTTCTCGATGAACCCCTATCTGCCTTGGATGCAAAATTACGCTCAAATCTTCTTATAGAACTCGACTCTATTCATGATAAAATAGGAATCACCTTTATTTATGTAACACATGATCAATCAGAGGCATTATCAGTTTCTGACCGTATTGCAGTCATGAATCAGGGAAAGGTTCTTCAAGTTGGTACTCCGTTCGAAATTTATGAAAGCCCCGCAACAGAATTTGTAGCACAATTCATAGGCGAGACTAATAGTTTCGATGCCCGTGTTGATGAGTGTATTTCATTTCTCGAAGAAGACGGCGAAGTAAAAGAGTATATGTGCACCCTCGATGTTCCATCTCTTTCAAGCAGCATTAAGGTTACCGATTATGAAAAAACAGAGCCCGGTCAGAAGGTCTGCGTAACAGTACGCCCGGAGAAGATACGTATTACGCTGGAGCCTCCTGTAACTTCCCGAAAAGATATAAATGTATTTACCGGTGTTGTTGAAGAACCCATTTATTCCGGTTTTCAATCGAAATTTTATGTACGCCTTGATAACGGCGTTCTCGTGAAGGTCTTTAAACAGCATTCTAATTATCTGGATGACGGCCCGGAAATTTCATGGAAAGACAGAGTATATATTTCATGGAGTCCTAACGACGGATACATTGTCGAGGACATAAACAAATGAGCAAGGTTAGAGAATCAAAACCGCCATCTGAGCCTAAGACTCCTCGCCCCGGCTTAAAAAACATGGGCTCTATGTATGCATGGCCCATGGGTTTATGGTTTACTGCATTTTTCATTGTTCCACTTTTAATCATAATTCTCTACAGTTTTTTAAAAAAAGGTTTATACGGCGGTGTTGTCTGGGAATTCTCGCTGAATGCCTATAAACAGATGTTTAATCCGAATTACGGTCTTGTCCTTTTGCGCACAGTCCGGATTTCCCTCATATCAACCGTGTTTACTATACTTTTAGCCCTCCCCTGCGGATACGCTATGGCACGGAGCAAGTTTCAGACAGTTTTGCTGTTCCTGGTAATCATTCCATTTTGGACAAATTCTCTTATCCGTATTTTTGCATGGATGTCAATTTTGGGAAATGACGGCTTCATAAATTCTATATTGATGCAGCTGGGTCTTACAAAAGACTATCTTAAACTGTTATATAATCAGCAGGCGGTTATTCTTGTTTCGGTATATATGTATCTCCCGTATGCAATTCTTCCCATTTTTACTGCAATAGACCGGTTTGACTTTTCACTTCTGGAAGCAGCTCGTGATCTGGGAGCAACTAAACCTGCTTCCATGCTCAAGGTACTGCTGCCCAATGTTAAAAGCGGTGTGGTAACAGCGGTGATTTTTACATTTATTCCAATTTTTGGAGCCTATACCGTTCCGCTTCTTGTCGGAGGAAAAGACTCTTATATGATCGGAAATATTATTGTTGATCAGGTAAACAAAACCAGAAACTGGCCCTTAGCGGCAGCCTTTTCTATGATTATCACTGTTCTTAGTACTGTAGGGGTTTTATGGATGATGGCTTCTTCTAAGAAAGAAAGCGCTCTTAAAACTCCGGGCAAGGCAGAGGAGAAACGATAATGAATACTAATCCTTTCCGCCAAATGATAAACAGACTTAATGTAAAACGTCCGGCCTCTGAACCAGCACGCCATGCAAGAAGGGCTTTTCAAAGAAAAGCGACTTTTTCCTTTTCTTTTACAGTGTTAGTCTTAACCCTGATTTTTCTTTTTCTTCCGCTCTTTGTCATTATTGCATACTCTTTTAATGAGGGTAAAAGCAGCACCTTCACAGGTTTTTCGCTTGAATGGTATAAAAAACTTTTCTTTGACTCTGAGCCCCTTTGGGCAGCCTTGCTTAACAGCTTAATAGTAGCCTTTTCTTCTGCCGCTCTTGCAACAATTCTTGGAACGCTTGCTGCCATAGGCATAAGCTGGTATAAGTTTAAAGGAAAGGCCTACATTCAGACGGTAACATTTTTACCCATGGTACTCCCCGAGGTAATTGTCGGCGTTTCAATGCTCATATTTTTTTCTGGTATAAAACTGCCGCTTGGCTTATTTTCAATCTTTGTCGCTCATACAACCTTTTGTCTGCCCTTTGTTTTTCTCATGGTTCTTGCCCGTCTTGATGAATTTGATTTTTCAATTATTGAAGCATCTCATGATTTGGGCGCTACAGAAAAACAAACCATGTATAAGGTTATCATTCCTGCAATATTCCCCGGAATAATGTCCGGTTTTATGATGGCAGTAACAATGTCTCTCGAAGACTTTGTTATTACCTTTTTCGTATCCGGTCCCGGTTCTACAACACTGCCGCTCTACGTATATTCCATGATACGCTTCGGGGTTTCTCCGGTTATTAATGCATTATCGTTTGTTATGATTCTAGCAACTGTTCTCATTGCTTTTACTCTGCGCAAATTCTTAAAAAATATTGCGGCGGCTAAGTAAACCCTGCACCAAAAATCTACAAAAAGACCGGTTCTCCTTTAAATGAGGACCGTATTCTTTCTAATGATTAAAGACGTACCTTGACGTCCGTTATAACACCCTTTTTGTTATCTTTGAGTTTGCCCCGCAAACTTTTTATTATAGGAGATATGTATGAAAAAAAGACTTTCTACAATCGTTTTGGCAATTGTACTTTTAAGTGCAATTGTTATGGTTACCGGATGTAAAAAAAATGACGGTAAAACACTATATTTATTTAATTGGACGTACTATACTCCGGATTCTGTTCTAAAACTTTTTGAACAGGAATATGGTGTAAAAGTAAAGGTTGACAGCTATGCATCTAATGAAGAAATGTTTGCAAAACTAAAGGCCGGAGCAAAGGGTTACGATATTGTTGTTCCGTCACAGGATTATGTTTCAATTATGATAGCAGAAGGAATGCTGCAGGAAATTGACCACAGCAAGCTTTCAAATAAGGGAAATATCAGTCCTCTTATCCTTGAAAAGGCTACCTATGATCCCGACATGAAGTTCGCTGTTCCTTATTCAATGGGAGCTGCCGGGGTTGCAGTAAACAAAACAAAGGTAAGTTCTTATGATAAAAGCTGGAGCATTTTTTCACGGGAAGATTTAAATCAGCGAATGTGCATGATGGATGATATGAGAGAGGTAATTGGTGATGCCCTTGCCTATCTGGGATATTCTGTGAACAGCCTCGATGATGCCCAGTTAAAAGCAGCCGAAGAGCTCATAATTAGTAAATGGAAACCAAATCTTGTAAAATTTGATGCAGAAGGATTTGGCAAGTCATTTAAAGCCGGCGACTTCTGGGTTGTTCAGGGTTATGCAGAAGTAGTGTACGGTGAAGTTCCTGAAGAAGAATGGGATACAGTCGATTTCTTTATTCCAGTTGAAGGCGGACCAATGTACATCGATTCCATGTGTATTCTTAAGGACGCTAAAAATTATGATCTGGCTATGGAATTTATTAACTTTATTCACCGCCCCGAAATTTATGCTAAATTTTTAGATGAGTTCCGTTATCCGTCAACGGTAAATCCTGCAGCTGAGGCTTATATAACAAAGGCTCCTATGTACAGAGCAGAAGAAATGGTAAACTGCGAAATTAAAGAGGATCTTGGATCCGGTCTTGAAAAATATAACGATATTTGGCAAAAAATCCGTTTTACAGAATAGCTCGATTAGTATATAATTATGGGTATGCTTGATTCACTGATTTACGAAAACATTGTTACTTATACATCTGAGGCCCTGCTTGTTGCATCTCCGGTATGCAATACAGAAAAGCAAATTCTCGACTTTAGTCCCATATATATGAATCAAGCATACGAAATAATGACAAATAAGAGGGTCCAAATAGACTCTCTTTTTTCAAAATCCATGGTTCATGTTTCAGCAAGTGTTCCATGGATTCAGATGGGACAGGAAGCTTTTGAAACCGGTAAACACATAGAACACAGTTTTTTTTCACAAGTATTAAATTCGTGGTTCTTTGTGTCGCTTGTAAAACTTCCCCAGGAGTTCCTCCTTGTAACTCTTCATGACATTAGTAAGGACAAGGAACATGAGCAGCAATTGAGGCGTCAAAACTTGAGACTTGCTGCCCTTTCAGAGGAATTAGTCCTTTCACGCCAGAATTTACGAAACAAACTTGATAAAATCGAAAATCTCAATATCAGACTCGAACACCTTGCCTTCCATGACCCGTTAACCGGACTCCCCAATCGTTCACGCTTTAACGAAATTATAGAGCTTTCCATTCAAAAATCAAAAAAAGAGCATGGTATTCTTGGTTTAATGCTTATTGATATTGATAATCTAAAAGACGTTAACGATTCACGAGGCCATAGTGCAGGAGATGAGCTTTTATGCCGCGTAAGCAAACAGCTTAAAAACTTTGTCCGGGAAACTATTCAGGTATTCCGCTTTGGCGGTGATGAATTTCTCGTTCTTGCGACAGAACTTGAGACAAAAGATTCTATGGTTACAATATCAGATGCAATTATGGAATCTGTTAACTCGGTGAATGTAAGTATATCAGCAGGAATTTCTCTTTTCCCGGATGATACAGACAGCATTGAAGAACTCCTTAAGTTTGCAGATATGGCAATGTATGATGTCAAAAAGAAAGGCAAGAATAATGTATTTTTCTTCATGCACCTCATGCAGGATAAGCTCTTAAAAAGACTCAATCTCGAAACAAAACTCAATGAAGCAATGCTGAACGGCAGCTTTAAATTATATTATCAGCCCCAGGTTGATATTACTACAAACAAACTGCGCGGTTTTGAAGCTCTGCTGAGGTGGTACGATGATGAAATTGGATGGATAAGCCCTGAACAGTTCATTCCGCTTGCAGAAGAATCACGCCTTGTTATACCCCTCGGAGACTGGGTTATGGATACAGCCTGTGCAACGCTCCGGGCTTGGAAAGATACATACAATTTTGACGGTATAATGTCTATAAATGTATCTCCCATTCAGCTTAAAAAACCCTCTTTTATTTATGATCTTGCTGAGACCATTAAAAAGTACTCCCTCGATCCTAAAAAAATTGAAATTGAAGTTACAGAAGGTGTTCTCATAGAAAATATGGAAGAGACAGTACGGCTGCTGCAGGATGTAAAAAATCTTGGTGTGGGTATTTCACTTGACGATTTTGGTACAGGCTATTCTTCTTTGAGCTACCTGCAGATTCTTCCACTCACCACCCTGAAAATAGATAAATCATTTATTGCAAATATTACCAGTAAAAACAGTGTAGAAGCAGAGATAACCGACTCCATTATTTCTCTTGTAACAAAGATGGGACTGGATACTATTGCAGAAGGTGTTGAAAACGCCGAGCAGCTCGGGGTTCTCCAGCAGATAAACTGCCGTAATACGCAGGGCTTTTTAATGGGGAAACCAATGCCTGTAGATATCTGTGAAAAAATGCTCTCAGGCGATGAATCTGCTATTTTAAGAATAGAAAACGGTCAGGATCCTATCCGGTATTCTATATAACGGACTCTCCCCTGTGCAACAGCCTTTTTAATTTCCTTTTCACGCTTTGAAAGAACAGCATTCCCGGTTTTAACTTCTATAAATATAATTTCCCTTATTTCCCCGCTCTCCCCGTCATCGCAGTCAGACATACCCGAAAAAGCAATAAAATCTATGGGCTTACCTATAAACCGTGCATCTTCAGGATTACAAGGGAACCCAGGTAAAAAAGGGGCAATCTGCTCCCCGAGCTGTCCTAAAAGAACAGAACGAGACCTTTTTACCGCATCAAGCCGTGCTTCTTTTTCATACCCTGCAAGTAAGGCTTTCATTTCCAGTTTTCCAATAAAACGGCCGAATAAAACACTTAGTATAAAAAAAATTCCCAAAAGTATAAAAAAAGCAATAAGCACAGAAAGAGGATCTTTAGAAAATACTGCTGATACAGCTGTTAGTACTTTTTCCATTATTCGATCACAATCTTCCTGCACATAGAATCTTCATTTTTCCAGACTGTCTTTGCCCTAAAAACCTCGGAACCGTCTTCTTCCCTGATTATTGAATGAACACAGGTATTCTGCTCTATTTCACAAACTCTGCAGATGAGCTTCTGTGAAAAAACGGCACTGGAAATATAATAGGTTTCCAAACAGCTGATAAGCCGCCCCTCATAAACCTTTTGAGGTATGTATGAGAGAATCCAGCGGATATATGAAAGATTATTTACATGACTGTTTATATCAATATCAGTTATAGTAGGAGAAAATTTGTGTTCAATATCCCAGACTGAAGAAGTACCGTCTGGAAGAGTAATCTTTGGAAAAGAAGACACAAGAGAATCGTCGGAACATAATTCAAGGCTTCCCATAACATTATCTGTCGGCTTAAGGGGTTTTAAACTTTCTGTATCGAGTACCATCCAGTTGGATGTAGCCCGTAAAAAAGGGGAGGCCTGTTCATCACGCTCTGTCTTTTCTCCGAAAGAAACATCGTGTAAAGCCTTATCCATCGTTGCTTTTCTGCCGTTTTTCGCATAGGTGTATGCATAGTCGCGGAAAAAAAACGGACCCTTTGGCGGTTTAGCCCAAGTTTGCAAAAAGAGGCTGTCCATCCAAAGCGGATATTCTTCAATTTCAAAGCGCTGCTTTACAAGCACCCAGGTAAGCCCTTTTTTTTGAAGATGGGGAATTGAAAGCCCGCCGGAACCGTAATGAACGGCTGTAACATCCTGAGCAGCGCTTATCATACCGAAAGTTGTAAAACGGCAGTGTCCGTCTATCCAGCTCGACGGAACTGTAAAAGGCATGCTATACTTTTTATCTGTCATAATCAAAAAGTGTATCATGCACAGGATTATTATGCAACAAAGGTATTTTTATGAGGAGTATAATCTTGCTGAGAAAATTTTTATTCTGCTTAATATGTTCTGCCTGCTTATTCCATCTTAATTCAGAAACATTTCGTTTTAAATATGCAGCAGGGGACTCATACCGCATTCTTTCCACGGTAAAAGAGGATGTACTGGTAAACGGTAAACTTGATCACCGTGCAGAAATAGTAAATAGAATATCAGTTGATATTACCGAAACCGATAAGCTGTCCGGTAAACATGACGCAGTATTTATGACAAGCCAGACAGCAGTACAGGGTGTTAATGAAAAAGAATTTGTCTGGGGAACCGAATATAAAAGCATTTTCTGGTGCAGCGAACTGGGAGAATACTCAATGAGTGATGAGTATTTTATGCCGAATGCCAGAAATGTTCCTCTCTTTCCGGAATATGATGTCGGAATTGGTGAAAGCTGGATAGCACAGGGTTATGAGGTGCATGACTTACGGGAAATTTTCGGCATTGCAAAGCCCTACATTATTCCCTTCAGTGCTTCATACACCTATGCGGGAACTCAAATTTTGGATGGTAAAACATTACATATTATTAAGGTGCAGTACAGCCTTGATTATGCGAATCCGGTGCCTAAAAAAGAAGAATATATAGATAACAACCGGCGTATCGATTTTCCGTTTCACACAATGGGCGCATTTAATCAGACAATTTATTTTGACAATAAAATTGGAGCTATTCATTCATACAATGAAACATTCCGCATTATTATAGAAACATCTCTTGGTAACTTTTTTGAATATAGAGGAACTGCACAGTCTGAAATAACAGAGCTTAAAAAAGTTTCGACACCCGACACCCTGCAGAATGTTAAAGACTCAATCGATAAACTTGGAATAAAAGACACTCAGGTAAGTAAGGGTGAACAGGGAATTACACTGACACTTGAAAATATTCAGTTTGAAGCTGACAGTGCCGTACTCCGGCAGAGTGAAAAAGAAAAGCTTAAAAAAATAGGTCAAATTCTGCAGGAATTTCCGGACCATGATTTATTAATTTCCGGCCACACAGCCCTTGCAGGAACGGCAGAATCCAGAATGCAGCTCTCATTGCAAAGAGCTAAATCTGTCGCAGACTTTCTCATTTCTGTCGGTGTAAAGGACGCCTACCATGTCTTTACTAGAGGTTATGGGGCGGAAAAACCTGCAGCTTCAAATTCAACAGCAGAGGGAATGGCAAAAAACAGGCGGGTCGAAATAACTATTTTGGAAGAATAATTCCTTACCGGCGTATAAAACAGCATTACTGCATCCTATAAGGATGTATGAAGCAAACAAGTCAAATATCAGTTTCTGAACAGGAAGAATTATTACTCCGCTTCGATGCTGATAATGTATGTCCGGCTGATGAGTTTGGACTAGCCCTTATGAGCCTGGAAGATTATGTAGAAAGAGATTATATCTTCACCGAAAATCCGGTACAGAGGGCTGCAAAAAATGTTTTTAATATACCATACCTCTATCCCTGGCAGCATTTAGTTATAGCAAATATTCTCGATGCCTATGAGTCTGTCTGCTACATGAATGAACATGCAAAAGATATTAAAGAACATGAGTGTGAAGACATTCTCTATGATGAAGACGGCAATGAACGGGGTAAACAGATAGTGCTGCTTCCGACAGGAGCAGGAAAATCCCTGTGTTTTTTAATTCCAGCTGTCCTTCTTCCAAAACCTACCTTAATACTGTACCCCTTGTTAGCCCTCATGAATGATCAAGAACGCCGGATGAAAGAAGGAGGGCTTAATCCGGTAGTTTTCCGCGGCAGTCAGACAATAGAGCAGCGTAATGAGAATTTCAAACGGCTTTCGGAAGGTGCAAAAGTCATTCTTGCTAATCCGGAAGTCTTACAGAGTAAAGCACTTTTAGAAAAACTGTCTAAATACCATATTGGTCATATTGCAATTGATGAGGCTCACTGCGTCTCCGAATGGGGAGACAGTTTCCGGCCGGCCTATCTTACCCTTGGAAATATTATCAGTGTGCTTAAAGTACCGGTTGTTACCGCCTTTACAGCAACAGCTTCGCCGGAAGTACTTTCAAGAGTCTCCGAGGTCTTATTTGAAGGCAGAGCTCATATTTTAAGAAGCGAATCTGACAGACCGAATATTCATTATTATGTTGAACGTGCAGAATGTAAGCAAAAGGCAGCCCTTTTTTGTGCTGTCCGGGAAGAAAAACCCCTTATTGTTTTCTGTTCAACAAGAAAAAGAACAGAAAAGACGGCAAAAAATTTTAGAGAGTTTTTCGGGAAAGATACTGTCAAGTTTTATCATGCAGGGCTCAGCAAGGAGGAAAAAGAAGATGTGGAAAAATGGTTTTACCCGAAAAAAGATGCAGTACTTGTTGCTACCTGTGCTTTTGGAATGGGTGTTGATAAAAAAGATATTAAGACTGTCATTCATCTTGATCCGCCTCCAACAGCCGAAGCATATATACAGGAAGCAGGACGGGGCGGGAGGGATGGTTCTACCGCAAAAGCCCTTCTTATTTGGAGTGCACAGGATGATTATAAGGCAGAGTCATACAAGGATGGAAGCAGGGCAAAAGCTCTTTATAAGTTTGCATCAAGTGAAACCTGCAGAAGACAGGTATTGCTCGATGCGCTTGGAGCAGAACAGGCCTTTTGCACCGGCTGTGATATTTGTGAGGGTATAAGGCAGGAATATGCAGAAGATGAAAGAATAATTCTTGATTTTATTCAGCATCACCGGAAACAATATACACGCGAAGAGGCCTGTATGCATTTACTCAAAATATTCAACAAAAAAGCAGAAGAAAGGTATGCCATGAGACTGTGGGAAAGTTCCGACATAAGAGAAATGATCGCAAATCTTATTCAGCGGACATTAATAATGCCTGCAGTTTTTCCGTGGAAGGGATTATTAATGTAGAAATAAGCCTTTACTCTAGAGAAGTAATAGCATAAAATACATTATATTATTAAATGGAGTATACCCATGGTCAGAAATAATAATAAACTACTACCGCATATTCTTTTCATTTCAGCTGTTTTAATTCTTTTTTCATCATGTGTAAGCTTAAAAATAAAGGGTAAAACTCCGGCACAAAGAGCTCAAAGTGCAGCAAAGCTTCTTATAGATGGGAAAACAACAGATGCCTATATAAAGCAGTACAATAAGGAAATGGACAAAGCACTTGAAGATATTGACAATAAGCTCATTAAAATTGAAACAAACCCGGAAGCTTACGAAGCAGTCGCAGATTCAGTTCAGGACTGGATTGATTTATATGATGAAATATATATTCTCGAAAATTATTATCCGCAAGGTCTTCACGGTAAAAAGCACAGTGCATTTTTTGTATATATAGATTACAGACCGCTAAAGGAAAAAGCAGCAATACTTGCCTGCGAATCACAATTTAATAAGGCAAAAGACCTTCTTGCCCGCTCATATTCTTTTTCCGATAAAACTCTAGTTCTCGAACATCTGCAAAAAGCAAAATCGTATTCATCCCACCTCAATGATGAAATTAATCCAATGGGTGCTCAAATAAATTATGAGGAAGCCCAAAGACTTTTTACTTCTGTACACTCTTCTGACCTTAAAAAGTCATGGCTCTTATTTGAAGCCGCTTCTCAGTGGATCCCCGATTATAATAACTCAACGGCGAAGGCGCTTGAAGCAAAAAAAAAGGCTGCACGTGCAATGGCGGCTGAAGGCGATGAAGAGATTAAAAAACAAAATTATTCAGCCTTTCGCAAAGCGTATTCCTTGTTTAAAGAATCTAAAACACTTGGATATGCAGAAGCCGAAACTGGATTTAAACAGGCAGCAAAACTTCTTACCGTTAAACTCGGTATAATTTATTCAGGCAGAGAATCGTATTACCCTAATGAACAATCAGTAAAATCTTCTTTGTCGCAGGAAGCTGCAAAGAATTCGAGAGGCCCGATGTTTTTAGAAACGGACTTTATCTATATGCCTTCATCCAGCTCTGTTTTTGAAATTTTTATAAATACCTTTAGTGCAGTCATTAATGCAATAACATCCGGAAGTACAGGTTTATCGCTGCAGAACTATGATTTACTCGCCTATCCGGGTGAAAACTTTAACAAGGTTATGGAAAAAATTGCAAAACCTGTTAGAGAAGTGGAAATAATAGAAAAGTACTATTGTGAAACACGCATAAAAAAACCCGGGCAGCAGGATCAGGTAGTCATTAAGGAAATATCAGGTTTTGAATATAAAAATCCCCGTCCTTCAGAAAAAAACGGGGAGGATGAAATTATACTAAGTTATTGGGCAGAGACAGGGAAAATAATCAAGGATATTCAGGTAATAGAGGTTTGGAAGGATTATTCATATGAATTGTATGATGTACGAAAAAACAGAAGAGTTTACCTTGGAAAACTTGAACGATCCAGTGATAAAACTGTATACAAATTTGTTAAAAGTTCATATACCGGCTCTGAAGCAGTACGTCCCAAGGTCCTCCAGATGGACGATTTTTACGCAGCTGAACGATTCCATGAATTCGGATTAAAAGTTAATGAAGTTTCAAATCCGTATGAAATAATCAGCACAACGTCCTATACACTTAATGAAGCTGGAAAGATAATCTGTAATGAAATAGGCCGTTTAGAATATCTTCCCTAGTCTTCTGTCCCGCCTTCGCCGTCTTCTTCCCCTTCCTCATCGTCATCAGATCCTGCCTTCTTTTTTTGCTTAGGCGGCGAAGACACGATGATTCTTTTCTGTTTTTTCATTCGAATTTTCCTGCGGTAGTTTGCAACAAACATCATAAAATTGAGATATAGAATAACGATAACACAGATGATTATCAAACGGTAATCGGTTAACACTTTGAGAAGAACATCTAATACTTTGCTAAAGTCCATACCGAATATATCGGCAGTTTATTGACAGCACTTGACGGTTT
>Ga0255344_1004708_pt1 | contig 13617 bp, 9 predicted proteins | sample wastewater_treat_5_FD_192414 | JGI IMG/M metagenome (GOLD analysis project Ga0255344, IMG submission 192414) | Wastewater microbial communities from Lulu Island WWTP, Vancouver, Canada - plant18 | ecosystem: Engineered > WWTP > Wastewater > Unclassified | place: Canada: Vancouver, British... | reverse complement strand
CTGAGCAGGGAGCGATGCCGTTTGAGGCGTTTCTCCGCCGCCTTGGCGGCTTCCAAGTAACGCGTTTGCGCGGCCAGTTCATGGCGCAGGCGACCCACCTCGGCTCCCCGGGCGCGCAGTTGCTTGGCTTGGAAAAGGCAGACCCCGCCGACGGTCAGTGCGGTCAAGGCAAATACCCATGCCAATGTTTTGCTCATCATACCTTTTGTGCCGGCCGGCTTTCCAGGCGCGGCCTCCCACGAATGTAGGGTGCGCCAATGCCCCACGCTTGTCCAGCGGTTGAAACCGCGTCCGTGCTCACGCGCAGTTGAGTGAGGCCAAACTTTGCACGGTCCGGTGGCTCGCCATTGAAACCCGGACAGGCGCTTTGCTAAACTGCGTGCATGGGTCGTCAATGGTTGCACGCCAAACGTTTGGTTGCGGGCCTCAAAAAAGGCCGCGCCACCAGCAAACTGGTCCGGGAAATCTCGGTGGCCGCGAAGATGGGTGGGCCGGAATTGGACGCCAACGCCCGGCTGGCCGCCGCGGTGGAAAAGGCGCGCCGGGAGAGCGTCTCCCGCGAGGTCATCGAACGCGCCATCAAAAAAGGCGCGGGCATCGGGGACGAAAAACTGGTCATGGACCACATCGTCTTTGAAGGTTACGCACCCCATAAAGTCGCGGTGCTGGTCGAGGTGTACACGGACAATGTGAACCGCACGGCGCCGGAAATCCGGCAGCTTTTCCGCAGCGGGCAACTGGGGGCTGCCGGGAGCAACAAGTTTTTGTTCGACCACGTCGGCCTGGTCGAGGCGCATCATCCCGATCCGCAGACCGATCTGGAGGCGGCGGGTATCGAGGCCGGCGCGAACGAGGTGGAGCCGCTCACAGGCGAACAGAATGATGACATTCCCACCGGGGCGGCGGGCGCGCGCTTCATCTGCGACCGCACCGTGGTGCGGACGGTGTCGCAATGGCTGTCGCAAAACGGTTGGACGGTGGTGACCAGCGAACTCGGTTATGCGCCGAAGCAGTTCACCGAATTGACGGAGGCGCAGCGGACGGAAGTGGGCGAATTCCTGCAAGCGTTGGACGATCACGACGACGTGCATCGCGTCTGGGCCACGCTTAAGTAGAGGCTGTTAACACCCTAGGATCGGCGGTCCGGCTGCCACCACTCTGGACTGGGAACATTCGCGGAAGTCACGAAAGTCCGTTGCCTGGTTTTCGCGTGCCACGATTTGGTTGTTTAGTCGGGGATTCTGTCGTCTGTGGTGCGTTAGTGGCGAAGAGACAAGATCCCCCTCAAGGAATTTGCGCGTTGATCCCTGAATCCCAACTACACCACTCTTGCCAAAGCGGGGAGGGGTGCCGTGATCAAAGTGGTTGTTTGTCGAAAGACGCAAATGCCTTGGGCGATTCCGCTTTGTACCCGCTTTACTTGCCGATGCAGAACTCGCGAAAGATGGTGTCGAGCAGGTCTTCCGTGGCGGTTTGGCCCACGATTTCGCCGACGGCCCGGGTGGCGATGCGCAAATCCACCGCCGCGAGGTCCAATGGCGTCTCTTGGCGCAACGCGTCCAAGGTTCGGAGGGTGGCTTCCCGGGCGCGACGCAACGCATCCTGATGCCGCGAGTTGATCATCACTTCCAAGGTGTCCGCCCGGATTTCGCCGGTCCAAACCTGTTCTTTGATGCGATCTTTGAGCGCTTCGATGCCGCGTCCATCCAGGCAGGAAACCTCGGTCAGAGGAAGGGCTGAATCCGGCCATTCCAGTTGCCGGGGCAGATCAGCTTTGTTCCCGATGACCACGCATTTTCCGGAGCGGACCCCGGCGAGAAAGGCGAGGTCCTCCGGATGCGCCGGCGCCGAAAGATCCACCACCCGCAGGATGAGTTCGGCTTGGGCAACGGCGGTGTAGCTGCGACGGATGCCTTCCTGTTCGATTTCATCCCGCGCCTCTCGCAGGCCGGCGGTGTCCACTAGGACGACGGGCAAGCCGCGGATGTTGGCGGTTTCCTCAATGGTGTCGCGGGTGGTACCAGGACGGGCCGAGACGATGGCCCGGTCGCGTCCGAGCAGTTGATTGAGCAGACTGGATTTGCCGACGTTGGGCCGGCCGACAATCGCGGCGCGGATCCCCCGGCGCAGTAATTGTCCCTCGGTCGCGGTGCGCAATAATTCATCCATGAAAACCACGCTGCGTTCCAGGCGGGCGAGCAAGGCGGCGCGGGGATGCGGGGCGATGTCCTCCTCGGGAAAATCGAGGTCGGCTTCGACATGCGCCAGCGTGTGCATCAAGTCGTCGCGCAATTGGTTAATGCGCCGGGACAGGTGGCCCGCCAGTTGGGCATTCGCCGCCTGTAACGCCAGTTCCGAACGGGCTTGGATAACCTCGGCCACGGCCTCGGCCTGCGCGAGGTCCAGCCGGCCGTTGAGAAAGGCGCGGCGCGTGAATTCCCCGGGCTGAGCCGGCCGCGCCCCGGCGGCCAGGACGGTGTCCAGCACGGTCCGGGCGACGAGCATGCCGCCGTGACATGAAATTTCCACCGTATCCTCCCGGGTGAAAGTGCGCGGCGCCCGGAGCACCGCCACCAAGACTTCATCCACTCGTTGGCCGTCCCGCATCACATGCCCGTAATGCAGGGTGTGGGTTGTGGCCTCACGGAGCGGTGGCGCTTGGCGGCCCGCCGGGATAAAGCAGCGGTCTACCACCGCTAACGCCCGCGACCCGGAAATGCGAATCACCGCCAAACCACCTTCCCCGAGCGGAGTGGCAAGGGCCGCAATGGTATCATCAAACATACGGCAACTTAACGGGCAGCGACGAACGCTGGCAAGCCGCACGCCTCGCCTGCATTTATGTGGGCTTCACACAAGAGGCGCTTGAGTTCATGGCAACGGCGGTGGCTCATCACTTTCAATTTGACCAAGGTTTATTCGATCGGTTCAGGGGTCACGATGTCCCCCGTCTTTCCCAATGGATTGGGAATTTACGCTTGCGTCCTGACCGGTTGAAATGCTGTTATCTGTCCGGCAAGATGGTTGCGAACGACCGTTTTTAATCAGACATCACTCATGGGCAAACAAACCAAATCAATCGAGCAGGCTTACCGCCTCGCCAAGGAACGTTACGCCGCGCTCGGCGTTAATACCGACCAAGCTCTCAAAACACTCGCCAAAGTGCCGGTTTCGCTTCATTGCTGGCAAGGGGATGACGTGGGCGGTTTCGAGAATTTCGGCGCGACGCTCGGGGGCGGCTTGGTGGCCACGGGTAATTATCCCGGCAAGGCGCGCACCCCGGACGAACTGCGCGCGGATGCGGCCAAGGCGTTCTCGTTGATTCCCGGGAAACATCGCTTCAACCTGCACGCGTTCTACGGCGAGTTCCACGGCAAAAAGGTGGAGCGCGACGAAATCGAGCCAAAACATTTCAAGAACTGGATCGCCTGGGCAAAGGAACTGGGCGTGGGGTTGGATTTCAATCCGACCTGTTTTTCGCATCCCAAGGCGGCCAGCGGCTTCACGCTCTCGCATCCCAACAAAGCGATCCGGGCGTTTTGGATCGAGCATTGCCGGCGCGCGCGCGAAATCGGCGCCGCCATGGGGCGCGCCTTGGGGACGCCCGCCGTCACCAATGTCTGGATTCCCGACGGCATGAAGGACACGCCCGCCGACCGGCGCGGGCCGCGCGAGCGGCTGGTCGAGGCGTTGGATGCGGTCTTTGCCAAGAAACTTAATCCGCGACACAATCTCGACGCCATCGAAGGCAAACTTTTTGGCATCGGCGCGGAAAGTTACACGGTGGGGATGCACGAGTTTTATCTCGGTTACGCGGTGCAACACCAGATCCTTGTCTGTCTCGACGCCGGCCACTATCACCCGACGGAAAGTCTGGCGGACAAGATTTCTTCGGTGCTCTGTTTTGTCCCGGCGATTTTACTGCATGTCAGCCGCGGCGTCCGTTGGGATAGCGATCATGTGGTGACGCTCACGGATGAGTTATACGCCATCGCCCAGGAACTGGTGCGCGGCGGCTACCTGGACCGCACCCACATTGGATTGGATTTCTTTGACGCCAGCATCAACCGCGTCGCGGCGTGGGTGATTGGCACGCGCAACATGCTGCGCGCCTTGTGCTTTGCCTTGGTGGAACCGCACGCGCGCTACAAACAACTGGAGCGGGCCGGAGATTACACGGCCCGGCTCGCGCTGATGGAGGAAGCCAAGAGCCTGCCGTTTGGGGCGGTGTGGGACTTCCATTGTCTGCGGCAAGGCGTGCCGGTCGGCGAAGCCTGGCTTGCGGAGGTTAAAGCCTACGAGCAAAACGTGCAACGCCAGCGCCAATGACGCGGCCCCGATACGACTTTTTTCTCAGCCACCGATCATCCGCCAAAACACGCATGAAATCCCAACGCAATCCGTTACTGTTCGCGTTCCTCATGGTCGCCTCCCTGTTTTTCATTTGGGGATTCTGCCATGCCATGCTGGACGTGCTGAACAAGCATTTCCAAAACATTCTCAGCGTCAGCAAGGCGCAGTCGGGACTCGTCCAGACCTCCGTCTTCGGCGCGTATCTGCTGGTGGCGCTGCCGGCGGCGTTGTTGATCCGGCGGATCGGATATCAGCGGGGCATTCTGGTCGGATTGGTGGTGCTGGCGGCGGGCGCGTTTCTCTTCATTCCCGCCGGCCTGGTGTTCAAGACCTTCTGGTCGTTTTGCCTCTCGTTATTCATCCTGTCCGCCGGGCTGGCGTGCATTGAGACGGCGGCCAATCCGTATGTCACCGTGCTGGGGCCGAAGGAGGGCGCGGCGGGTCGTTTGTCGGTGGCGCAGGCGTTCAACTCGTGTGCCTACATCATTGCCCCCACCGTGGGTGGACTGTTGCTGTTTGGCCGGGAAGTGGACGCGAACAATCCGGATTTTCATCCGTTGATCCTGCCCTATGTGGTGCTGGGTTGCGTGGTGCTCGCCATCTTCGCCGCCTTTGCGTTCATCAGACTGCCGGTGATTGCCGAGGACGGAGACCCTGCGGAAGCCGGCGCGGACCAGACCACCTTCCGCGCTCCGCTCACGCGCCAGCCGCATTTCACGGCCGGCGTGGTCACGCAGTTTCTCTATATCATTGCCCAGATTGGGATCAACGCGTTTGCCGTAAATTACATTTTGGAGAATGCCATCATCCACCCGGCGGACGGCGATCCCGTCACCTCGCCGCTTTTTGCCTGGTATGGCGCTGTGACGCATGCCGCCACCCCCGAGGCCACCGCCGCCTACGTGGTCACCATCGCCATGGTGCTCTATGCGGTGGGACGGTTTTCCGGCGCCTGGATTGCCCGCTTCATTCAACCGCACCTCCTGCTCGCGCTCTACGGCATCGCCAATGCCATCGTCATTTTGTTCGCCATCGCCGACATCAAAATGGTGTCCTGGCTGATCCTGCCGCTCTGCTGGTTGTTCATGTCCATCATGTTCCCGTTCATCTTCGCGATGAGCGTGCGCAACCTGGGACCGCAAACCAAGATTGCTGCGTCCTTCCACGTGATCGCGGTTGGCGCCGCCGGCTCCATTTCGGCGGTGCTGATGGGCTGGCTTTGGGACAACTTCCACAGCGTGGGCATCTCCTTCTCGCTGCCGTTGGTGGGTTTCATCGCCACGGCGATTTACGGTTTCATCTATCCCCGGCTGCTGGAAAAATCCGGCCGGACGGCTTGAGTGGTGCCGGCTCTTTGCGTCATGGCGAATCCTTTTCTCGGTGTCTTTTTCCACTGGCTCGGCGGCCTGGCTTCCGGGAGTTTTTATGTGCCGTACAAAGGTGTGCGCAAATGGGCCTGGGAAACCTACTGGCTGGTGGGCGGCTGTTTTTCCTGGATCATTTGTCCCTGGGTGCTGGCGTCGTTCATGACGAACGATCTACTCGGCGTGCTGCGTCAGCAGACGTGGGGCACGCTTTGGTGGACCTATTTCTTCGGCGTGCTGTGGGGGTTCGGTGGCCTGACTTTTGGTCTCACCATGCGCTACCTCGGGTTGTCGCTGGGGATGGGCGTGGCTCTAGGGTATTGCGCGGCCTTTGGCACCCTCGTCCCGCCGGTGCTGAAGAGTTTTATGCCGGACATCCCGGTTGAGGCCAGCATCGTGGCCATCGCGCAGTCCGCGTCCGGGCAGGTCACTTTGGTGGGGGTGGCCGTTTGTTTACTCGGCATCTTGATTGCCGCCTGGGCGGGTTTTACCAAGGAACGCGAAATGCCCGAGGCGGAAAAAAAACGGGCCATCGCGGAATTCAATTTTACCAAGGGCATCCTGGTCGCGACGTTCTCCGGAATCATGAGTGCCTGTTTCGCCTTCGCGCTGACGGCGGGCAATCCCATCGGCGAGGCTTCCAAAATCGCGGGCACCACGGTGATCTGGACCGGGCTGCCGAAGCTCTGCGTCGTGCTGCTCGGCGGGTTCACCACGAATTTCATTTGGTGTACGCTGCTCAACCTCAAAAACCGCACCGGTTACCAATACCTCGCCGCCCAAATCCGGCCGGAACACGCCGGGGGGCCGGCTTCCGGCGAAGCCTCCGGCAGCGGCGGGACCGCGGCCCCACCCACCACCGACGACCTGCGCGTGCCGCGGCTCCGCAACTACGCCTTCTCCGCGCTGGCCGGAACGACCTGGTACTTCCAATTCTTTTTCTACACGATGGGGGAAACCCAGATGGGCGAGTACAGTTTCGCGTCGTGGACCCTGCACATGGCCAGCATCATCATCTTCAGCACGATGTGGGGTTGGCTGCTCCGTGAGTGGAAAGGCTCCAGCCAGAAAGCCCATTCGTTGATCGGCGCGGGCATCGCCACCTTGATCCTCTCCACGATCATCATTGGCTGGGGCACGTGGATGAAAAGCCAGGGGACCAGCTAGCCAACACAACGCGGTCCGTCGTGCGCCTGACAGGACCGGGGTCTCGGAAGTTTGTTGGACGGCGACTGAGGGCGCGGGGCGAAGCCAGGCGGGAATCGCATCTTCTCAAAGACGAACTGATGGTGAATTCGTTTGCCTTCGTCCGCAGAATCACCCACCGACAACACTTCTTTTTGGCGCCGCATCAAAAAACGGGACGGGTTTTGTGATGGCTGCGGTCCGTTGATCGCCGTACAGTTGCCGCGCTGGCATGAGACGTCCCTTGGTCAGGGTGGCGCTGTTCTACGCAACCGGCGTGCTGGTCGCGGGCTGGTGGTCCCTGCCGCTCGCGGGGCTTTGGTTGGCCGCGCTCGGGCTGGCGGGTTTGGCCTGGCTGCGGCCCGAATGGCGGTCGGGTTTGTTGCTCGTTTTGTTGCCGTTGTTGGGGGCGTTGAATCTGACTTTGCGGACGGCAATTATCTCTCCGAATGACCTGCGCTTGCTGCTGACGAATGCGGTCCCGGCGGAAGTTGTCTTGCGGGGTACGCTTCCGGAAACCCCCGCGTTACGGATGTATCTGCGCGACGAGGTGGAATCCTTCCGCACCCTGGCACCGCTGGAGGTGACTGAGTTACGGTTGAACCACGCATGGCAGCCGGCCCGGGGCCGGGTGTTGGCGTTGACGCCGACTCCGTTGCCCCCGGAATTTCACGCGGGCCGCGTTGTTGAAGTTGCCGGAGTGCTGCTCACTCCGCCCACCGCCTTGGCGCCGGGTTTGTTCGATTACGCCGCGCATCTGCGCCATCGAGGTGTGTATTATCAACTTCGAGTTGCGACCGCAGACGATTGGCGCATCGAAGGCCCCGTCGGAGCGCCGCCTTGGACGGATCGGTTCGTGACCTGGGCGCAGCGCACGCTGCAACGCGGATTGCCGCCGGATGAAGCGCAACAGTTGTTGTGGGCGATGACCCTGGGTTGGCGCACCGCGTTGACCGACGAAGTCAGCGAGCGATTCATGAGGTCTGGAACCATGCACATCTTTGCGATTAGCGGTCTCCACATTGCCCTCATTGCCGGCATCCTCATCAGCTTGGTACGGGTGTTGCAAGTCCCCCGGGCGGGGAGCGGTGCGCTGGTCATTCCGCTGATCTGGTTCTACACCGCTGCCACCGGCTGGCAACCCTCCGCCGTGCGCGCCACGGTCATGATGAGCGTCATCATCGGCGGTTGGGCGTTGCGGCGTCCGGGGGATTTGCTCAACTCCCTGGCCGCCGCCGGGGGATTGATTTTACTCTGGGATCCGCGCCAGCTTTTTCAAGCCAGCTTCCAGCTCTCTTTTTTCGTGGTCTTGAGCATTGCCCTGCTGCTGCCGCCTCTGGAGAAACTGCGGGATCAATGGTTGCGTGTGGATCCATTCGTCCCGCTCGAAGTGCTGCCCCGCTGGCAACAACGCGGCCATGCGGCGTTGCGCTGGCTGACCACTGCGGTCGCCACTTCCACAGCGGCGTGGCTCGGGTCGCTGCCGCTTACCGCGTATTATTTTCATCTGTTCAGCCCGGTCACCCTGCTGGCGAACCTCCTCATCATCCCGCTGGCCACGCTTACGTTGATGAGCAGTCTGGGCAGTCTCCTCACGGGCGCGTGGTTTCCCGCAGTGACGGAATTATTCAACCACAGCGCCTGGTTCTGGATGTGGAGCATGATTCAGATCAGTGAAATGGCCACCCGCCTGCCGGGCGCGTTTTATTACGTGAAACCACCGGCGCCCTGGCTCATGGGACTTTACTACGCGTTATTGGTGGGCGTCATGTCCGGTTGGCTTTTTGCCGCCCGGCGCCGGGCGTGGTCCGTGACAGCGTTGGGCGCGCTGACGGTGCTGGGCAGTGTGGCGGCGCTGGTTCATGGGCGAACGGTCACGCTCACCGCCCTGCCGTTGTCGCAGGGGAGTGCTGTGTTTTGTGATCTGCCCGGGCGGCGGACGGATTTGTTGGTGGATTGCGGCCGGAGCAACGCGGTGGCGTTCATCACACAACCTTTCCTGCGCGCCCAAGGCGTGAATCAACTGTCGCAACTGCTTCTGACCCATGGCGACGTCAACCAAATGGGCGGCGCGGAAGCCTTGATGTACTCCTTTCGCGTGCAACACGTGCTCGCCAGCGGCGTGCGCCAGCGTTCGCCCACCTACCGGCGCGTGATGACCGACCTCAGCCGCACGCCGGACCGATTGCGCACGGTGTGGCGGGGGGACGCCCTTGGCTCGTTTCATGTGCTGCATCCGGCGGCCTCAGACCGCTTCCCGCAGGCAGATGACAACGCCGTGGTGTTACGAGGGGAATTCCGCGGCACCCGTGTGCTGCTGCTTTCTGATTTGGGCCGTCCCGGGCAGGAGGCGTTGCTGGCACGGGAAGCTGATTTGCAAGCCGACATCGTCTTCGCCGGACTGCCCGTGGAAGGCGAACCCTTGCTGGACGGTTTTCTGGCGCGGGTGCGTCCGCGCGTTGTCGTGCTTTTGGATTCGGAGTATCCGGCGGCCGCACGCGCTTCTCCGCGCCTGCGGGAACGGTTGTCCCGTCAGGTGGAGACCCTGGTTTGCACCAGCCAAACAGGGGCCGTGCAACTGACCTGCACTCGACGCGGTTGGAGGTTGACGGCGGCCAACGGCGATCTACTGACTCGGGGCGGGCGGGGGGAATGATTCCTCCGGCGTGCGCGTTACCTTGGCGGCGCGATGGACAAACCGCGTCACTTCAAGAAAACGCCATGAACCCCGGAGTTCCGGCGTGGGCCGGACAAGAATTGACTGGCTCGTTGCGCGGTCCCGTGCAAGGGTGTTCCGGGTGCTGCTGCCGTTCCGGCAAACCCTGAAACCGCCAGACAAATTATGAACACACAACGCGATTCCACCGCCGGCGTCTCGCCCGGCGAGCAAGTGTTGCGCGATCCGCTGCGCAACAAGGATCTCGCGTTCACCCGCACCGAACGCGAACAACTCGGCCTCGACGGACTGTTGCCGCCGCGCGTTTTTTCCATCGAACAACAGGCCGCCTTGGAACTCGAACGCATCCTGTCCAAGCCCGATCCCCTGGAGCAATACATCGGTCTGATTGCCCTGCTGGATCGCAACGAGACGTTGTTCTACCGGTTGCTCATCGAAAATTTTGAGCGCCTGACGCCGATCATTTACACGCCCACCGTGGGACTGGCCTGCCAGCGGTTCAGTTACATCTTCCGTCGTCCGCGCGGATTGTTCCTGTGTCCGGACGATCGCGGCCACATCGCGGCGCGCCTGCGCAATGTCCGCCATCGCGACATCCTGCTGATGGTGGTCACGGACAACGAACGCATTTTGGGCCTCGGCGATCAAGGCGCCGGCGGGATGCCGATTCCCATTGGCAAACTGATTCTTTACACCGCCGGGGCGGGGATTCATCCGGCCCACTGCCTGCCGGTGAGCTTGGACGTGGGCACGGACAACCCGGCGCTGTTGGAGGATCCCGCGTATCTCGGCTATCGCGGACGCCGCCTGCGCGGGCCGGAATACGACGAATTCATCGAAGAATTTGTCCGCGCCGTCCAAGCCGTTTTTCCCCATGCCTTGGTGCAATGGGAGGATTTCAAGAAAGGCAACGCCTTCCAGTTGCTGGCGCGTTACCAGGAGCGGTTGCCGAGTTTCAATGATGACATCCAAGGCACCGCGGCGGTAACGCTGGCCGGCATTTTGGTCGGCGCGCAAATTACCGGACAACCCCTGCGCGAACAGCGTTTTTTGTTCGTCGGCACGGGCGCGGCGGGAGTCGGGATTGGCCGGCTATTGCGCGCCGCGCAACTGGAGGCTGGGCTGACCCCGGAGGAAGCGCGCCAGCGACAGCTTTTTCTGGATACCGCGGGCATCGTGCATTCGGGACGGGAAACCTTGGACCCGCACAAACAGGAGGTGGCGTGGCCGGCGGAACAATTGGCGGCGGCGGGGTTCGCCGGCCCTCTGCCGACGGCGTTGGAACGCATCATTGAAATTTACCGCCCCAGCGTGCTTATCGGCACCACGGGCCGGGCGGGCGCCTTCACCCCGGGCGTGCTCCGCGCCCTGGCCCGCCACTGTGAACGGCCGCTGATCTTCCCGCTCAGCAATCCGACCAACCGTATGGAATGCACGCCCGCCGAGGCGCTCCAGCACACGGACGGCCGCGCGTTGGTGGCCACGGGGTCGCCCTGTCCGCCCGTTGAACATCAGGGCCGCACTTACGTCATCGGTCAATGCAACAACGCCTTCGTATTCCCCGGCATCGGCCTCGGCGTCTTGGTCAGCGAAGCGGCGCGGGTCACGGAGGCGTTGTTCCTCGCGGCCGCGCACACTCTGGCGGATTACACGCGGGAACAACCGGATTGGGACGGGGCGTTATATCCCGGGTTGCAACAATTGCGCGCGGTCAGTTGGGCCATCGGTTTGGAGGTCGCCCGCACGGCTCGCGCCGCGGGATTGGGCCGGACCTTGGACGACGAACGATTGCGCGCGGCGTTGGATGAATTCATCTGGCATCCGGATTACCCGGCAGAATCCTCCGCCGCAGCGGTTTCATCCCCGGCCGCTCCGATGTCCACATCGAAAGGCAGCAACTGACCCGCTCTTCGCCCATGGAATCTCTCCCGACCGATGCCGAACTCGTCCGCCGCGCCAAGGCGGGGGAGTTGGCCGCGTTTGAAGAACTGGTCACCCGGCATGAACGGCAGGTGTTCACCCTGGCCTTTCGGCTGGTGCAGAATACGCACGATGCGGAAGACGTGGCCCAAACCGTGTTTCTGAGCGCGCTCGAACATCTGCCGGGTTTTCGGGAGGAAGCCAGCTTTGCCACCTGGCTGCATCGCATCGCCACGCACGCCGCGCTCAAGGTCATCCGTAAACGCAAGGGATTGGACCTGGTATCGCTGGAGGCGGCCAACGCGACGGCGGAAACGCCGGAAGCGGTTGCGCCGCCGGCCTTCATCGCCGACTGGCGGCAGTCGCCGGAGGAATTGGTGCACCGCCACGAGACGCGGCGTTTGTTGGACGAGGCGCTGGCGCAGTTGGACGAGAAACACCGGCTGGTCTTTGTGCTGCGGGATGTGGAGGGATTGTCGGTGCGCGAAACTGCGGAGACGTTGGGGGTGAGCGAAGCGAACGTGAAGGTGCGGCTGTTGCGCGCCCGGTTGCAATTACGCGAACGCCTGACGCAGACGCTGGGCGATCCCGCCACCCGGGTGGTGCGCGCTCCCCATCACCCGCACTGACGGCGATACGGACGCGCCGACGGGAGGGACCGGCGGCGGGGCGTGTCCATGACGGTTGAGCCGTCCAGGGGCTGTTGGCAGGGATTTTGTCGGGGCCTTCCGGAGTTCGATTGCGATTGGTGGATTTTTCCCAACCAGGCGTTGAGACCGCCTCGTGGATACTCTCCTCACTTCAAACTCGGAATAAAGAGGCCGTGGATCATGAGCAGGATAAACGCGAGCAGGAAGGGGAGCCACCGGTTTTGGACGGTGCGTTCCGTTAGCAGGCACATGAGTAACACCAAAATAGTGATTCCAAACGCCACGCCCATAATTTGCTGCTTGCCAAAATACGAGCCGGCGAAGGGGTAAAGCCCCAAGAGCGCCAAGCTGACAACATCCATACAGTAGGCAAGGCGATGGAGCGAAAGCTTGCGAGTAGAAGGCGGCGGTTTGTCGGGCATGGTCATGTTCAGTTTGAAATCGGTTGCCAATCCGTCTGCCTTGCGTCGTTCCGCATCAATCCGCCGTCACGGTTGGCTGTCTTAATCCACCCGCACTTGGGCCAGATAGATTTCAGATTTTCCACCGTGCGAGGAATAATAACTCAACCAGAGCCGGTCGTCGAACCAGACCATGCCGGGATAGCTGCAATCGCCCCCGCTGGGCAGGATCAAATCCGGCGTGACGCCCTCGAGGGTCATGCGGCCGACAAATGTCCGGGCGCCGCCTGGGCCCTCGCCATAATACCGGCCGCTGGCGATCAGGCGGCCGCCCGGCAGCACGATGAAATTGGGACCGCCGATTTGCAGTCCGGCGGGCCGCCATTGCCAGTCGGTGTAGGGCGCGGCACTGTGCCCGATCCACGCCGCGCGATCTTGCCCCGGACCTTCCCGCCGCAGCAAAGCCACGCCGTCGCCGTTCGCCAAAAAACGCAGGGTTGCTTCATTGGGCTGCCCCGGCACCGCCAGGGGTGCGAGGTGTTGAAACGCCACGCCATCGTCGCTGACGTAAAGGTTCACGCGCCAGTCCGGCGGCGGATTGGTGTCTCCGGCGGGGCGTGCCGGGGTGCTGTAGGAGACCCCGTAGGCGCGGCCCTCGTGCCAGGTGACCCGCCACAACCATTCGCCGGCGCTTAGCACCCGCTGCGGCGCGGTCCACATCCGGCCATCCCGGGAAAACGCCACCCGCGGTTGCCGCGTCTGCAACGTCCGGCCCGCATACACCGAGCCGCCCAAGGTCAACATGAGCCGGGCATCCGGCGTGACCGATAGTTTCGGATCGCGCAAATCCACGCCCGCCTCGCTCAACAACGCCGCCGATACCCAGTCCCGACCATTCGTGGATGTGAGCACGCGAATTTTTCCATCGCCTCCCACGTGTGCGTCGCCTTCGCGGAAGGTGCAAAACCATTGTTCTTGGAACCGGATCAGATCGGTGAACGCGTTGTGCCGGCCTTCGCTCCAGATGCGTTGGACCGATATCAGCTCGAACGTTTCCCCCGCCTCAA
>Ga0255344_1004707_pt1 | contig 13621 bp, 8 predicted proteins | sample wastewater_treat_5_FD_192414 | JGI IMG/M metagenome (GOLD analysis project Ga0255344, IMG submission 192414) | Wastewater microbial communities from Lulu Island WWTP, Vancouver, Canada - plant18 | ecosystem: Engineered > WWTP > Wastewater > Unclassified | place: Canada: Vancouver, British... | reverse complement strand
TTCTATTGCTGTGCAAGCGACCATTGCTGATAAAAATTTATCAACGTATAAAATTATTCTGTACAATTTTTATTCCAAAGCTTTACTATACACAGAAACTGGAAATGCAACTGTCGGCACTTTTACTATTGATAAAAAAATCGGTTTCTCTATGAATGCCGATACGCTGGCTTATATGAATATTTTGGGCATTGATAAAAATGGAAATACAGGAGGTGCGGGAGTGCAATTTTTTATAAAAAACAACAGATAATTTTTTTAATCCTCCATTAATCTGTCAACTAATGCACGCACGCCGATACTTGCTTTTTCGGTAATATATTCTACATTTTGCATATTCGAAATAGCTGGACGATTGGGGTCTATAACATATTTTGGTACAGTAAAATCGGTGTAATGCACCAACCCCGCTGCCGGATATACCACTAAGGAAGTTCCAACCACAATAAATATATCTGCTTTTGCAGCTATTTTTCCTGCTGCTTCCATCATAGGGACTTGCTCGCCAAACCATACAATATGTGGTCGGAGTTGTGCGCCTTTATTGCATTTATCGCCGATATTTAAATCTGTATGCCATTCGTGAATCAAGCTTTCATATAAAGTACTGCGCACCTTTAATAGTTCGCCATGCAAATGCAAAATATTTGTAGAACCTGCACGTTCATGTAGGTCATCTACATTTTGTGTAATGATTTGCACATGGTATTTTTCTTCTAATTTTACTAATAATTTATGTGCTTCATTGGGTGCACAAGTTAGCAGTTGTCTTCTTCTTTGGTTGTAAAAATCTAATACTAATTCACGATTGCGTTGCCAAGCATCAAAAGTTGCTACATCTTCAATACGATGATTTTCCCATAGTCCATCGCTATCTCTAAATGTTTTTATTCCACTTTCAGCACTAATGCCCGCACCGGTTAGGATTACTATGTTTTTTTTGTTTTGCATAAATTATTGTAACGTTTTAAATGCACTTCCCAAATGTTCAATTATATCTGAAGCAATAAGGCTTTCCATACTTTGTATTTTAAGTGCAATGTCGCCCGATAAGCCATGTAAATACACGCCTATCATTGCAGTGTGCATAGGAGAGTAGCCTTGCGCAAAAAGCCCTACAAGTATTCCTGTTAGTACATCACCGCTGCCACCTGTAGCCATACCTGCATTTCCAGTAGTATTAAAATATACGGTGCCATCTATATCGGTAATACTAGTGTTTGCGCCTTTTAAAATGATAATTACTTGATGTTTTTTTGAAAATTCTTGTTGTAATTTTAATCGCTCAAAGTCATTTTCCCATTTCCCTACTAATCTTTCAAATTCTTTTGGATGTGGGGTGAGTATGGTATTTTTGGGGAGCAATTTTAAAATGGATTTTTGTTTACCTAAAATATTCAATCCGTCAGCATCAATGATTACTGGTGTTTTGAGTTGTTTTATAAATTTTATAAATGCTTGTGTTGTCGTATTTGATGTTCCAATCCCAGGGCCAATAGCGATAGCAGTATAGTTGCCTGTATTTGGAAATGAACTGAGTTGTTTTTGTTGTTTGTCGGTTATGCACATCGCTTCGGGAAATGCTGTTTGGAAAATTGTGTAACCGCACGCAGGAATATATGCACTTACTAACCCTGCACCGCTGCGTAAAGCTGCTTTACTGGATAGAATGGCTGCGCCCATTTTTCCATAACTTCCCGCTATGATTAAAACATGCCCAAAAGTGCCTTTATGTGAAAACCTAGCACGTGGTTTTAATATTGCTGAGATGTCTTTTTCTTGTGTTAAAAAGTAAGATGTAGTTGCCTGTTGTATAAAATCGGGATGCAGTTGAATATTTAAAATTTTTATACTGCCGACACTTTTGCTGTTTTCAGGAAATAGGAAAGCTAATTTTGGAAATTGAAAAGTGTAAGTTTTTGTAGCATTTATAGAAATTTCAGTTGTGTTTTTATCCGCAAATAATCCACTTGGAATATCTACTGAAATAACATTTTTGAAGGCGTGTTTATTTATGGTGTCAATAATACTATACGCCAAAGAGCCTTTTAAAATAGGCTTATTCAAGCCAGTACCGAAAATTGCATCTATAATAATTGTATCTGGTGTATATGAGCTAATGAATTCTGCAGAGCTTATAGTTTTTATGTTTTTTTTCAACTGTTTTTTAAAATTATTCAAGTTGGTTTTACAATCTTTTGAATAATTTTCAGAAGGTAAAATAAACGTTTTTACATTATACTTTCTTGTGGCTAAAAGTCTTGCTATTGCCAATCCATCTCCACCATTATTTCCATTTCCACAAATAACTATTATAGGTTTATCTGTGTTTGGGAAATCTTGTAGGAATTGTTGTACAAAAGCATTTGCGGCACGCTCCATTAATTGAATAGAAGAAATTGGTTCTTGCAAAATAGTATAAGCATCTGCATCTCTTATTTGTGTTGTGTTTAATATTTTTATCATTTCATCACTCGTTTTATAGAATGCAATTGATGCGAGTACATTTGAGTTTCTTCATTATAAATTCCTTTTTCATCTAGTATATCTATTCGTACTTTCCCAGAAGCATGTATGATTTTTAGTGTATTTTTTTCTTTTATGGCTATGCCAACATGTATAATCTTTCCATCTTTATTTTGAAAGAAAACTAAATCATTAGGTGCAATATTTTTAAGATTAATTTTTTTTCCTTGTGAGGCTTGTTGATATGCATCTCGCAATAAAAAAATATGATGAATTCGGAAAACTATTTGTGTAAATCCGGAGCAGTCGATACCCATACATGTTCTGCCGCCCCATAGGTAAGGAGTATTCAAAAATAATTTTGCAGTTTGTAAAACTGTTTTGCTGTTACCGGTTTCTATAAAATCAATTATACTTCCTGCCGGAAAAAGCTGCATGTTTTTTTTGTTAAAATGTGAGGACACAAAATGTGAGTTTTTTAGGGATTGTTTTTTTCCTACAAAAATTTCCCATTGTTTGTTGTCTATCCAACCTTCATAATTATCATGGTGTAATTTTATTTTACTCCATTTTTCTTCATGTATAAGAATGTCGAAAGTTTCCCCATAAATTACCTGATTTACCATTTCAGCACGGTCTGTCGGTTCGCTGCGCATCGGGATTGAAGACAATAAACAAACTCCTTTCATTGACTAAGTATTTTTGCATGAATTTAATAATTTATGCTTGTTCTAAATCAATAAAAATCATTTTTCTTAACTTTTTTTTAATCTGCTATTGACAGTTTGAAAAATGTTGTGTAAACTTGCATTATATAAAAACCCCATGTTTCATGTATTCTTCATATCGCATTCTGCGAAGACTCATTCGGTCTTCTAAAGAGAACTCTTATACTATTACGTTATTTCTGGCTCTTGTATTTGGAGCAGTAACTAATGTACACGCCCAGTTGGCAGCTAACTTTAGTTTGAGTAAAGATAAAGGCTGTGCGCCTTTGTATGTTACTTTTACGAATACCTCTACAGGAAATCAAGATAGTTGCTTTTGGGACTTAGGAATAAATGGTAATACTTCCGATAATTGCAACCCGAGTGCAATTTTTAACCAGCCCGGTACTTACACTGTAAAACTTACCATTTTTAAAGGTGGACAAACTTCTACCGTTTCAAAAACAGTAACCATTTTTAAAGATCCTGCTTCAAAATTTGATGCAGCTCCTCGCTCCGGTTGTGTGCCATTTAATGTACAGTTTAAAGATTTATCAACGCCTGGAGATGCACCTATAAAAAACTGGTTGTGGGATATGGGAGATGGTAGAACAGAAACTACTCAATCCCCTTTGCATACTTATACATTTAGTGGAAACCTTGCCGTTTCATTGATAGTAACAGACGCAAATGGTTGTAAAAATACATTGACCGTAAAAGATTTTATTCAAAAAGCTACTGCACCCACAGTGGATTTTACTTCTAATAAAAATGAATCTTGTTTGATTCCTTTTCCGGTAAATTTTCAAAGCTCAGTTACCTCTACTTCACCAGTTACCTACACTTGGAATTTTGGCAATGGCGATAATTCATCTACTCCTAATCCAGTATATAATTATAATGCGCCAGGTACGTATAATGTATCACTTACCGTAAAAGATCAAAACAATTGTACAGCAACAAAAACAATTAATAATGCTATTAAACTTCAAAAATTTATAGTTAATGCAAGTGTTCCGTCTCCAATTTGTACCAATGTGTCAGTATTACCTTCAGTGAGTTCTTCTTTATCTCCAATTTTTTGCAATTGGAATTTAGGAAATGGAACAACTTCTGCTATTGTATTTCCTACAATTTCTTATGCTACACCCGGAAAATATACTGTAAACTTAACAGCTACAAACTCGGAAGGCTGCCGAGATTCTATGACGCAACAAGTGACTGTAAATTTAGCACCGACTGCCGATTTTGCTGCCGACCAATTAAAATCTTGTAAGCCATTTACCGTTAATTTTTCAAATGCATCAAAAGATGCGGCAACATATAAATGGATAATTACAGGTCCTAATGGATTTTTTACAACATCTACTAGTGCCACACCTTCTATAAATTTGCCAAGTGATGGTTCTTATGACGTAAAATTAATAGCCTCCGCAGCAAATGGATGTGAAGATGTGAAAAATATGCCACAATATATTTGGATAGGACCGGATCGGTTGAATCCTTCGGCAGATAAAAAAGAAGGTTGTAAAAATTTAACTGTTTTCTTCAATGCAAATTTGACGCATAATTGGACACCTACAAGTATAGTTTGGGATTTTGGTGATGGCACAACGGGTACGGGTGAAAATCCTGTGCATACCTATACTACTACCGGCGATTATATGGTGAGTGTAACAGTTTCTTATTCAAATTGTGCTTCTCTAAATGCATCAATTGGACCTATCAAAGTAGGCGCAAAATATCCATTCAACGGTACTATGGATTACGATAAAGTATGTGTTCGAAAAGAAACCGTAACGTTTAATGCTACAGGCGGTATTCCAACTACAGAGTTTGTTTGGCTTTTCGGTGATGGCACTGGCGAAGGCAGAAATACTACACATATCTATCAAGATCCATCTCAGCCAAAAACATTTCAGGTACAATTAATTGCTATTAATAATACATGTAGAGATACCTTAGACATTCAAGAAATTTTCGTGGCTTATCCTAAAGCAGCGTTTAGCTCTTCCTCTACTTGCAATAGCCCTAAAGTAGATTTTACTAATTTATCTAAAGGGCATACATCTGCTACATGGGATTTCGGCGATGGGACAGTTATCTCTACTATGGATAAAAATATTTCGCATACTTATACAGGAAATTTAACGCAAGTAACAGCATCATTGGTGGTGCATAATGACTCTACTGGTTGTACGGATACTTTGTCTAAATTGATTAAATTCTCTAATGTTGATTCTTTCAAATTTTCTGTTTCCAATCATCTTGGTTGTAAACCATTAGCAGTTAAACTTACCGCTCAATTAGATACTAATATTGTAGCGTATCTTTGGGATATTGGAAATGGAACTTTAGTATTTGGAGATACGTATGAAGCAAAATATTTCAATGAAGGAAAATTTGTAGTAAAGATGTTTGTAAAATATAGCAATGGCTGTGTTTTAGAATCTACCCAAAAAGATACGATTACCGTATTGGGCGTAAAACCTGATTTTAATTTTGACAAAGCCAGTGGTTGCGTACCTGCAACTTTTAGTTTCAAAGATACTAGTGTTTCTAAAAATTCAGATATAATATCTTATAAATGGAAATTTGATGATGGCGCAATTGCTACAAGCGATGCGGTTTCTCATGCTTATAATGCAATGGGCACATTTCCCGTAAAGTTGGTTGTGGAAAACCAAATGGGTTGCAAAGATTCTATAACAAAAAGCGTTACAGTATCTGATGTAAAAGCAGATTTTGATGTAAGTGAAAATGGAATTTGCGGTGGAAAACCTATCCGATTTATCAATAAATCATCAGATAATGCGGCTACGTATTTATGGGATTTTGGCGATGGAACTACATCAGCAGAAAGTACCCCTACGCATACGTATTCTCGCGAAAATAATTACACCGTAAAACTTACTGTAACCGATGGCAAAGGTTGTGTAAATACAATGACAAAACCTGGTTTCGTAAAAATTAAAAATATACATGTCAATTTCACAGCAACACCAACCTTTAAAACTTGCCCAGATTTAATTACAAATTTCCAACTTCAAAATCCTTCAAATTTACAACTGACCAGCATACAATGGGACTTTGGTAATGGAAACTCCAGTAATGACAATAATACTAAACCACAAGGTGTTTATACTATTTCCGATTCTTTCGATGTGAAATTGATTGTTCGTGATACTAATAATTGTGTAGATACAGTTTTCAAACCACGCTACATAATCGTTGCTGGCCCAAGAGGTGATTTCTCCTTTATGCCGGATTCGGGCTGTGCACCATTAGGAGTTACTTTTAATGCGCATTTCAAAAATACGACCACTACTATTTGGGACTTTGGTAACGGCGATACTAAATCAGATAGAACCTTAGCTACGCAAACTACGTATGCTTATAAACGTGAAGGTGAATTTACTCCAACATTAGTGCTTAAAGATGATTATGGCTGTACGGTGAATATTATTTCTAAAAAGAAAATTAATGTAGCTCGTATGATTCCATATTTTGGAGTGGATAGAAATGTAGTGTGTGAAGGTGGTGGAAGAATTGCCCTAAATGATTCAGTTTATACTTCTTATAATTCCCCATTAAAAAGCCATTTCTGGACTTATACCGATACTTCTAATGCTATAATAAAAGGTGTAGGGGATACTTTTTTTCCAATTGGAAAAGGAAAATATAAAATTAATTTTTACGCTGATAATACCTACGGCTGTGCCGTGAAAGATAGTGTAACTATTAATGTTTACGACCGTCCAGTAATCACTTCTATCAGCGATAAATTAATTTGTAAAGGCGAAGAAATTGAATTGAATTTAGAAGGCAATCCTGTAAAAGTAGAATGGTTTCCTAAAAATACATTGAGTGCGTACAATACTCAAATTGTAACTGCAAAACCAGATACTTCTACCCGTTATATTATTAAAGCCTATAACTACCCACAATGTCCAGTGTATGATACCGTAAACGTTACCGTGAAAACGCTATTAAACGCTCGTGCTTTCCCAGATACGAATATTTGCATCGGCGATACAGTACAGTTACATGCTTTGGCAGAAAATACTTCCTTAAACACTTCAAAAATTACTTGGGTATCTTCTCCTACACTTTCTGATATTCATTCTTTAGATCCTAATGCTTATCCTAAAAGCAATGCCACTTATTATGCAATTGTAGAAAATGGAAAATGCCAAATGCAGAAACTACCGGTGACGATAAATGTAAAACCATTACCTACGGTAAAAGCAGGCGTGGATCATATTATTATCAAAGGGCAAGAAGTAGAAGTAGATGCAAGTTCGCCGAATACTGTAAACTATGTTTGGAGTCCGGATTATAAATTATCATGTACAAATTGCGCAACGCCAATGGCATCTCCCGAAGTAGATACTTTTTATAATGTGACTGCGGTTACAGAATACGGCTGTAAAGCAACAGACCGTCTTCGAATAAGAGTAATTGAAGATTGTGCAGGAAAAATGGTGTATGTCCCGAACACCTTTACGCCTAATGGCGATGGACAAAATGATGTGTTGAAAGTATTTGGCCCAGGTGTAGCTTCTGTGAAAGAAGTGCGCATCTTTAATCGTTGGGGACAACTAGTTTTTGAAACCAACAATCCTTCCAATATTGGCTGGGATGGAACATATAAAGGACAAGAACTCAACCCAGGCGTATTTGTGTATTACATGGATGTAGAATGTATTAACGGAGAGCGAACTATTAAAAAAGGAGATATCACTTTATTAAGATAAAACCCAAAAATAAACCCACAGAAACATAATTTTTAAACCCTAATTTTTACCCCCATGAAAAATATTATTTTAGGACTTTTGCTGCTTGCGCTTGCGTACGAAGCAAAATCTCAAGACATCAATTCTTCGCAGTTCTATGCTGTTCCATCTTATGTAAATCCTGCATTTACGGGCTTCTTTAATAATGATTATTTTGTAGCTGCGGGCTATAAAAACCAATGGAGTAGCGTTTCTAAACCCTTTCAAACTATTGGTGCAACAGCACAACTATCTTTAGTGAAAAATAAAAAACCAAATTCTATTGTCGGTGTTGGTGTAGATATTGTTCATGATAGAGCGGGTTCTACAAACTTCAGCACAAGTAATTTTAATGTAAACGTTTCTTTTTTACAAGTGCTCGATGTTCGCCGCCAACATATTATCGGCGTAGGGTTTCAGAATAGTTTAGCCTATCGGAATTTCGATATTACCAAAGCAACTTTCGGAAATCAATTTAATGGGTTTGATGGTTTTGATCAAAATATCAATCCTGGCGAAAATGGATTGCGCACCAAACAACTAAACTATAACTTAGGAATCGGTGGTTTGTATTCCTACTCGCCAAAGGCTCACAATAATTTTTACGCAAGTTTTTCCGTATTTAACGTCACCCGCCCAAATGTGTCTTTCTACGCAGGACACGAGAACAGATTACACACCCGCTATACTGCATTAGTAGGCGGAGAAGTTTCTATAAAAGAAAATTGGTCAATGTTGCCATCTGCAATTTTTCAACACCAAGGTCCAAATATGGAAATCATGTTTGGAACATTAGCAAGATACGGTTTGATGCGAAATAGAAGAGAAGCATTAGCCATTAGTTTCGGCGCATATTATAGAGTAAATGATGCCGTAGTACCCGCAATGAAATTAGAATACAAAGGAATGAACATAACAGTTAATTATGATGTAAATGTTTCAAAATTAACTAAAGTAAGCCGATTTAATGGTGGCGGCGAAGTTTCTATTTCTTACTCAGGTTTGTTTTTTAAAGAACACGTAAAACCTGTAAAACCTATATTTTGCCCTTCCGTAGGATTTTAAATAAATGAAATTATAAGAACTCATCTTTTTATTGGGGTTGATGAGTTCTGTATCCGGATTGATTAATGAAAAATCAATCCGGAAATTTTTCCCAATAAATAAACAACTTATACACGCTATCGAATAAAAATTTACACCAATTTACTATTTATAGATAGAATGCTGCCTTTTTTTATTGGGGTTTGGCAGCGTTGCTTCTAGTCGGACATTTTTCTTGTCCGACTTTTTTTATTTCATCATTTCTGATTAAATTACATTTATTTGTCGTTTTTCCACCGTAGATTATACATTTAATTAATCCTTAACGTCTTAATCAATACCATTAGCTTAGTTTATTAGCCTTGTTTCACTATTTTTGTTTAATGCGAATTAGTTTTCGTATAGTATTTGTAACATATAATATTCAATTTTATAAATGAAAGTATTTAAATTCGGCGGTTCATCCGTTGGTTCAGTAGAAAATATAAAACGTATTATCGGAATAATACGAAGCGAAAAAGAGAATGGGGAAGAAGTAGCATTGGTTTGCTCTGCTTTTAGCAAAGTAACAGATCAGTTGATTAATGCAGGAAAACTTGCTGAGAAAAAAGATAACACCACCTATTTGGAAATATTTGAAAATTTCCGCGAAAGGCACCGAATTGCAATAGAAGAATTGATTACAGTTTCTGATATCAAAAACGTGATGCTGGAAGAGTTTGTAGAAAGCATGGTGCGTGTAGAAGATATCTTGAAAGGTATTAATTTATTGGGGGAGCTGTCTGATAAAACATTGGCACAATTAGTTTCTTTTGGCGAACGCTTTTCTTCCTTCATCGTTGCAGGTGCATTACGTAGTGCTGGCTTGCAAGGGGTGTATGTAAATGCTATTAATCTTATCCGAACAGATACCAACTATTTATCTGCAAAAGTAAATTTAGAGAAAACTAATAAAAATATTCTTGATTACTTTGATGTTTTAAACGGGACTGCTGTAATTACCGGATTTATTGGAAGTGATGAACATGGAAACGTAACTACCTTAGGGCGTGGAGGTTCAGATTATACAGCAGCAATTTTTGGCGCTGCCCTCAAAGCAGATGCCATTGAAATATGGACAGATGTAGATGGCGTATTAACCGCAGATCCAAGAAGGGTTGAGCAAGCATTTACTATTCCTACATTGTCGTACAAAGAAGCAATGGAATTGTCGCATTTTGGTGCAAAAGTTATTTATCCGCCAAGTATTCAACCGGCATACATCAAGAACATTCCTTTGATTATCAAAAATACATTTAACCCCGAACATCCAGGAACATATATTTCCAAAGTATCAGGGAAAACAAATAATGCCATAAAAGGGATTTCTTCAATCTCGGATATCGCAATGTTGAGAATGGAAGGAACCGGAATGGTGGGCGTTGTAGGTATTGCCTCCCGTTTATTTGCCTGCCTTTCCAGAGCAAGTATAAATATTATCTTTCTTACACAAGGCTCGTCCGAGCATTCTATATGTTTCGGTATTGTACCAAATGAAATTAAGAAAGCACAAAAAAGTGTAGAAGAAGAATTTCGCTATGAAATTCAAAATAGACAAATCGCTCCTTTGGTAGTAGAAACTAGCAACTCTATCATTGCAGTAATTGGTGAAAACATGACAAATGTACCCGGCGTCTCAGCAAAAATGTTTAAGGCACTCGGGAATAATGGGATTAATGTAAAAGCAATTGCGCAAGGTTCTTCTGAACTAAATATTACTGCAGTAATTGACCGATACAATGAAGCAAAAGCATTAAATGCATTACACGAAATTTTCTTCGAAACAGACGTACATTCCGTAAATATTTTCTTGGTAGGCCCTACTGGATTAATAGGAAAAACATTGCTAAAACAAATTCATGAGCAGTTTGAATATTTGATGAAAGAGAAATCTATCCAAATAAATGTAACAGGTATCATCAACTCTAAAAAAATGTTGATTGATAGTAATGGTATTGATTTAAAAAAATGGGATACGCTGTTAGATGAAAAAGGCGAAACTTCTAGTATCGATACATTTACCAATAAAATTATAGACCTAAATTTTGCAAACTCCGTTTTTGTGGATTGTTCTGCCAGCAAACATGTAGTAGAATATTATGAAAAATTATTAAAGAAAAGTGTTTCCATCGTTACTCCTAATAAAATAGCGAATACACTTAGCCAAGAAAAATATGTACGCTTGCGCGAATTGGCAAAAAAATCCAACGCCAGATTTATGTATGAAACCAATGTAGGTGCAGGCTTGCCGATTATCGGAGTATTACAATCTTTGCTTACTTCAGGAGATAAAATTTTGAAAATAGAAGCCGTACTGTCCGGTACTTTATCGTTTATCTTCAATACATTTAAAGGCAATCTGAAATTTTCGGAAGTTGTATTAGATGCTAAAGCAAAAGGATTTACAGAACCCGATCCGCGCGACGACTTATCAGGATTGGATGTAGCACGTAAAGCATTAATATTATCTCGTGATTGTGGTGCAAAAATGGAATTGAGCGATATTGCTGTAGAGAATTTAGTGCCGGAAAGCCTTAGAGAAGTGGACGTAAAAACATTTTTATCAAAACTGCCTGATGTAGATGCTTCTTATGAAAAATTAAAGAAAGATGCTGAAAGCAAAGGAAATGTTTTGCGCTATATGGCAGTTATCGAAAATGGAAAAGTATCTATCGAATTAAAACAAGTAGATAGCCAACATCCATTTTATAATTTAAGCGGAAGCGATAATATGATAGTTTTTACTACGGAGCGTTATAAAACAAACCCATTGGTGATAAAAGGACCTGGTGCTGGCGCAGAGGTAACGGCTGCGGGCGTATTTGCTGAAATTATTACTATCAGTAATTATATGGCGAGCTAAATAAAAATAAAATTAAAGAGCGTACACTTTTCAATTTTTATAATGAAAGTAGGAGATAAAATAAAAGTATTTGCACCCGCCACTGTAGCAAACGTAGCTTGTGGATTTGATGTCTTGGGCTTCGCAATAGATAAACCTGGCGATGAATTGACAATGGAAATTACCGCCGAAAAAGGTGTTGTAATTGTTGACATAGAAGGTGATAACGGCGCACTGCCGCGCGATGCTAAGAAAAACTCTGCCGCCGTAGCCATTCAAGATTATCTCAACTATATTCAAGCAGATTTTGGATGTAAAATTTGGCTCAAAAAAATGATGCCAAGCGGCAGCGGATTAGGCAGCAGCGCAGCAAGCGCAGTTGCTGGCGTATTTGCAATAAATATACTTTGTAACGAAAAATTGACCAAAGAAGAATTAATGCCTTTTTTATTAAATGCAGAAAAAGCAGCTTGTGATGCTGCAATTGCAGATAACGTAGGGGCTAGTTTATTTGGTGGTTTTATATTAGTGCGCAGCTACGAACCTTTAGATATTTTGCATATTCCTGTTCCCGAAGACTTATGGTGCGCCGTAATCAATCCACATGTAATTGTACTTACTAAAGATGCCCGCGAGATATTACCGAAAGAGATTCCACTAGCACATTCCTTGCGACAAAGCGCAAACGTTGGTGGACTGATGGTGGGTTTATTGCGAGGCGATTATGAGTTAATAGGTAGAAGTTTAGTGGACTATATTGCAGAACCTTATAGAAGTAAACTAATACCAGGATTTTACGAAATGAAACAAGCTGCTATAGATGCAGGTGCGTTAGGTGGTAGTATAAGCGGTTCCGGTCCGAGTGTGTTTGCATTGTGCCACGGAAAAGAAATTGCACATAAAGTAGGAGAGGCAATGAAAAATGTTATGAATAGTAGGAATATTGGTGCAGATGTATATGTCAGTAAAGTGAATAATCAAGGGCCGAAAGTATTGCCATTAACAGAATAAAATGAAAGAATTCTTATCAAAATATAAAATCGAAACAGGGGTGCTAATCGCTATATTTTTAGTGGTTAGTTTGCCTTATTTTATTATCAATTCAGGGATAATAAAATCGGAAGAAAATATGCAAACAGTAGATTTTCTAGTGAAAAACTTAACGCCAATTGTTATGTCTATATTGGTTGCAATAATCGTATATAGAGCTATTAAAAGAAATAGAGAAGACAACTAAATTTATTGAATAAAATTCATTCTATTAAAATAATAAAAACAAAAAAAATGCAATTGTATTCCACTAAACATATTTCACCGGATGTTGACTTGAAAGAAGCAGTATTAAAAGGACTTCCGGCGGATAATGGGTTGTATATGCCTTACAAAATTGAGCCACTTCCTCAAAAATTTTGGGATAATTTGGAGCATTATACTTTTACGGAAATGGCTTTTCATATCGCACAACATTTAATCGGAGAGGATGTGCCTGCGGCTGAGTTAAATAAAATTATCCAAAGTGCATATAATTTTGATGCACCATTAGTTGAAGTAGGGGATTATAATATTTTGGAATTGTTTGATGGTCCTACGCTTGCTTTTAAAGATTTTGGGGCGCGTTTTATGGGCAGATTAATGGGCTATTTTTTACGTAATAACGATAAGGAAGTAAATATTTTAGTAGCTACTAGCGGCGATACTGGCAGTGCGGTTGCACATGGTTTTTTGAATGTAGAAGGAATAAAAGTAAC
>Ga0255344_1004705_pt1 | contig 13622 bp, 7 predicted proteins | sample wastewater_treat_5_FD_192414 | JGI IMG/M metagenome (GOLD analysis project Ga0255344, IMG submission 192414) | Wastewater microbial communities from Lulu Island WWTP, Vancouver, Canada - plant18 | ecosystem: Engineered > WWTP > Wastewater > Unclassified | place: Canada: Vancouver, British... | reverse complement strand
CGAAAAACTGGTATGATGCGTGCCTCCGGCAAGAATCCAGGCAGCAGCGCCTACTTCCAGACTGGGTTGCGGAATCCATAAGGCACAAGCTACAGGTAGTTTGGGAAGTGGTTTGGGTTCGATCAAATCGACTTGATTCACGATCATTCGAAAACGATTTCCCATATCTACTATTGTTGCTGCTATACCTTGTCCGGGTTTTGCCGTAAATATCAATCGTGCCGGATCGGCTTTTCCTCCAATTCCCAATGGAAATACGTTCATTTGAGGTTTCCCTGCCGAAATCAACGGCGACACTTCAAGCATGTGAGCTTGCAATATGGCACTACGCTCTCCATCAAAATGATAGGTATAATCTTCGAGAAATGAGCATCCTCCTTCAAGTCCCTGTCCCATAAACCACATCGAACGCAGAAGTGCAGCAGTTTTCCAGTCTCCTTCGGCGCCAAATCCATAGCCTTCGGCCATCAAACGTTGTGCGGCAAGTCCCGGAAGTTGATTCAATCCGTGCAATTCGTCAAAATTGGTTGTAAATGCTTTAGCACCCTTGTCTTTCAAAAACCTACGCAGTGCTATTTCGATTCGGGCAGCTTCAAAAACTTGACCGCGGTCCTTACCCCCAACCTGTACGTTTGGCGCAAAATCGTATTCCGATTCATATTGTTTCACCATTTCCGCAATCTCACTGTCGGTTACTTTATCCTGATATGCAACCAAATCGCCGACGGGATAGTAATCGACATGATAGCCGAGACGCATTTCGGCCTCAACTTTATCGCCGTCGGTAACGGCAACATTATTCATGTTATCGCCAAACCGAACGATGATCATATCCTGTGCATCGGCCCATGCGGCGGCAACTCTCATCCATACCGCAATCCTATCCTGAGCCTTTTTGTCCTGCCAGTGGCCGACAACAACTTTGCGATTTTTTCGCATTCGCGTAACGATATGGCCGAATTCGCGATCGCCATGCGCCGACTGGTTCAGGTTCATGAAATCCATATCGATTTCGTTCCAGGGAATTTCCTTGTTGAATTGTGTATGAAAATGCAAAAGCGGTTTTTTGAAATTCTGCAATCCGTGTATCCACATCTTGGCCGGCGAAAAAGTGTGCATCCAAGTGATCACACCTATACATTTGGGATCGTTGTTCGCATCCGAAAACGTTTTGCTGATTTCGGCCGATGAATTGACCGTCCCCTTATATACAATTTTCACGGGCAAATTACCCGAATTGTTGAGTCCGTTCACCATCTCGTTCGAATGGGCATCCACGGCAATCACCGCGTCGCCACCATACAGCAACTGTGCACCCGTTACAAACCATACTTCATAATTTTGAAATGACATAATTTTATTTTTTTATTTTTTTATCGTATTAATATTTTTGTTTATTGTCCGTAATATGCATTTTTACCGTGTTTGCGTTGGAAATGCTTCGTTATCAGGTGCTGATTCATGGTAAGATTGGGATTAATATTTAATGAAATAAATGCCATTTTGGCTACTTGTTCCATCACCACGGCGTTGTGAACAGCCTCGTGCGCATCTTTCCCCCACGAAAAAGGCCCATGATTTTTCACCAATACTCCGGGAATAAAGTCCGGATTTAATTTTTCAAATCGTTTCACAATAACTTTGCCGGTTTCTTTTTCGTATTCGCCTTCCACTTCTTCGCGCGTCATATCATTCGTACACGGAATGTTGCCACTAAAATAGTCGGCATGTGTTGTTCCAATGTTGGGAATATCTTTTCCGGCTTGTGCCCAGGCAGTTGCATAAGTAGAATGAGTGTGGACAATCCCACCGATGTTGGGAAACGATTTGTATAAAACTAAGTGAGTGGGTGTATCGGACGAAGGTTTGAGCTTGCCTTCTACGATTTCTCCATCCAAATTCACAACCACCATATCTTCTGGCCTCATCACATCGTAGAATACGCCCGATGGTTTGATCACAACCAAACCTTCGTCTCGATCTATCGCACTTACATTGCCCCAGGTGAAAATGACCAATCCGTGTTTCACTAAATCGAGATTGGCTTCAAATACCTGTTCTTTTAATTCTTTCAGCATGATCTAATAAATTATATTTACCAAAAATAGATGTAGAACGCTACTGTTATACCCAATATGATCACCGTATGGATGATATCCCAATGGTTCCAACTTGCCCGCGTGGCAGCCCGCTGCTCGGGAGTGGCCGTCCCAAAGACAAGCCCCTGAATCTTTTCCTCAGATGGTGCTTCAGTAAACAAACTAACTACGACAATAATAACAATACAGAACAGAAACATCCAACCGCAGAAGAACAACCAGTTAACATCGTAAAAAATATATTTGAAAAGTGTTTGCGCAGCATCCGGATTATTGCTGTAAAATACGTTCGCACCCAATCGGGTCAACCCTATTATCAATCCGGTTATCAATCCCCACATCCCGCCTTTGGCCGATGTTCTTTTCCAAGTAACGCCCAGAAGAAACGCTGCAGCTATGCCCGGAGCAAGAACCGATTGAACATCCTGTAAATACGTATAAAGAACATCGCCTATGCTACGCATGATAGGTATCCACAAAATACCCAACACCACAATTGCCGCCGTGGCCATCTGACCAATCACTACCAGTTTCTTTTCCGACGTCTGCGGCTTGAACCGCTTATAAAAGTCGATGGTGAACAGCGAGGCCGACGAATTGAATAATGAAGCCAAAGAACTCATCAATGCAGCTAAAATTCCGCACACAACGACTCCTTTAAATCCTGCCGGCAATAATTTGGCAACTAATACAGGAAAAGCGGAATCCGAATTTATTTGTCCATTGGAAAGCATTGGAAGAAAAGCTTCTCCTCCAGCACCTATGCTTTTTTGATGAATGGCAAATGCAATCATACCGGGTATGAGAAACAGAAATACAGGTAGAAGTTTTAAATAAGCTCCGAAAATGGCTCCTCGTCGTGATTCTTTTTCGTTTTTGCCCGACAGCACTCGCTGCACAATAAATTGATCCGTACACCAATACCAAAATCCGATAATGGCAGACCCTATCAAAGCTCCAAGCCAGGGAAATTTCGGATCGTTGATGTTTCGCATCAAGTCGGTCATCTTGTCTCCATAATCATTTACAGGGACAGCTCCAGCTATACGAATCATTTCATCCCATCCGCCCAATTCCTTTAAACCCAATACAAGGATAACTGCTGAGCCAAGCAATAAAATCGGCGTCTGAAGAACTGATGTGTACAATACCGATCTCATTCCTCCGAAAATCGTGTAAACGGCAGTAATCAATACAAGGCCGATTGCCGCAATCCAAAAAAAGTCGATCCCCCACAACTCCTGTATGCCAAATACCTGCTGAAATACCAAGCCTCCGGCATAAACCGTTACAGCAACTTTTGTCAATACGTAACTAATCAAGGAGATAACCGATAAAATCGTCCGCGATTGCGAGTTATAGCGCTTTTCCAAAAATTCAGGCATGGTATATACCATGCTTCGGCTATAAAACGGCACGAAAACCCATCCCAACAACAAAATCAGCCATCCCTGAATCTCCCAATGAGCCATCGCCATACCACTCGATGCTCCCGCTCCCGCCAAACCTACAAGGTGTTCCGATCCGATGTTAGATGCAAAAATCGAGGCCCCAATTGCAATCCACGTTGCATCTCGTCCGCCTAAAAAATAATCTGCAGTGTCATCCTGTTCCTGCTTCATTACCCACACCACAATACCAATGAGTACCAGCAAGAAGATTCCAATTACAACCCAATCTAATAGTGCCACAATGTTTTTAATTTAAAAATTAAACAATTATTTATTTGCAATAATATCACGAAATAATTTAGTGTATATCACACACTTTAATAGAGTGTAAAATCACCCCTATAGACGAAGCTTCCTATATTTCCGTACTGTATTTTCCGGTGCTTTTCTTCAGATTATACTGATTGTTTCATTATTAAGATAAAATCGGTGTAAAATTAATACTTATTATTTTCGATTGAATCTTTAACTATATGTTATACAGCATAAATTTATTTTTCTTTATCTCCATCGAAATACCTGAAAAAGACTTTATTCATTTGTTTCAATAAATATCCTATTTTCTCTTCTTCATATAAGTTGTCATGCGTATGAATAAGATCTATTCGATGAAGATTTTAATACATTCGTTGTTGGACTGTGCTCAAAACACACCGAATTTTACGATATTATTTCACCTTTTTGCCCCAATAGGTTGCATTCAGATTTTTTTCGGGACCGGCATATACCAATGTCACCCGGCGCGGAGTTGCTTCCCAATCCACTTCACGTTCGACGCAAACAATCACGTTGCCCAATTTCAGTTGTTTTTTAGCCACGTCGTAACTCCAATTCCCTGTCAGCGCACCCGACATCGTCCCGTCGGCATTGAGCGTTAAGGTCGTTGCCGTGTTTTGTCGACCGTAGGTATATTCCAATTTAATGTGCTCCCATGTCCCGACAAGCGAGTCTTTGGTTATGGTACCGTAGTCGGGTACGGCAGCATAACGTTCGGGCAGTGTTATCGGCCATAGGTTGTCGGGTTCGTTTATAGAAGCCGGACACCATACGATGCGGCGCACATGCCCCATCATAATGGCATTGGAATAAGGGTTGCCGCCAACATTGACGGGCAATCGTCCTTGTGACATATAAAACCACTCATCGGCATTTTCCTTTTTGAAAATCGCACAGTGCGATATACCTACCCATCCGTAACCGAGATTAAATTTATACGGGTGGGTTGCAATCGGATAGCAATCGCCTTCACCATTGGTAAAGTTGCGGCCGGTGATGTCGTAGTATGGCCCGTCGATGTTTTGGCTTCTCACCACTCGCGTATTGTAAGGCACGTCAAGCGCATCGTAGGCCATAAACAAAAAGTAGTAACCATCTTTGTATATGATTTCGGGAGCTTCACTGCCCTGCCAGCGCGACGATGCCCGACGTGTGCCGATTCGCTTACCATATCGGGCTGTCAGTTCAGCCACACTGTCAGCATAAGGTTCACCGAGCTTGTTGAGCGGTTTTCCGGTTGTAGCATCCACTTCCAACAATGCGAAACCACTATGCCACGATCCATGAATGAGGTAATGCTTCCCTTCGGGCGTTACGATATAGGTAGGATCAATGGCGTTGTAGTAAAAATAGGCATTCCAATCCGATAAACTCGAGCGATTGTAATTCAGACCTCGATCGGACGAGGAGGTGGTAACGAAACCCTTGTCGGTCCAGACGGCACCGGCAGGATCGGTCGACTCGCACATGCCGATAAAGGCACGTTCTGTCCAGCTTCCATCAAAATTGGCCTGAGTGTTGGGTTTCCCTGTTTTGATATAGTTATCGATGACAATACTGTAGTACATGCGCAAGATCTCCTGTCCTCCAACGTTAACCCTACGTACAACCGGCGCCCAGTAACCGTATTGTATGTCTTCTTCGGGAATGGCCTCGAGGCCCATGCGCGATCGAATGGCGTTGAGCGAGTCGGCAACCCAGGTTGGCGCATCATAAAAAGGTCCGGGGACCCATTCCCAATTCACCAAATCGGTTGAACGCTTGCCCTGAAAATGGCCGTGTCCTTCGTGTTCATTACCATACGAAGCATCGGTGCCGTACATATAATAATACCCCTTGTAATATGCAACCGACGGATCGTGAACGTTGGCCAAATTCCAGCGGTTTCGGTTTGTCCACGATGCTATTGACGAATAGTCGTCGGGGTAGGTCGGAATGGCCCAATTCGTTTCCGTCTCAGGCTTTTCTTCCTCGGTTTCAATATCATCCTTGCTGCACCCGGCTAACACGAGCGTTGTTATACAACCAAATAAAAACAATACATCCTTTATTCTCATATCCAATATAATTATGTTAAGAGATCTCCTTATCGACATGCAAAAAACAGTCGATAAGGAAATCCCTAATATAAACAAATAATTTCTATTTCACAACAGGACGAATACTCCATTTTTCTTTGAAAGCAGGTCCGTTATCTTCATTCTTGTTTGCCGAATTACCTTCAAGGTTGGGGTTGGCATTCAGCGTTCCTTGATAGATGGGAAAATATTCATGTCCCTTATAGTAATGTTGGAAAGATGAAGCGGTAGCCGTTTCAGCCGTGAGCTCTTCAGTTGAAGCTTTTCCGTCGAGCTTATAATAACCGTGTTCAACCAACTGATTCAGACGATTTGCATCGTAAAAGAATCCCCAACGGATCAAGTCGATTCCGCGTCCGTTTTCACAACCGAATTCTTTCGGTCGTTCCACATTTGCTATCTGTTCGAAAAGATGATCAGCGGTCGGAAAGTCTCCAAGTTTCAGATCTTCTAGCCCGGCACGACGACGAACTTCGTTTATGTAATTAATCGCCGTTTGGGTTGGACCATTGATTTCATTTTCGCATTCTGCCGCACGCAGCAACACATCGCTATACCGCATCAACCGCAAGTTGATTCCACAATGCAATCCGTTCGTAATCGAACTGTAAAGATTGGCTCGTGCATTGGTAAACTTGGCTATCGAGATACCACCTTGCGCAGTGTTCGATACCGGAGTTTCCGTAATGCTTTTCTGATAAACAATGTTGCAACGCGGATCTCCGTTAGGATATGCCGCTGTTTTCAAGCCCGTATAGGAATTATATTCACTTTCGTACGTAACCAATGTCCAGTATAAACGCGGATCAAGACGACCATCGGTACACTTCTCTTTTTTGAACAGATTATACAACCAGGGTGAACCCGCCAAGTCACCCCAGCTGCCCAATTCCTGAGAAGCATAATTGCTTTCCACAGCGTGCCCCTGAGTTGCTTGCGGGCTTATGTTTACAGGAGTCCATTCTTCGTCCGTCCCTCCTGTGCCATAGTCCATAAACTGAACTTCGAAAAGGCTCTCTTTGTTGTTTTCGTATGCCGCACCTTCTCTGAAGTTGTCGCCATAGTCGGCCATAAGCTCATAATGTCCGTATTCACCTTTGATGATATCTTTCAGTACCACGTAAGCCTCTTCATATTTATGACGAAACATCAATGCACGAGCCAAGTATCCGGCAGCCGCACCGCATGTGGCACGACCTTGAGCCCATTCGCCTCCTTTATCGCGCGAAGGCAACATTTGCATCGCTTTCGTGAGGTCGGCTTCTATTTGGTCAAATACCTCATCTTGCGTATTGTTGGCTGCATACATGGTGTTGATGTCCGAATAAGAAGCATAGTCGGTAATCAACGGAATAGTCTGGTAATAGGTAGCCAGGTGATAATATGCCAACGATCTGAGAAAGAGTGCCTGTCCGGCTATCTGATTATACGCCTCTTCCGACATAGCCACATCATCGACTTTCGACAATACAAAGTTTGTACGGTTAACCACATGGTACAAGTCGCGCCACGGCCACAAGTCCCCTATTTCGATGGTACCCGGAGAATTGAGGTTGTCGTATTCCAAATACCATTGTTGAGACGAGTTCCAAACTTCATCGCCACGTACGGCATCCAACGTGTAGCCCACGCGGGCAAAAGTACCTTCGAGCCGTATTCGGTTATAGCAGGCAATGATAGCCTCCTGAAGTTCCGACTCCGAATCGCCAAAATCATAGGTTGTCGGATTGTTCGGATTTACAACATTGAGTGCGTCATTGCAAGCCGTTAAACCCGCAATAAGCACCAACATAGACAGCATTATATTTAACTTTTTCATAATGATACGCTTTTTTATAAATTAAATCTTCAAAATGACATGTTTATTCCGAACATGATCGTTCGCGGTGTCGGATACGAACAATAGTTATAACCGGGAGTGAATGTACCACCGGCGAAGTCCACGTTGTATCCTCTGTACTTCGTCAATGTGGCCAGATTTTGACCCGATACGTATAAACGAATGCCGTGTACAAACCCGCCAAACCAACTGTCGGGAAGGTTGTAGCCCAATTCGACATTGGCAATTTTCAAATAAGTTGCGTTTTGCAGGAAACGTTGACTGAACATATCGTTGGTGATCGAACCTGTCGATTTGTAAGCCACGCGCGGCATATCGGTATTGGTATTCTCCGGTGTCCAGGCATTCAACAGATCGACGCTCTTGTTGAGTGCACCATAGGAACTGCGCAAGGTAACATCCACGAAATCCACTACCTTGAAACCGCCGGCTCCAAATGTGGATATGCTCAAATCTAATCCTTTCCACTCTACACTTGCACTCAAACCGAAATGCACGTCGGGGATGCCGCTGCCGAGATAAGTTTGGTCTTCGTTGGTAATCTCACCGTCGTTGTTAAGGTCGGCATAGGCCACATCACCCGGTTTTGCCCCGGGCTGATTGATGTATAAGCCCTCGGCATTGACCCGGTTATCGATCTCTGCCTGTGACTGAAAAATACCTTCGGAAACGTAGCCGTAGAATGAACCCACTTCACGTCCCACCTCTGTACGGCAATATCCATCGGTACGTGGTTCGCCCGAAACACCCAGCTTTGTCACCTTGTTCTTCAAGGTAGAAAAGTTGCCGGTAATATCATATTTAACCGGATGTTGATGATTGCGATAGGTAAGTTGGAACTCGAGACCCGAGTTTACCATCGTTGCTGCGTTCATCGTTACGGTTTCGTTTGTCACACCTGCATTGGCCGGTACAGCCACACTGTAAAGAAGGTCGTCGGATGTCGATTTATACCAATCGAACGTAAATTCCACCCTGTTGTTGAACATACCCAGATCGAGACCCACATCAAGAGTTCTCTTCTTTTCCCATCGGATAGCCGTGTTCACATAGTTGGATATCGAAGAACCGGTAACCTTGTTATTCCCGAAACTGTAGGTGTAGTTATTTCTTGCCATGATATCCATGTATTGGTACTCGCCTATGTTTTCATTGCCAAGTTCACCGTAACTGGCACGAATTTTAAACAGGTTGATCGTCGATTCGGGGACAGTGAAGAAGTTCTCGCGTTCGATACGCCAACCGGCCGATACGGAAGGAAACCAACCCCAACGGTCGTCCGGAGAAAGCCGACTCGAACCATCACGACGCACAGTTGCCGAGAAAAGATATTTCTCGTCGAAATTGTAGTTGAGACGACCAATATAGGAAGCCAACACATGTTCGCTTTCGTAACTTCCTGCCGAAGTCTCTTCGGCGTTGCCCACCTGCAGGTAGTAAGGTTCAGGCAAATTAACACCATCGCCGGTAAGCGTGTGGTAGAGTTCGCGCTCGAACGTTTGACCCACCACCGCATTGATATTATGGCGACCCAGTTTGCCCTCGTAGTTTACGTAGTTTTCTATCAGTGCATCGCTATAGTTACGATAACCCTGCGACAAGCGTTCATTGCTCTTCGACAAATAATTGGTTGTACTTTGTATAAACGCGGGAACAAATGTCAAGTCCTTTGCGGTGGTTTTGCTATACGACAAGTTCAGATTGTAATCAAACTTGTGATTACTGCTCTCGCGGCCAACCATGGTCAGGAGGTCTACATTTGCAGAACCCGAAGCGACAAACCGATCGACATTTGTGTTTCTCTTCAGCAAACTATTGGTGAGCAAAACGTTCGTTACCCGCAAGTCGCCATGCACGTCGTCGTAATACGTACCATATCCGTAAGAGTCGTAAGTATATTGCGATGCCGCCGAAATTTTATCGTCAAGCACCCAGGTCGATTCGTCGTAAGCCTTAATGGTTGGGGGTAAAATCAAAGCCGAGGCCATTACCGGATATTGTGCACCATACAACCCCTGAACATACTCGTTGGCGTTACTGAGCGCCATATTGTCCTGATTGCTGTGACTGTACACGACGCTCGTTTTGAATTTAATAAACTTAATATCCATGGCATTATTGGCACGAGCCGTGTAACGTTCGAAGTTGGGACCCGCACCCTCCATTGTCCCTTTCTGGCTATAGTAGTCGAGCGCAATGTTGTAGGTATTGTTGGCACCACCGCCCGACATATTGATGTTGTGATTCTGACGAATGCCGGTTTTGAACGCCTCGTCAAACCAATTTGTGTTGACTTTCGGCGTACCGTCGGAGTTATACAAATAATTCGGGCTTGTCGGATCGTATCCCGAAGGAACATTCATGCCACTGTTTTGGTAAGCCATCGTGATGTACCGGCCATATTGTACGGCATCCATCACATCATATATACCGGAAGCCACCTGGTCAGCACCAAAGTAACCTCGGTAATCTATTTTCATGGGTTGGTTCTTCTTCCCCTGCTTGGTGGTAATGATAATCACACCGTTGGCAGCACGCGAACCATAGATTGCGGCAGCAGAAGCATCCTTAAGTACCTGCAGCGTCTCAATATCGTTTGGCGAGAAGTCGCGTATGGTTGTTCCCATCGGCACTCCATCTACGACATACAGCGGTGCGGTACTGCCGAACGAACCGATACCGCGAATCCGCACATTTGGGTCGGCTCCCGGTTGTCCGTCGGATGTAATTTGAACACCGGGAACTTTTCCTTCGAGCATTGTCGATATGTTTGAGTGCGATACTTTCTTCATCTCTTCGGCGTTGACTATGGCAACAGCCCCGGTAAGATCAACCTTGCGTTGCGTACCGTAACCGATCACCACCACCTGCTCGAGTTCTTTTATATCCGAAACTAAGGTGATGTTGCCGAGATCGGTTCTTCCACCCACATTTACTTCCGAACTTTTGTATCCTACATACGATACTACCAGCGTAGCATCCGAAGGAACAACAATAGAAAAGTTACCGTCGATGTCGGTAACGACACCATATGAAGTACCTTTTTGTTGTACCGTCGCACCGGGAAGCGATTCACCGTTCTCGTCAACGACTTTTCCTTTTACGGTAATTTCACCGGTTTGATTTATTGACATTACATCGGCATTGCCAATCCCATCTGCATAAGTTGCTGCCGTTAACGTGAGCAATCCCAACAGAATTAAATAAAAATATTTCATAGTTTACTTATTATTAGCTTAATGATTATTCAACAATAACGATATAGGCCCCCTCTATTACCAGCGCACAATTCAGGTCGGCACTGTCAACGGTAATACCCGCATACTTTTGAGCATGTTTTTCGCCGTTGGCATACGTAACGTCGTAAAATACATCGGCCGTGTTGTTCCCGTTGTTTGTAACGGTAAGAATGATCTTGGAGCCACTGATGTTTGAAGCGAAGGTATCCCAATTCCAGTCACTCGTGACGGTGGCTGTACTATAGCCGTCGCCCCATCCGAAATTATCCATACGGACTACGGCATATTCGGTTTTGTCGGCTTTCCGAAGAATGGTGGAAGGACTGTGATAGTTGGCAAGGTTGTCGGAATAGCAGTACATTTTTATCGTCTTACTCGAACCCGACGGAACAGCATAGTCATCGGAGAATGCCGTCCACCATGCAGAAGAGAAGTCGGTAGCACCAACCTGCCCTATACCTCTTACAAGAGTCACCGACACGGTGGTCGTCACCGTGCCTGATGTACCCGCATAAGACACGGACACTTCCTGAGCACCTTCAACAGGTTGGATATTGCCGAACTGAAGCTTATCGTTATCCATAACCGCCGTTGTACCATCGGAATAGGTAGCCGTCACAACCATGCCTGCCGGATTGAACCGGATAGGATCGCTATTGTAGAAATAGTAGGTCGTTATGTACGGCAAAGTCGTGACCTCCACACTCACCACAGGATTCGTCACCTCCAGGGTATAAACGGTCGATACAGCCTTGCAGTATGCTCCCTGCTTGGTTTTGTTGTAAGCCACAACCACCGTCTTTTTCCCGAGAGTTGTCATATCGGGAATAACATTGAAAGACAAATCCGAAAAATCGACTTCGGTAGAAGAACCGTCGGCAAAAGTAACCACAGCTTTTGCATCGCCCCAGAAGTCGTCGTTGCCGAATTCGACAAACTCCGGAGCACCCTCTACCGTAATTGAAACCGGTTCGACATCTTCCACAACAGTCACTTTCGAAGGGATGAGATAAGCTTCCTTCATCTCGAAATGACTCCCGTCGCAAACCAAGAAAGCCACGATGTCTTCCGTAGCAGAAACCGGTTGCTGATACGTCATCACCAGCTCTACCCCATTTGTACCCACCGCTGTAGCCGTTACAAACACATTGCCGGTCGGCGAATGGTCAATTTCCAACGTAACACGAGCCCCTTGCATGGTAGTTCGAAAGTCGTTCCAGATATCGCCATCCCCATCGATGTCGGCATAGTTATGGGAGATCATCTTGAGATTGAAATCGTCGTTACCCCAGCCGTAAGCATCCGAGCGAAGAACAAAATATTCCGCATAGTCGGCGGCATCACGATCGGCAACATTGGCAACAACAAGATTCCAGTTGTTCCAGTTGTTGACACCGGTACCGTGGTTCACAAATTCCAAATGCAGCAGTTTGTTTGAGGGAATAACGAAATAATCCGAAAAAGCCGTCCACCAGGCTGCACTGTTATCTTCGGCTCCAACTATCGTCGTAGCGATGTCGATATACGTAGTATCGCCGGTAGAATGCTTAGCCTTTTCGGCTGCAATCGAATCGATCCTGCTTTGCAGGTCAGCGGGCGCATCAATGGAATAATCCTCCAATTTTTCGCACCCGGCAAAGGCAATTACTGCCAACATTGCCGCGTACAAAGCGCACTTGATTAATTTAGTTGTCTTCATAAAATTAAATTTGATTATTTATCACTTATTATCGAAATATAGGGTGCACGCTACCGGAATACGAATCTAACGTAACGTAACTTAACAAACAACAAGACACTTTTATGAATACAAAGATTCGAATAGTTTAGTTAACAATGGTGGACAAATGATTAAATAAAGTGGATAATTGGACATAAGTGTATTTTTAACACAAACATATCAAAATACATCTAAACATCTCACAGCTATTTTGAGAAATTATTGTTCATACTCAAGATGGAAATAACTATACATCATTTCTCCTCAATAAAGTACTATACTTTCAATCTACACATTGAAGCTTTCTGCTGAAATATTTTCCCTGCTATTTTTAAAAGATTTCAGAATCTCCCTATGATATCTATATACGGATACTGAAACACCAATGGAATTGCAGGGATGAAGTCGTTTTCAGTCACCTTGTTATGCCACTTTTGGGCAAACAATATCAAACTTGTTCACAATTTATTCCGGAAAAAAGTGCAAGCGAGTAAAAAACTAAAATGGATGTAAAGTGTTACGAGAGTACGTTTTTCGTGCGTATTTTTTATAAGTATTTAATATTTAAGATTTATTGCGGAGAGAGAGGGATTCGAACCCCCGGAACCTCTCAGTTCAACGGTTTTCAAGACCGCCGCGATCGACCACTCTGCCATCTCTCCAATTTGCTGCGAATTTGCGGATGCAAAGATAGTACTATTTTCCATAAAGCAAAACAACTTGTGCGTTTTTTACTCGGCTGCAGATTCAACCAGCAAGTGCGAAATTACACAAAATGTTTGAAAAACTCATTTTTGAGTCCACTCCGAAAAGTCGGAAGGACAATTTAGTTGATAATATTTCTGGATAATAAATTCTATAAAACAGGTAAAATTCACCTGAAAAGTTCTTTGAAATATTTGCGTATATTATTATTTAT
>Ga0255344_1004698_pt1 | contig 13635 bp, 9 predicted proteins | sample wastewater_treat_5_FD_192414 | JGI IMG/M metagenome (GOLD analysis project Ga0255344, IMG submission 192414) | Wastewater microbial communities from Lulu Island WWTP, Vancouver, Canada - plant18 | ecosystem: Engineered > WWTP > Wastewater > Unclassified | place: Canada: Vancouver, British... | reverse complement strand
CCTTGAGGAAGTAGGCCACTACCTGGTACCAAAACCGGCGGTCAGCGGCATTGACGAAGGAACAATAGTAGAGCTGATCAATGGTCCGTTTAAAGGCGAAAAAGCAGTAGTAAAACGTGTGGATGCCTCAAAAGAGGAGATTACCGTGGAACTATATGAAAGCGTTCTGCCTATTCCTATTACGGTCAGGGGCGACCACGTGAGAGTTATTGACCGTCGCGAGGATGATTCATAATCTCCTCTCTGTCACCTGACATTGCATATTCTTTTTTATGTATCCTTCCAACCTTAATGAACCCAGATGGACATTACTGTCCTGACTGGTGATACACAATGGCAGAAGTAGTCGAGGTACTAGTACCCGGTGGCAAAGCAACTGCCGGTCCGCCTCTTGGTCCGGCACTGGGTCCCCTTGGTATCAACGTCAAGGCTGTTGTTGATGAGATTAATAAAAAAACTGCATCCTTCAATGGTATGCAGGTTCCTGTCCGTGTTGAGGTGGATGATAAGAAGAACTTCACCATCTCGGTAGGTATTCCGCCTACGACGGCACTCATCATGAAAGAAGCAGGCGTTGAAAAAGGCTCTGGCGAGCCAGGCACCAATATTGTCGGGGATGTGCCACTTGAGGCTGCTGTCACGATTGCTAAGATGAAACTTGATGATATGCTCTCCTATGACCTCAAGAGTGCGGTCAAGGAAGTTGTTGGCACATGCACAACCCTGGGCATCACGGTTTCTGGCAAAATGCCCAAAGATATGCTCAAAGAGATTGATTCGGGCACTCATGACGCAGTTCTCGTGGGATAGAATCGATATGTAACCATAGAAGATCGTAAATTAACACGGTCGCATCACTATGGAGGAACCTGATGGTAGAGAAGAGCGTCCTTATTGACGCATTGAAAAAGGCAAAAGAACAGGCGCCTGAACGGAAATTCACCGAGAGTGTCGATATGACCATTAACCTGAAAAATATCGACATGGCTCAGCCGAAAAACCGTATTGATGAGATAATCCTCCTTCCTCACGGGAACGGAAGGGTAGTCAAGATTGCCGTTCTCGGGTCTGGTGACATAGTTACCCAGGCAAGGGAATCGGGCGTTGAACTCATCATGGGACCGGAAGAGATCGAGCGCCTTGGAGGAGCCCCTCGTGAAGCACGTAAAGTTGCATCCGAGCATCAGTTTTTCCTTGCAGAAACGCAGGTAATGAGTCTTGTCGGAAGATGGCTTGGACCAAGGCTTGGTCCACGTGGCAGAATGCCCCAGCCGATCCCATCTGGAACGGATATCCGTCCCATTGTGGAGCGTCTTCGGAAATCTGTCAAGGTCAGAACAAAAGACAAGATGTCATTCTCACTCAAGGTTGGTACTACCGGCATGAGTGAAGCAGAGGTTGCTGATAATATTGATGCAGTCCTCAAGCGTATTCTCTCAAAACTTGAGATGGGCGAATTCCAGGTCCGATCGGTCTATGTGAAGACGACAATGGGCCCGTCTGTGAAGGTGGAGCTATAATGGCATTGTATACCGCACATCTGCCCCAGTGGAAGATAGACGAGATTTCAAATATCAAGAAGCTTGCCAGTGAATTCAGGCTGGTGGGTCTTGTTGACATGTACGGAATCCCGGCCAGACAGGTGCAGGATATCAGAAGAAATCTTCGCGGCAAGGCCGAACTGATAATGACCCGTAACACTCTTATCGAGCACGCGTTTGGTGAGATGGAAGGATCTATATCAGAACTCTCTTCGCACTTATCCGGACATTCAGCTCTCATCTTTACAAATGAGAATCCTTTCAAGCTTTTCAGCATGCTTGAAAAGACGAAGACAAAGATGGCAGCACGTCCTGGAGAGACTGCACCGGAAGACATCGTCATTTCAAAAGGACCAACCAGTTTCCGTCCTGGTCCGATCGTCGGTGAGCTCCAGCAGGCCGGTATTCCAGCCGCTATTGAGGCAGGAAAAGTTACCATCCGTGAGACAAAAACGGTGGTAAAGGCTGGCCAGGAGATCAATAAAAAACTTGCAGATGCACTTGCAAAGCTGGATATTAAACCGATGGATGTCGGGCTTATCCTGCAGGCAGCCTTCTATGAAGGTAGTATCTACGAGCCTGATGTCCTTGCTATCGACGAGACTGCATTCTATAACAGCATCATCACTGCTGCAACCCAGGCCTTTAATCTGTCAGTTAATGCTGCATATCCAACCAGGGATACTGCATCTGCACTGGTTACCAAGGCTGTCCGTGAAGCACGCGGGGTTGGCGTCGAGGCTGCAGTCACCAGTAGTGACATAATCGACGCAGTTATTGGAAAGGCACAGGCACAGGCCATGGCCCTTTCAGGTGTAGTCGGATAATCAATATGCTGACAATACGAGTAATCGGAAAAAAATTTAGGTGAATTATAACATGGAGTATGTATACGCTGCACTCCTTCTGCACAAGGCAGGAAAGGAGATCAATGAATCCTCTGTTCAGGCAGTACTTTCTGCCGCTGGTATCGCTGTCAACGAATCACGTGTCAAGGCACTTGTCGCATCCCTTGATGGTGTCGACATTGAAGATGCCATCAGCAAGGCAGCAGCAGCCCCGGTAGCTGTTGCAGCTGCACCTGCTGCAGGTGGAGCTGCCCCTGCAGCAGCTGCAGAAGAGGAAGCCCCGGCTGAAGACAAGAAGGCTGAAGAAGAGAGCGGAATGGCAGGCCTTGGTGCCCTGTTCGGATAAATCTCTTTTTTTCTTTTACTGTTAACCGGTTGTTTCCGGAGTTATTTTATCCTGAAGTTATTATTTCTGGCTCCCTTTACTATTCGATTCTGAAATATCTGGTAAATTTTGCTATATGCTATAATAGCCATCCGGTAATAGTATTATACATGATACTCTGGGATGAAATTACAAAGATAGTAAGGTCCCAAAGAGATGCCAAAAAAAACCGTGACCAGGGAATTATTCGTCATGATATTATAAAAATACAGCCTTACCAGAATTTTGCCATTCTCATTTCTGGTATCAGACGGTGTGGAAAGAGCACGCTCCTTATGCAGATGATGAAGAAAGAGGAGAACTTTTATTATCTGAGTTTTGAAGATCCCAGGCTGATAGATTTTACTATCAGGGATTATGAATTATTAGAGGAGGTTTTTCATAAGGAGTATGGTTATCAGGATCTCTATTTCTTTGATGAGATTCAAAATCTCTCAGAATGGGAATATTATATCCGCCATCTTCTTGATTCTGGAAAAAAAGTGATCATCACCGGGTCAAATGCATCTCTACTAAGCCGGGAACTTGGAACCAAACTGACTGGCAGAAACCTGCGACTGGAGTTATTCCCTTTCTCATACCATGAGTTTCTTGAATATACTAATAAAGAGGATTCGGATGATTCATTTAATGATTATCTCTTCACTGGAGGTTTTCCTGATTATATCCGGTTAGGACTTCTTGAGGTTTTACAAAATCTGCTTTTAGATATTATTTCAAGGGACATTATTTACCGCAATAACATAAAAAATCCTGTACTTATCACTGAAATTGCTGTGTACCTTCTTGGAAATATCGCCAGGGAGATGACACTTTCGCAGCTGCAGAAGACTTTTTCAACGATAGGTTCAACTTCAACCATTGCATCATATCTCTCCCATCTTGAAGATGCTTATATCCTGTTTACTCTCTCACGTTTTAGTTATTCTCATAAAAGCAGACAGATCAATCCAAAAAAGGTATATGCTATCGACAATGGCCTTGTATGTGCAAACACTACAGATTTTTCCGAAGATTATGGACGACTGTTAGAGAACCTTGTTTATATTATGTTAAGGAAAAAATACAGGGAGTTATACTATTTCAGGGAAAAACATGAGTGCGATTTTATCATTAAAGAAAAAACCAGGGTGACAAGGGCAATACAGGTCTGTTATGAGGTAACAACCAGGAATAAAGACCGGGAGATTAGCGGCCTGCTTGAGGCGATGCAGATGTTTGATCTAAAAGAAGGATATATCCTGACCGGGAACCAGGAAGATGAGCTCACCGTCGATGGAAAGAAGATTTTATTAAAACCGGCTCGTCTCTTTTCAGAGTAAAGACAGGCATGGCAGGAGAGCATCCCACTTCCTGTCGGATGTTTATCCACTTTTGGAACGTTCATTCATATTTATATTTACCACGTGGAACAATAATTTCAAATCTTGCCCCTTTACCTGGTGTTCCGGTCTCTCTTATGCTGATACCTGTAATTGCAAGCACTTCGCTGGTGAAATATAGGCCAAGTCCTTTTTTCAAACCATCCCTTCTTGAGAATAAAATTTCTTTCTTCTCATCTTCTATACCTGGTCCATTATCCTCGAATATGATGATAAGCTCACCATTACGCAGTTCTGAGTGGAGGTGAAGCTTTGTTACTATGTCTTTTCCATGAGTAACAAGATTTAATGCAAGGTTATAAAAGACTTTTTCAAGCAGGGGATCTGCATAGATTAAGACTCCCTTAATCTCTTCAATCCGTTCAATATGGGTTAAATCAAGGTGGGAGATTGCAAACAGGTAGACCTGTAAAACGTTTTGCCAGTAAGGTGGACGGATTCCCATGTCCTGGTAATCTTTTGCAAAATCAAGCGACTGTGATACTTTTTTAACAATAGATTGTTCTTTCTCAATTAATGCAAGGGTATTCTGGTCTGATATCATGTCTTTTTTCAATTCCAGGTACCCTGAAAGTGTAAAGATATAATTTCTGATATCTTCAAAGGTTATCGCATTTAATAGATTGAGTTTGCTTCTGGCATTATCCAATGCTTCTTCTGTTTTCTTCTGAAAAGTGATATCCCGTGCAACCGCCTGGTATTCGATGACAATCCCTGCATCAGAAAATATTCCCCTGATTGATGAGTTTAACCATTTTTCCTCACCGCCAGGAAGGATAACTTTATTCTCTGAATAGATTACAGGTGAGTCAGGAGTAAGAGAGGAGATCTGCATTAAAATTTCAGAGGGAAATAACCTGATATCTGATAGGTTTATCTCATTTTCCAGGATACCTTTATGATCTGCATGGAAAAATGAGAAAAATTTGTCATTTCCAAAGATGATCTTATTTTGTGGAGTAAAACGGAGGATAAGATCGGTCTGGTCTTCAACGATATTCCGGTATTTTTGCTCGCTCTTTCTCAGTTTTTGTTCATATATTGTGAGTGTATCATAGCTCTCTCTAAGTTCTTCTTCATTAGTCGCTAACTTCTCATATGCATCGCTCAGATCTTTATTCTTCTGAATCAGTTCCTGCTCATATTTTTTCTGTTCGGTGATGTCAACAAGGGCAGCAAGGATCTGATTACTACCCGGCATACGTGTTATACTTAATAACATGTCACGTATTTCGCCAGAATTTGTTTTTAATTTGAAGTTATAGGTATTTGGAACATTATCCTCCCCGGCATTTCTTTTCTGGTAATAGGAGGTCATCATATCGAGATCTTCCAAAGTTGCAACAAACTCTGTCCATTTTTTCTTACCGATGATCTCTTCCCTGGTAAAACCCCAGAGTTCTTCGAATTTTTTATTCACAAGGGTTATTGATTGGTCTTCCTCTACCAGGACAAGTGGATCTTCTGAATGTTCAAAAAGCGCCCGGTATTGTTCTTCAGAAAACCTCAGTCTCTCCCTTGCCAGTGTCAGTTCTGAAATTCTCAGCTCCAGGTCCAGGTACGATTCCATGAGGTTTTTTTCCATCTGCTCTATTCCTCTGGCAAGAATACCGATCTCATCAGCCCTGGATGTCTCTTTAATATGGGGGGCGGGTTTACCCTGGCCAATCTTTGTGACAATACTGGTAAGACTTAGAACAGGTTCGGTCAGGTACCTTGACAAAAACAGACCAAGAAGGGCTGAAAAGATCAATCCAAGAATCATGGCTGCGATGATTACAAGGATCATCCGGTTAATATATTCAAATGCCTCGTATGTTGGAAGCTCCGCAATCACCGCCCAGTCAGTTCCGGGTATCTTTGCAAAAGAACCGACGACCTCTTCTCCTTTCAGTCCGGTATAAGGAGATATCTCCCTGTTGGATGCCGCATCTTTGGAAATGAACCTCTGAACAGGTGGCAAGGCGGTCATTAACTCTCCGTGCCTGTCAAGTATCTCTGAAGCCTCCTGGTATGCAAGAAATCTTCCAGAACTGTCAACGATGTAGGCATATCCATTCTGACCTATATCGATCTTCTCAATCTCTGACCAAAGTGGTACGACACTCCCGGTCGCAATCAGCACAAAGGCTATCTCTCCTTTCTTATCTCTGACAGGAGTTGCAATATTGACTGAAATCAGCCCGGTTTGTGGAAATATGAATATGGGTGATATTGATGTCTCTCCCTGCAATGCACGGGAAAATATTGGATCTGAAGACTGGTTGCCAAGCTCTTCAGGCAGGTAGGTGTGAACCCGGGAGATTTTTACGGCCTCCTGCCCGTCCAGGGTTAGCAATGTACATTCGTGGAAAAGTCTTTTTTCATCGTTAAGAAGGTCAATTAGAGCTTCCCTCTGTTCTTTAGGGCTTATTTCAGTTAAATGCGAGCTTTCTGAGAATATTACAAGATTATCGATAAGTTTTGAGAAATAATGAGAGATGATAAGACTTGTCTCTTCAGCTGATTTTTCCTGGTACTGATAAACGATCTTCTCCTGCTCGGTTGTTGTCACCCAGAGAAACCCTGCGCTTATGATTAGAACGATAACTATTACCAGGAGAAGCAGACTTGCAGTTGTTCTGGTACTAATCCTGTTGATTGGCGGGATATAGTTTTTCGATTCAGGAGTGTTCATGTCTTTATATCAGGTCTTCTTTGGCATTGATTCTGCATAAGGTTCTGGCCATACTGTCTTCCATGTATTATTTTGAACCTGCATAATTGCCAGCCTTGAATAATCATTCTGTCCGTCTGGCCCAAAGGCTATCCTGTCATCTGGCAGGATATTTTCTATCTTTGAAGTTATGTTTGTTTCTGAAATGGCATCTCGAATATCTTCTCTCTCAAGTGAGAGTGAACGCTCAATTGCATCCCTGAGCACTATTACTGCCTGATAAGAAGAAGCGCTGGCACCTGACAGATTTTTTCCAAACCTTGTCTTGTACCTGGCATTTAGGTTCTGAACTTCCGGGAGGGAATAATCAAATTCAGATACAGAGTAGACTCCTTCACCATCCTGCCCAGACTTCCCGATGAATTCCTGTGTTATGGTGCCCCCGCCTGTGTCAATTACTGGTCCGTTATATCCCGTCTCTTTAAGTCTTTTAATGATTGCGATGCTGTCTTTCAGGTGGGTGGTGGTAAAAATTGCATCCGGATTTTCTGCTGAAATGCTTGCTATCTTATCCATTAATGGGTTTAAATCAGTTTCTGCATAGGTTGTCTCACTGGAAATTGTAAAACCGGCCTTCTTAAGGAATTTATGTTCAGCCATTGCAGCCCCGGTTCCGTAAGCAGAGTTTTCATAGATGAGCGCAATGTTTTTAACTGGAGTGGTTCTGCCACGATTTAGGAACTTAAGAAACTGGACCTTTGTGTCTGCATAATTATCTGTTGATGGTACTATTCGAAACGTGTATTCATAGCCTCTCTCAATGATTATATTAGAAATGCCGGTATTGACTATGAAGGGTGTTTTGTACTTCTCTGAAATACTTGTGGCAGCTATTGCAACATTGCTCTGGTAAGCACCGATTATTGCCCTTACATTATTTTCAAGGATTAAGGATTTTGTAAGGTTGGCGCCGATTGTTTCATCTCCTTTGGAGTCTGCGATGATGTATTTTAAAGATCGCCCGCCTTTTGTCTGGATACCACCACTTTTATTTATCTCCTCTATGGCAAAGATGGAACCATTAAGGGATTCCATTCCCCTGTCAGACAGTTCACCGGATAACGGGAGAAGTATTCCAATGACTATAAGTTCATCAGTGATTTCTGAATCACTCTCCACACACCCGCCTGTAAAGGATAGGCAGAAGATAATCGTAATTAGGAGATACTGGCATAAACACTTGTAAATATCTTTGTAAGGCAGGTTTCCAGGCATTGACTATTAAGGATAATTAACTAAGAAAGTATAAGTAAATATTCAATCGTTACTTACCTTAACAAAATACGATTATTTTATATACCTTGTAATGGCTTACTCAGACATGTTAATCCCGAGTCGTGTTGCAGTGCAAATTATGTAAAATTTTTGAAAAAATTAATTTTTTTCCCTGTTTTGATGATATGAACACATAAATCATATATCTCCGAAAACTCAAATATTATTAAGATTAGGGAAATCCGGATCATTCAGTTATGGCTATTATTAAAATACTACTTGTAGATGACCAGGAAGAGCTCCTTGACATCACCCGGATGTTCCTTGAAAAAGGAGGAGACATCGTAGTTGATACCAGTACCTCCGCAATTTCTGCATTGGAGATGTTAAAGAAACAGAAATATGATGCTATAGTCTCGGATTATGAAATGCCCCAGATGGATGGGATTGAATTTTTAAAAACCATCAAGCGGATCGGTCTTGAAAAACCTTTTATTATCTTTACCGGGAGAAGCCGCGAGGAAGTTGTCATCGAAGCATTAAATTCCGGTGCAGATTTTTATTTACAGAAGGGATCCAAACCACAAGTCCAGTTTGCCGAGCTTCGGAACATGATTCAACAGGCAGTTATGCGAAAAAGGGTAGAAGAAGCCCTGATACAGTCCGAAACAAATTATAAAACCCTTGTTGAATGCACCCAGGATTCAATTTACATGGTTGATAAGCGTGGGAAATATCTTTTTATGAACTCCCATCATAAGTCCAGGCTTGGAATAGACAATAAAGATCTTAACTATTATTATTACGAGGATCTTCACACAGAAGAAGAAACAGCCCGGTTTTTACATCTGATTAAAGAGGTTATTGAAGAAGGAAAACCACTTCATGACAAATATCAAAAAGGAAACAGGTGGTTTGTCAGGACAATAAGTCCTGTCAGGAATAAGATATTAGATCTTACCATTGCAGCCACCGTTATCTCAACCGAGGTCACCAGGACAAAAATTCTTGAGGATAGAGTAAGTAATCTTGAAGAACGTTATAAAACAATTCTTGAAGCTATGCAGGACTCTGTTTATGTTGTTGATCCACAATCCCGGTATAAATATATGAACTCCCATCACCAAAAAAGACTTGGAATTACCGGAGATTATATCGGAACAGAGTATGGAGAATATCACGACCCCGCAACAACAAGTCGGTTTTTAACCCATGTTCAAAAGGTTGTTGAGACAAAAAAACCTATTTGCGAACGGTATGAAACGAAGACCGGAAAAATTATCCGCACATATAGCCCTGTAATCGACCCTGTCAATCAGACAGTCGGGGAGATTGTTGTCATCTCCATCGAACCAGATCACCGAATCGATAATTATTAGTTGAGTTTATATTCAGACTCTCTCTTTTATTGAGTATTTAAAGTATTGATAGATTTTAATAATCGAAAAAATTAAAGTTTTGAACCGTCAGCTGGCATAGATATCTCCTGTCCCTGTTGCATAAAGCCAGTAGCCCTGCCCGGATTTAAGCAGTCTTTCATCTGAATGGGCTCCGGTTCCTTTCCTGATAATAACCTCCTCATATCTTTGCAGGCCCTTATCATAACCGACCAGGTATGTCCATTTATCTTCAAGGGACTTCATGGCGTCTTTTGCCCTGACCGGGCCTGTTCCAGGAGAACCTATTGCATTCCAGCCGGGTTCAACCGTTTTTTTCCCTCCGCTTACTGGATCAAGCCATAATATTATCTCCTCCTGTTTTCTGGAATATATCCAGTAACCTGTTATTGGAAGCAGAACAGAGTCCCGGCTGACTCTTCTCCACCCTGACGACTGATTGGAGAATTCAAACAATGAATGTCCGTCTGTCTGGACAGATGCAAAAATTGCAGCCGTGTCACTTCCCTGTGATAAGGACTTTGGAGGGGTAAAAAAGTTCCATCCTGGCATCAGCGTGAGAAGGTACCTGTTTCCTGTCCCGGTGACCGTGATATATGATAATTTTTCTTTGGTATCACTGCCTTTCTGGCCGGCTACAACCAGCCTGACATTATAAGACCCGGTATTTTGGTATACATGGACTGGATGCCTGTCGGTTGAAGTAGTTTTGTCACCAAAGTCCCACTGCCAGCTATCAATTTTTCCAAGAGATTTGTCCCTGAACTGGACCGTCAGGGGAATATTTCCCGTCCTTGGTTCAGCATCAAAATCTGCCCGTGGAGGAACTTCGTCTGGGATGGCAAGAGGAAGTTCATCGACATTTTCTCCTCCAATCCGGTACACCTCATCACAAAACCCGTCCCCGTCATTGTCGGGATGGGTCTGTGAAAATCCTGTTCCATCTGGAGCGGCCCAGAAGTTTCCTCCAATGTATGGACCAAGAACGATATTTGGCCCGGGACTTTTGGGAACATTCCAGGTTGCCTTCGTGTCTGCATTAAGGACGACATTTATGGTGTTATTAAAGAAATTATCATAAAGCGTGACTCCTGACCCGGTTATGGATACTCCTCCCTTATTGTTCTCTGCAACTGCATTTCCTTTTACGACGGAGTTATAAGCAGAGACAAGCCGGATAGCAGGTGACTCCCTGGTCCAGATGATAGTATTATTTGATATGTCAAGGTAAGAGCTGGACTCTCCATATATCGCATTGCTTGTGGAGTTCCAGATGATATTATCATCAAAAACAGAGCCGGTAACACTCTCAAACCTGACTCCTGCATAATTTTCAAAGATCCAGTTATTCCTGATGATTGCTTTATCTCCCCTGACAGCCACGGCTGGTCTTATCGCGGTCTCTGACCCGGCCCCGGTAAGGGAGAAGTTCTCAACCGTTACACCAGCAGCGGTGACACTGACCGGCGTTCCGGCATACTGGGCATCGATGATAGGTTTTTGATCTTCGGCATTACTTTCTCCAATTAGGTGGACCGGCCGGTTTATGGTAAGCTTTTCCGGGTAGTACCCATACCTGACAAGAATTGTTGAACCGGGCGGGGCAGAATTTATCGCCTCCTGGATAAGCGAATGATCATCAGGAACAATTATCCTTACCGGTTCTGATACGGTGATGTAATTCTTCTTTACCATCACTGACTCCCCTGCAGGAGTGTCACTGGTAAGTGTGACCGAATAAACTCCGTTTAAACTATACGTATGCACAGGGTTCTGTTCTGTCGATGTCGAACCATCACCAAACTGCCATAACCAGCGTTCGGGGTTCCCGGTAGAGATATCGTGGAATGATACAGTAAGGGGGGCACTGCCACTGACCGGCTCTGCGTAAAAGTCCGCTTTTGGTCCGGATACAAGCCTGTAACCTGCACGAATGCACACATTAGCCTGTGGATCCCAGTTTGTCAGGTCTGACCATTTTCCTGTGGAGGTTTTTACATAACTCTGCCCTGGTTTTGCGGTGGCCTTACTGCTATAACCTGGAACCGGGTACTCAACAGGGATGGGAAAACCATAATCAGGCGTGTAAAAGTCCACCGTTATGGTAAATTTATCTCCCTTTTTAACCTTGACCGGGATATCAAACATGAGCGAGTGATAGCCCGGTACCTGGTAAGTCTCTTCTTTGGATGCTACTGGTGGAAGGTTTCCCACCGGACTCTCAACAGGGTTCAGGTAGACAGAGGCAGTCACACTGGTGCCCACCTGCGGTATGTAAAACCCTGCACTTGCAACCTCGATGTCTTCTTCTGCCGTGAAGACATTTGCCGCCGAGGCGTCAGAGAAACCAAATCCAAAACTGTTCACCCAGCCAAGAGTGTCATAGCCATAACTGCCATCTGTTCTGTCAGGTGCTGCGGAGAAAGCGGAAATGCGTTTGGCAATAAGGGAATCGTAGTATGAGACATAAAAAAACCCTTTGTCTCCAAAGTCTGTTCCCCAGCTGTTGGCACAGATAAATGCCCCGTCACCTGCAGGCTGGTTTTTGAATTTAGAAGCAGGGTAAGTATCATCCCATCCTACTATCGATATGGCATGGTTAGGAGTTTTGCCGTCTGAGCAGTAGTACGCATTTGTATTTGGGTTGAAGTTATCTTCATTATAGAATAGGGTTGAATAAAGGCATCCAAGATTTACAAGAGCCCATTTGACATTTTCATTATCAGTTGGGCCAATGCGTCCTGGTATAATCGGAACATCACTGACCCTTGCCTCAACAGGCAGGTTTTCCGGGGATACAAACGAATATGGGTTGTATGGATCGAGTTTTTCAGGGACAGGACCAGAGCCCCGGAGAAAATATGCCGCAGCCATCAGATCATTTCCGCCGTCGGCAAAGTCAAACCCTTCAGGGGAATATACTGATACCCGGTTTTTAAGGTTGTTCTCTGAGAGATCTTTTTCAGATTCCGGAAGAAGGGAAGACTCCAGCGATTTCATCGATGCAAAATCCCAGCAGCTTCCGCTCTGACCCTGGTCCCTTATCCCGGGCACTCTTTTTGAATCACGGAGATCAAACTTCGAGGGATAATAAGAAAGAATCGAGAGGCTTTTTACTTTTTTCCCTATAAGATGTGAAAGATTAACAGGACTTTCACGTAAAGGCCCGCTTCCACAACAGTATTTACTGTCTGAAGAGATCCCTTCCGTCAGGGTTAATTGTTGCCATTCCTGGGAAAAGGGTGCAAATTCTCCTTTACCAGCCTTATGTTCCTCTGCAAGACATAAATTCCCTGCTATTATTGTTATAAGGATAATCAGAAGAATGCAGATATCCTTCCTATGCCACATCCACCTCACCTTATGGTATATTATTCAACCTGGCATAAGAGATCTTTCATAAAAAAGAAGGGATAATTCTAATTCTGCTTAGTGCCTGTTGTTGGCGACGCCGGTGATGGTGATGATTCCGGTGTTTTTACCAGCATGAATAGAATTACGGAAACCGCTATTATGATTGGGAATGTTCCAAGGGTTGTGTATAATCCGGCCATGTCTGCAACAGCTCCTGATATTGACACGCCTAATGCACCAGCACCCATAGCAATTCCAAGGAATAATCCTGATACAAACCCAATCTGGGAAGGAATCATCTCATGTGACATGGCAATTGTTACTGAGAATGATGACCAGAGGAGGAAACCAAAGACTATCATAGAGATGATAAGCAATATCTCATGGGTCAGGAGAATTGCAATGAAGGCAGGAATTGATGCAAATGTGGTCAGGACAATCACTTTTTTCCTTCCTATCCTGTCTGAGAGGCTTCCACCTGCTACCTGGCCGGCGACACCTGCGACCAGCATCACACTGACCAGGGTAGTTGCTTCCAGCAGGGAATAACCTTCAAGCACCAGGTATGTGGGTAAAAAGGTCATTGCTCCAAAGGAGACCCAGGACCTCAGGGTTGAACCTGAAAACAGCAGTATAACAGGCCCCCAGTTCTCTTTTTCTCCGGACACTTTCTCCTGCTTTATATTACAGCAGTCAGCAAATGGATGCAGATGCAGATATAATGCAGTTGCGATTGCAGGGATTATTAGCCAGATAACCTGGGGGACTCCCCCGGTAGTAAGAATTATTCCTGCTAT
>Ga0255344_1004675_pt1 | contig 13684 bp, 12 predicted proteins | sample wastewater_treat_5_FD_192414 | JGI IMG/M metagenome (GOLD analysis project Ga0255344, IMG submission 192414) | Wastewater microbial communities from Lulu Island WWTP, Vancouver, Canada - plant18 | ecosystem: Engineered > WWTP > Wastewater > Unclassified | place: Canada: Vancouver, British... | reverse complement strand
GACAAAGAGCCATGGCTGCTATAAGAGATGCACAATTAAATGCCAGATCGCTGCTTGGCAACGAAGCAGCGTATCTGGCATGATTATAGTAAAAATGGCTAATTGGTTTTTTGGTTATCTAGTATTACGGTAAGTGTAAATTACTTCTTCTGTAACATCTGCTCCATGGTCTCTCACGGCTTTTAAAAATCTGTTAACTGAGATCTTATCGTAACCGCAATAAAGAGCTATGCTTTGTGCTTTCCATCCTGAATAGTAAAGTTTGAGAATTTTATCTCGGTTATCACTACAAAGTTTGAGACGTTGTTCGATTGGTTCGGCGTACATAATATCCTCCAATAATATTATAATTTCACAGTTAAACTGTGTTGGTTCCATGTCAATATTTTTTTTTGACATTAACCATTTGGAAAAATTATAAACACAACGGTTATAATAATAAAAATCCATTGTATTGTGGATAAGTCTAAAATTATAAATTTGATAATTTTTAGTCTCGTCTAACTTTTTAACTATTTTCGCATTAGATAATAAAATAGTTATTCTAAAATTATCAATTTGATAATTTTTAGTCTTGTCTAACTTTTGATAATTTTCATTGCTTGTCTATAACCATTGTGCAAATAAGGCTTGACAGATACAATATTATATGGTTATGTCGCTTTAGGAAGGAGAGATTATGGAGCCAAAAGAAATAACAAAATATGGTATTGAACTTAACAATGATTCACTCAAGCCTCTGATAGTGGATTTAGAGGGAGCAGCTATTTTACTTGGCAGGTCTGTAGCACAGATACGTAGATTAATCAAGATAGGCGAACTGGTTCCTATGCCGGGCGTGAGGAGAAACAGGTTTGAGGTTGAGTATTTGAAGCAATGGATGGCATCAAAGAGGCTTTACTCTGGTGCAATGAAAGTTATAACTCTTGCCAATCAGAAAGGCGGGGTTTCAAAAACGACTACTACTTTAAATATAGGTTATGATTTGGCTTCAAGAGGTTATAAGGTTCTTTTGATAGACTTAGACCCACAGGGTTCTCTCTCTGTAATTTTCGATGTATATAATTTAAGTGACTTCACTATATATGATCTGTTAGATAAGTTTATAACAAACAAAATGAATATAATAAAACAGGTTATAAAACCAACAATTGATAGTGCAGCAGGTCATGAGAATTTATTTATTATACCTTGCTCAGATAAGATGTCAGATATGTTTGATAGTTTAAATAAACGTCCAGGTGGTAAGGTTTTATTAAAACATATTCTCCTTGGTATTAAGGATGAGTATGATTTTGTTTTAATAGATACACCACCATTGAGACTTGATTTAGCTATTCAGATGCCACTGAATGCTTCTAACTTCGTTTTGATTCCTATGATACCTGACAAGTTATCCTTTGATGCAATGGAGCGATTTAAAGAAATATTAAATGAGATTATATATTTTGAAAACCCTGACTTAAATATATTGGGATGTTTGTTCTCTCTGTATAAAGATAATCTTCCAGCTCATGCTATTATAAGAGAACAAACAGAATTGCAGATACCGGTATTCAAAACAAATATCCCATATAGAACACAGGTGTATGAAGCACATTTGGTTAAACAACCTCTTGCTAAGTTTATATCAGCAAGTGATATTGCTGTGTTTTATTCTCAACTAACAGATGAGATACTGGACAGCATCGGTGATATAATAGATAAACAGAAGCATCTTAACGAAGAAGAGGTAATGAATGGCAATTAATAGAGAAAAACTAATGCAACTAAAAAACACAGGTATTGGTAATTCTTCAAAGAGAGATATAATATCGCGTATGTCAGTTCCATTGATATTAGATGTATCAGAAATAGAGGAGTATCATGCCCAACAAAGAAAGGCCAATAACCTTATTACAGATGAATCTATAAAAGAACTAGCTCAAGATATAAAATTACATGGTTTGATAAATCCAATTACAGTTGCTGCAATACAGGATCATGAGACTGGAACAAGACGTTATATGCTTATTACAGGTTCAAGAAGACTTGCTGCATATAAATCTTTAAATCTTGCACGCATACCCGCCATGGTCTATGATTTAAATGCAAAAGACCCCAATTTTGAAAAAGATTTATATATTCTCTCTGATGCTGAAAATTCTAAGCGTCTTAATTTATCAATAATGGAAGATGCTGAAGCTATAGTATATATGAACAAAGAGCTCGGTATTTCATTAGAGGAAATAGCTAAATATCGAAATATCGCACTGTCTTCTGTTTATAAATTTATACAAATTGCAAAATTTAAAAAGCAACTTGTTGAAATCTTATCACGATATAATATAGATATTTACTCAGTTCGAAACCGTTTGTTTTTATATAAATTAATACAGGCTATAGTGCAAAATGTTAAACATGAAGATATAGATAGTATAGTTAAAGCCTATATCAAAGAAATAGATAATGAAGAAGATGCGCAAGAAAATTATAAAACCACGAATGGTGAAATAGAAACAGTTAATGATAATACACCTCAAGAGAATGCTCAAGAAAAACCCAAAGTATCAATACATGATAGAAAACCTAAAAATTCTAAACAGAAAAATGTATATGAGATTAATAGAATTAAAATAGATAAAACAAATCCATATAAGATTGTTATAGATTGTAAAAAGGCACCAAGAAATGATGTGATTCAGTTGTTTAATGCACTGATAGATCATGTAGTAAATTATACAAATTATGAAGACAACCCACAATTCGTTGACTTTGTGATTGATAATTCAGAAAATATAGCAAAAGCTGTATCGTCTATATTAGAAGCATCTTTTGAAGATTTTATTAAAAATCAAGGAGGTAAAGGATCTATTGTTGCTAAGTTACATAAAATACAATAAGAGCCATAAATAATTAAAGCCCCGTGCGGCGGGGCTCTAATAAATTGGTGCTATAATAGATCCTAAAAGGGCTATGGTTAAAAATAAGAACAAACAAAATAAAATATCTCAACAAATAGAGACAATTTCCACAAATGAGAAATTGAACTATAGTTTTCCCAATTATTCCAATGAAGAGTTGAAAAAGGCAACTGAACTATTTGATCTCAAAGAAGCAAGAGACATTCTTGTTATGCTTGGGTTTGATTTATCCGCAAACAGAGTTCATGGATATGAATATGTAACGTTGGAGTATGACTCACGGCTAAACAAAAATATAGCAAATCTACGTTGGTATACTGCAAATAATACGGAGATAGAAAATAAATACACCTATAGAGTATATAAATCAGGTAATGATTATAAAGACAAATACTTAGGTTTCGATGACAAAGAGGGTAGGGGACTTTTTGGTGGTAATAGCTCCATAAGGCAACACTATCTGTCGCGTTTCATTACAAGAAAATGTCAGAGCAATTATTTTGGTTTCATTGATAATACAAATCTATCATACAATATTACAAGATTCCATAAGAAAGGTATAGGCTTATCTGCTCATCCTAAATCAAGATGTATTGTGTTTGATATCGATGCACATGATGGAGATCACGAGCGAGCCTTTGAAACTCTTCTTATTCTTCTTAAGCTTTTTAATTACAAACAGGAAGCCTATATTGAGAGGTCTATTCAAGGGGGCTTCCATGTAGGCTGGTTTGTAGATAAACCAGTGAGTGATTTACAGCTGCGCGAATTCTGCCGTATTTTTAAAAAAATATATAACTTGAATTTAGAACCACGACTTACTACGAAGCCATTTCGTATTCCTTATCATTGTACTTATACTCCTGGCTATTTAGCTATTATAAATAGAGGAGGTAAATATGATGTATCTTATCATTCTTTAGGATCTCAAAATAATCCATTTTCGTTTCAACAGTTTCACCACATTGTAAAGCTACACCACATTGCAGCTTATGGTAATAAGGACAATTCCGGGTTCTATGAGTATAGATCACAATATATAGAAAATCAGAATTTATTAGAAAGTTATCGCATAGAAGCGTTTATAAATAAACACAACCAATCACAACATTCAGTAAAAAAGACAATACTATCACCATATAAAAGTAGGGTAGGGAGCAATAGAGAATTTAGAAACAACAAATATTTATTGTCACGCGGCAATCGCGATTATAACATGTTTCGACTCAGTCTTATATGTCGTTCTAATGGTAACACATTTAATGAGTATTTTGATATTCTTAAGAACTCATTTACAGATAGTAATGACTGGCAAAAATGGAGTGATTATAAACGCTTTAGAGAAGCTTTAAGAGTATGGGAAAATAGTGAGAAACATATAAAATTTACAAATGTAAAAATAAATAGTTTTGTATCAAGTATTAGCTATATACCTGAGAATATCTTATATAAGTTAAAATCACCAATTATAACTTCCTGTATTATGAATCAGTTGGGTATTAAATATGGTTCTAATAAAGATCGTATAGAAAAAGCAGTGCCTATTATTCTTCAGGAGATGGTAGGAAAGTATTTTTACGAACTCTCTAATCGTAGGTCTTATGATAAAAGCATAGTAGATCCATCTCTTGGTGAGAAGATATGTTTAGGCGTTCAATACCCAGATGAATTCTGTGACCGGTTAAAAGAGCATTACAAATTTGTTAATATAGATGTTAGAAAGATAGTTAATACTATTTTGAAAAGTGGAATTTTCTTTAAACAGTATAAGCATAATGAGCTGGGTTATTCCCATTCAATGAATGGTAAAGGAGTCTCCTATTGTAGGCAATGGTATATAAAAGGTGACGACCTTTGGAGAGACGACTCTGTTGTAAGTAAACGTAATTTCTTACGCATAGTGGCACAGCTCAATAAGCTTTATACACACAATACCTATTTTCTTGAGTGTTTAGATAGTTTCGGTGCCGCTGTTGCCCCCTCTAAGAGAAACGGTTATAATATGTCTAAACTTTTAGATTCTAATAGTAGAGAAAAAGATACAAAAATAGCACATTGCCTGCCTTTATGGGACGATTGGATACCAATTAAATCTTGAACCCTCTCCCGCTTTCGCTTCGCTTAGAAGCGGGAGATTCTTGAGAAGTTTGATTACTTTAAGCAATCCTTATTCTCAAAGGCGTGTCCAAGTCACCGCTACACTGTAATCCTATCAAGGATACCAGTTTACTTTTACGTAAAATGTTTAATGCTCCATTTACATCGGCATTAATGATTCTGCCATTCTTACTCTGATATTGTCCTCTAAGATCCAAATGGTTTTTCTATGCTATAATGTTAATAAATAGCCGGAGGTTAGTTATGTCTAAAAATAGTATAGAAATGTTTAAAATGGTTTTTTATGACCAGATTGGTGAAATGGCTCACTTTACATTTTTTGATGATACAAACAACATAAGAAACATAATAATATCAAAAATGGTATTCACCAGTATGATGACAAATAAGTGGAACGAACAGAGGTTTGGGCCGTTGAATAGTATACAACTGGCTTTTAAATCATGTCTAAGAAAACATGGTCAGAATGTCTCTAACTGGGCGGAGTGGTTTGAAACAGAGGCAAATAGACTCATAGAACTTGATGCACGCAGTGGAAGTAAATGACAAAAGGATTAACACTAAATAAACCAAGAGTGAAGTCTATTGATAATAGACCATTCACTGAAGAAGCCATCACTGTGGATTTTAATTCCAATAATGTTGTAAGGGTTCTTGATAATCCAGATGAGGTAGTACCTCATAATGAAATACCTGAGAAGCTTAGAAAGGCAATAATTGCCATGAGCGGTGAGGAGTATTTCTATAATACAGAGTGGAATAGAGCAAGACTTAAACGTTTAAGTAGAGCACTATCTCACCCTAAAGAAAACGTAATACATTCTATCGCTCAGGTATGTGGTCCTAATTGTACGTCTATTGATTTGTGTCCTTATGATGCTATAGGTAAAGCACCAGTTGGGGATAGATGTCCAGTGGAGTATAATCTTGCAATGTTGTTGCTTGAGGAATATTTAAAAGCCATAAGTGAAAGGCTTGGTACCACTACTGATGAACTTCGTAACGATATGATTGTTTATAATATGATAATGGGTATAGTTGAGGCTGACATTGTCAACTATAGGCTCAATGGTTTAATTGCCTCAACTGGTCTTACTCAGGAAGACCCTACAATTATAGACTCAGAAGTTGGAACAGTGTATTACAAAACAGAAGAATCTGTTGCCATGAGAATAAAAGAAAGAGTAAATAAACGAAAGGATACTCTTTTTGAACAACTTATTGCTACTCCTGAAATGGAGGCTAAATATAGAAATAGAAAAACAACTGATGCATTCAGTAAGATATTTAATGCATTGGATAAACTTGATAAGCTCTTTGATGAAACAAAAGTGATAGATGGTGAAATTGTAGAAGATGAGTAGAAAGTTTATATATAGTCCCTCCTATCTTGAACGTCTCACTGAAAATCCAATTAAAACATTATATGATTCTCATTATCGTGGTTACAGTGGTATATCTGATGGTGAGAGTGTGTTTGCGAAATCTGGAACAGAAGTTCATGAATATGTAGAAAAGGCTTTTAAATATTTAAATGAAAAGAAGCCAGAAGTTTTGTCCCACATTCAAAACAATGGTTTAAATGTAAACACGATAGTTGCTAATTTTCTTGATGAAAGTATTGTGTATGCCAATTCCTCATTAAAACTTAAAACCAGTGAGATGTTTAAAAAAGGGGCTGATAGAATAATTCGTAGATTCGGTAGTGAGTTTCTGAAGTCTCCTGATATGCAACTGATGACGGAACAAGAGCTTTATAGTTCTATCAATGTAGATGGTAAAAGAATATATATTGGTGGAAGACCTGACCTTGTTTTTTATGATGTCAAAAAGAAAGCAGCACAGATTGTGGATTTAAAAAACATATCAGATAGTGTAAAAGTTAATATATATGAAAAGGCTGGTGAGAAATTACAAGCCAAGATGTATCCATATTTATTACAGCAGTATTTTGCTAAAAATCATAATCTACGATTTGATAACATTAATTTCACTTTTGCTATGAATGCACCAACAGGTTCTGTTGTATTTTCATCTATTGATTATAAAAAAGAAATGGCAGAGCTTGAGACTGAATTAAGTATTACACTTGCCAGAGCTGAGTCTTATAAAAATGTATTAAGAGATGCACAGAAACAGTTTAAATCTACATCTAATGTGTTTCTAACAACTATTGATAATTTGTCAGCTATTACTCAATGTAAACCGGGTGTTGCCTGTAATAGTTGTATGATTAGATTTGCTTGTAAATATAAGTTACTGGATGATGTCACTAACAAGTATAATTATTTGATTAAAGGTGAAACAGAGAATATAACTGAGCTATCCCCGGAAGAACAGAATATAAAAAGAATGCTCAGTGAAGCTATAGAAATTGATAAAAGACACATAAATGAAATAAGTAAACAAAATTTAGATAAGAAGTTTAGCGATAATCTAAATAAGATATTAGAGCAGGAAAGAGACCAAGCTTATAATCTATATAAAGATAGACCATATGCAGACGGGGTGTATTCTCTTGTTGATAGTATATCAGCAAGTAAGAGATTATATGAGAGTTCAAAACGTGTAAGAGATAAGTTACGAGAAAGGCTTGATAAAGAGGCACTTAAAGAAAAGGGATTTGAAAGTAAAAAGAGAGTGCCATTTTCGTTTCTCTCACATATGAATCTTTTGAGCAGTTCTGATAGATTAGGACATACGGCTGCACTGTTGCGAAGTTATGCTGTTGAATATGTTAATAGGAATTTAACAAATGCACTTGTTGATAATAAAAATCTGGCTACCGAGATAGTTGATTATACATTTGCTCAACAGGATTTCGCTGAAGGTTTTCAAAAGCTAGTTGTAGACCGTGTTGCAAACCAATTTAAAATAGCTAATATAGAACCAGATGCTCATTATTTTGAATATATTCTTAGGGATACCAGAAATGTTATAAATAGTGAAACATTGAGATATACGTTTAACGGATTGAATAAGAATTTTGTTACATTTTTAAAAACATATGAAAAGAATAAATACGATAAATTGTTAAATCACTTATCTCCGGAAGTAGATGAAAAGGTTTTAAGAGACTTTTTAGATGGACATGTGATGGATTCTGCAGTTGAGGAATTCACTCAAAAGGCCACAGAGAGAGCACTGTTTTCATCTGAGTTTATAGATGATAGACCTCTTGTATATAAGAGAGAAATTCGCTCCAATGTATCAAGTGTTTTTAAAGCATTGGCTTTAACAGTTGTTGCCTCAAATCAAACTATCGCAAATATTATTACAAACACTATAGATAAAGCAAAGCAGTTTTTATTTTTTAATGATAAGGGTATAGATACAGGTGAGCACTATTCACAGAGTGCGATGTATAGGAGATTAATATCCAGTGATTTTGGGTCTAAAAAGAGAAAGTTTAACCCTAAATCGTCTATATTCTCTTATGTGGCATCAAGGGGCTCTGTTGGATTAAACAAGGCAAAGGAGTATGCCAGTGCTATAAATAGAGAAATCAATTCTAACTCCTTTATTAGAAATATTGAAATTTTACAATCTCCGCTGGGGAAAATCTCATTGATGACTATGCTCTTATCTATCGGAATAAATGCAATGGTTCCCCGAACCCCTTCACCGAAAGAGGATATGCAACTAAGAAACCAGAGACTTAAGCAACGTAAAGAGCGTTTAGAGGATTCTGAAGTTAATCTCAATACCTCCGGTGATTCATCCATGTATACTCCAAGTTCTAAACTGCGCGCCGCCTTCAAACTTCATACACAATTCGGTTCACCATTTAATGCTGCAGGGGATATTTATAGAATATTGGAAAAAATACCTCTTTCTGGGGTTATGGATTATATCAAGGGTTTACTGCTAAATCCAATAGAGAGAATGTCATCTTATTGGCAAAATAGCAAATCTGTAGTTTTTAAAAAGGGTCTTGCTGTGGATATATCAGATTTTCTTTCAGCAGCGGTTACTGAAAATGAAGCACTGGTTATGCGTTCAAAGTTAAAGAGTATAACACAGGAAATAGTTCAAAATATTGAAAGCACAGTTCTGGATGTTGAGAAATCAGTTACTGCTCATAGTCGTAGAAATTTATTATATACTCATAGTAGAAAAGTGGATGATATACATACCACAAAACGATTGATTAAAAGGGAAAGTAAAAGAATCACAGATATTCCAGAAAGATATAAATACTTAAAAAGTAAAGAGGTAATGCCGCTACCACAAAATTATCAAAAACCATCAAGAAAGGTATTACATATTATAAATAACGATGGTATAAATGCACAAGAATTTGTTCCACCTGTTTTTACTGATAATAAGAAATATGATGTGTTCTATCTCAAGGATAGATTAACCAACAGGTCAGCTTTAAATATAGAAGATCTAAAGCCCAGATTATTTCGTAAAGGACTGACAAATAGTGATAATATTGATGGGCTCAAACTTGCAACAACTTCCTCTATAAATTCATTGGATACTATGATAATACCCCAACATATAAAAACTGAAGGTATTCAAAGAGATTTAATACCTGAAATGAATTCGATACATATTCAATCTGATTTAAGTAGTATTAATATAAACCTTATGAGAAAATCAAAAGTGCCAAGTTATGGTAAAATGTTTACAGATTATGAAGGAGCTGTTCATAAAGCTCTCAATATAAATAGGGGGAATATGTGTTTGATTTAAGAATGCCTATAGTTGAGGACGCAAGAAGGAAGTATGAAGTAGCTATAGTTTATGGTGATATGCACATTCCTTATGAGAATGTTGAATGTCGCAATATATTGTTAAAGTTGATAGATATTATTCAGCCAGATATGTTGATATCGGGTGGCGATGATATAGATGGAGAGTCTTTATCTAAGTTTGAGAAATATCCAGAACAGATAAGCACATTACAATATGAGCTTGATGAATTCTATTCTTATTCTGATTATCTATGTTGTAATTTTCCAACCATGCGCAAGATATTCCTGCATGATAATCATTTCTATAAAAGACTGGAGTCGCAGAAGAAAATAGCACACTGGCTTTATACTATGCGTATGTTTTCTTTAGAGAGTTTGATTAAGGCAGATGAATATAATTGGGAAGTTAATAATGAATTCAACTGGAAAAATGTATTACTGATTACTCATGGAGATGATGAAAAGGGTAACCCTTTACTACCTTCTAATTGTGCGAGAAATAATTTTAAACAGTATGGTTATTCTATAATTCGTTTTCATAGCCACGGGACTGGTATAGAGTTACACAATCATTTAAATAAAACTTCTCTAATTGCACAACTTGGAACATTTCAGGATAAGAATAAAGCTAAATATATTAAATCAAAACAGAGAGTAAATTGGACAACATCTGCGGGTGTGCTTTATCTCAGCAGAGAAGATGATAGTTTCTTCTTTGAGCCGTTATTGTTCTTTGATGATGCTATAATTTGTAGAGGTAGCTATATACATTTTTAAAAACTGGAAAGCGTTGGAGGATGATATGATTAATAAAAAGATGGTAGTAATTGCTGTTGCCGCTGTAGTTGTGTTGAATATATTATTGTGGGTTGTTTTCGCTAAGAAACAGTTAGCTATAAATTATAACAATAATATAACTAATCATAATGAGCAGTATCAGCAACAATGGCAGGGTGTAATAACTATAAATAACAATATGATACATGGAAAACATTATACCTGGGAATATGTATTTATAGACACAGTGAATGTTACCGATAGCCTTTCTGCAGCTTTTAAGCAGTTATCGTTGTTCTCTTCTATGTATAGTAAGGTAGCAGTCTTTAGAACTGGTATTTTCACAGAGAGATATACTATTATGATTATTTATCCAATGATAGAGGATTGAGAGATTTTGTATCTTCTGGTAAATAAAAATAATTTATATTCAGGAGGTGGGAGCTGGTCGGTATAGACAATAGATGAGATAAGTATTATTATACGTGCACGATGGAAGTTAACATCTATTGTGAACTTCCTCATAGCCACGTTTAATTCTTTTGGCGACCTGGCGATTGAACTCTCTTGTGGCCTCTGATAATGTATCGCAATAAATTGTGTGTATTCTACCTTTACGACCTATGCGACCCCAGACCCTGATAACATAGTAATTATTAAAGAGATTTGGAGCTATGGATAAAGAATAGAATCTGTAGTTGTTGTGTTCTGGATTTATATAAACAAAGTGTTTTTCCATAGCTTTTCTATAGTGCAATACAAACATATGTCAACTATTTTTTGTTAACTATATTAATGTTTTTATTGAAAAATAATTATATAAAAAAGTAGTTGCATTTTTAGGAAAAGTATATTCCTTTATATAAGAATATGGGTATAACTTCCGATAAGCTAGGTTATGTCTCATTAGAAAATCAGTAGGTGTGATATGAATAATTATATTATCCGTATGTTTATAGTTATAATCGTATCTGTATCGTTTTCTGTTGGGTGCTCCCTACTTCCAAGTAGAAAAGTGACTTATGCTTTTAAACGTAAGGATATTATCAATAAACAGGATACAGCTATAGCAAACAAAGAAATAGAGAATTGGTTAAATGTAGAATTTGGTGGTCGGGCAACTATAAAACAAGGATATAAAGATTTAGAAGAAGCCTTTGTTGTGGACTATGATAAGTTACCAGCTGTAGATGAAAAGACCGGCAAAGTTAAATATCTATCTTATAGACTCTTAGTTATGCACGATGGTGAGCGGATATATATGACATTAATTCCTATCAAGCCGCAATTGACTTATGATGTAAATCGCAGGAGTAAATTAACGAGTAATTTTGGCTATAAAGAATTTTATCAAGAATGGCAACGGCTTTATTATTCTTTGATTATGAATGTACGTCCAGCGTCTTTGACGTTGGTTCAAGAATAAAGATAAGATATTGATATTATGCAATATAGTCTTATATGGGTAGGTATAGTAAACTACAGTAAACGTGCTGTGTATAAACACAGACGTTACTATAATTTTCATATAAAAGGCACTTACGGTGTTAGTGTATACTTTGGTGAGTAGATAGATTGCAAGAAATATATCAATTAGTATAATATAATATGTGACTATTATATTCATTATGGGTTAACCGGTTTCCATTTATCTCCTTTTAATCTAAATAGGGTCGGCATACTTTCTTCTACTTCTACGGGTTCTATATTATCGCTGCCGTAGAATTTAAATACCCTATTGGCTAATTCTAATAAGTCTATATCGCCGATATGGTCCATCATGTAAGCAAAATCATCTTCAAGATTATGGCCATATAATTCTAAATATTGTTTTCTTACATCTTCACCTGCTGGCACAAATGCGTTGATTTGAATAAATTGTATAATCTCAGTTTCTGTTAAATAGTGCAAGTATGTATGACCATCGTCCGGGTCTTTTGCAATAAATCTGTATCTTATCTCTGTCATAATTTTAACCAATGATTTTTTTAATATCTGTATTTTCAAGTTTAAAATAATTCAGATTTAAAATAATTTCAATATTTTTAATAATATAATAAATCTTTTTGATGCCAGATTGTGGAAATAATGTCACTTTGGTTAAATATGAACAACGTTGCCTTCAATGCGGCGTAGTTTAAAATAGTGCTGCGGGTCATTTATACCATCGCCGGTCTTCCTAAATAAGACATAGTTTTTCCCATATACCAGAGAGAAGAATCTTATCAATGTGTTGCTATTCCAGTTATATTTATTCTCTACAATGAATGCGCGGATGCGCTCTATAAGAGGGTTACTAATTATTGGTGCCATGACCTTCTTTAGATATTGCATGTCCGGGCCGCCCTTTTCTACTTCTTCTTTTAATATCTCATCCATTACAGTAATAGTTATTAGGTCGGAAATATCCTCTACCCGTATACCCTTCTCTTCTATTTCTCTCATGGTGTGTATTGCATATTCCTTTACACATTTAACTAATATCTCATATATATTAAACATATACTTGCGGCAATACATATATACCCAATATCTCTGTATACTAAGTAATACCTCCCCAATATATGCGGCTAACTTATCATCTACTTCCTCATCAAAAAATACCATACCTAGATACGGGTCTATTTCATGTAATTTAAGTAATATTAAACATTCAACTATATCGTCTATATACTTAATAAAATCATCTTGCGGCACATATATAAAATAGTATCCCAGGGCATCCATAGTATAGCAGGTATATATTCCTTCTTTTGGCTGATATATTACTTTCTTACTTAAGCCAAGTTCTGTCTCTATGTCTTTTATTATTATCATAGTAGTTCTAAATACAATAATAAACAATGAAGTGTCAAGTATAAAAATACGACCCGCCGTAATAGACCTCTAAACAGCTCCGCCATAAAACAGGTGACCAGATTATAAAATCCCCGGGGACATGAAATTGATTCGTGCCCCCGGGGTGGAGGTTTTATGGAAGTATTTATTGAGAAATTAAATTTGAGGGTGTGGGTAGGCCCCACACTCTTGAAGAAACTGAAATCCGTGGAGCCCGAAAGGGCTCAACGGATTTTGGAAGAAAGAATGGGGAGGTTGTTTAAACCAACCTCCTCGAAACGTGTTGCAGAGGAGGTCCTAAAGAAGATACTTTAGGACCTCCTCTTGAGCGTCATAGTTCTACCA
>Ga0255344_1004656_pt1 | contig 13736 bp, 3 predicted proteins | sample wastewater_treat_5_FD_192414 | JGI IMG/M metagenome (GOLD analysis project Ga0255344, IMG submission 192414) | Wastewater microbial communities from Lulu Island WWTP, Vancouver, Canada - plant18 | ecosystem: Engineered > WWTP > Wastewater > Unclassified | place: Canada: Vancouver, British... | reverse complement strand
CGCACAATAATTATACGGTGTCAAATTCAAATATTTCTCCTTTAATGGATCCACACTTATCCATCTACCCATCCACCCCGCATAGTACCTCGCTCCAAAATAATACAATCCTGTCTCTTCATCTCTCTCTTTGCCAATATATTTGTATCGCTTTAGTGATACATCAACTTCGTTTCTACCGCTGCGATAGCTTGTAGTGCCAAAAGGGTGATATTCTTCGTAACTTATTATTGCAGCAGTATTGTCAAGTTCTAAACAAGCACTTCCTAAATGATTATCGTATTGATAACGAATAATTGTATTTGGATTTGGTAAAGTTGTGCCATTTTCAACTGTTTTTATATCAACAATAGCAAACTTTTTGTTTTTATCAATTGAATAGCCTTTGTCTTCTTTATCATCATTATTTTTATCAAATAATTTTACATCATAAACATTAATGGTTTTACGTTCAAGGTCAAGATTATTGTTTAAATATTTACGATAAACTTCATAACCATCTAAATAGTATCTTTCTTCAATTATTCCGCCGGGCTTTACAACAACCTTACGAGTGCGATTTCCTTCTGCATCGTAATTGTAAAATGAATTGACAGTTCCATTGCTTGCACTTATAAGTTCATCTTTGTAATCCCAAACCATGTTTGTTAAATGTGGCATGGTTAGCATGTTACCATGTGCATCATAAGTATATTCATTTTGTCCGTGTTCTTCATGCTTTAAAAGGCGATTGGTAGCTGTGTCATAATAATAATTTCTTGTCCAATGATTTACTGAACGCATTTGCAAAATGTTACCCAATTTATCATAAGAATATTGTTGTGTATATGTTTGCATTGCATTACTTCCAGTATTTGGAACAGGAATATTATTTACAAAATCTGTATTTATAGGCAGTTGTAAACTTGCTAACTCCCTTCCAGTGGCTTTTGTTAATCTATATAATGCATCATATTCAAATGTAGAAATAGGCTCAATTACTGTATTGTTAAAATAAATTGTTTGTTGTGCGTCATCTTCAACCTGAGTAATGTTACCAACAGAATCGTAAGAATAATTCAAATCTTGTAAAATATCGTTTCCTGTACTTCGAGTGGTAAGTAATCTTGTTAACCTAAAGTTTTCTTCATCGTAAGTAAACGTTGTCTCTGACCCATTTCCGTAAACAATCTTTGTTCTTTGACCTCGTGCATTGTAATCAATATTGCTAATATATTCTGTGCTACCTTGCTTTACTTTCTCCAACAATCCACCTTTATTATAAACATTTGTTATAATTGTGTTGTCTGGTTGCGTTACAGTTACAGGTCTATTTAAAGCGTCATAAGTTGTTTGTATAGCAAAAATTTCATTATTAAGTGCTACAGTTCCATTCCAATCTAATTTGTTTTGATAATCTTGAGCAAATTGTTTGTTTTGCTTGGTAATATTGCCTTTAAAATCGTATTCAAAACTTGTTTTGCCGTCTTGTGCATAAATATTTTCAATTTGTCCAATATTATTCAAATTTGCATTTGTACCATATTCAATTTTTTGAACTTTAATTTCTGTGGCAGTACCTGCTTTTAGCAAGGTGTTTGTTGGTCTTAGCAAAACATCATACTCGCTTTTTGTTAGCTGATCTCTACTGTCCCAAGCATAAACAGGCAGTTTTGCAGAATTGTAAATTATCCATCGTTTACCAGAATCAATATTATTAGTCATAATCAACTGACCTGACATATCGTAAACATTTTCTGTCATTTTGCGTTGCAAAGCATCTTCAACTTCAATTACCTGTCCAAGAATATCAAGTTTTTGAGTTGTTTGCACTGTACCAAAACTACCATTATCATCAATTGTTTTAAACGCCACACCAAGCGGACTAATTAAAACTGTTTGTGGAGTATTATAATGAGAAGAATTGCTATCACAATCGTTTTGGTCGTAGTTTTTTTGTTGCCAGGCATTAAACTCAACTTTAGTTGTTGTACCATCAGGAAAATCTGTTTGTACAAGTCGTCCTGCAGGGTCGTAGTGCATTATTGGTGTTACTCCATATTCCATAAGCTCATCTTCGCTTTCATAGCCTCCATTAGTCGAAAACCATGGCTCATACTGCTTTACAATATCGCCTTTGTTATTATAAACTATACGACCACTTGCAACAAAACGAGTGCCACAATTTATTTCTTCTTTTATGCCTGTCTCAGGGTTTAATTGCCATGCTAAACCGTCTTCAGCAGTGGTTTTAATTAAAATAGGCTGTCCCAAGCCACTTGTATATTCATAAGTATGAAGAAAATCATTGCAAGTTCCATGCTCAGTTTTTGCAGTTACATGTACAAAAATAGGTTCAGAATTTTCTGTCCAGTTATCAAGCGAGTACTCATATTCAATTGTTGGCGAACTTAATGTGTCGCCTTCGCCTTGAGAACTAAAAAGCCATTGTTTTAAAGGCATTCCCAAACCGTTTAGTTTCATTTCAATGCCATTAGCATTTGGATCAACAACTTTTACAGCTTGCATATTAGCATAGTCGTTAGTAATATGTGTTTCGTAAAGCAAAGCATCTGTAACTTTTATTGGTAAAAGTTTGTAAGTGTCGTACAATAAGCTCGTTTCATTACCCATAGGGTCAATTTGCTTTATAGGCATATAAAAGTTTGATATATCATATTTTGCAGATTCTGATGGCATCCAAAATTCAGTATTATTATTTTCTGCAAGATAAGCAAAATTTGTTAATATTGTTTTTAATTCTGATGCTGTTACTAAATTTGTTCTGCCTTCGGCAACAATATGAGAATTAATTAAATCTTCTGTCATAGATAGCGTAAGACTTTTGTAAACTAATCCATGAGCTGAAATACTTCCTAAATTAAGAGCATTTTCACATGTGGTATCGTAAAACAATGTTTTTTGATTTTGGATTAATTTTTTGTTTAAGTTTGCAAAATTAGCAAAATCTTCTATTGCAAGTTTTGAAGTATTTGTTTCAAAATCAAAAATTTCATAGTTTTTTGTTTGATATGCAACTCCTATTCGGTGAAAATCTGTATTTTCATCTGAATTGAAAAATGAGTTTTGTTTTACAGAAACAAGAGTTTTGTCTTGTCCTGCAACAGCATTTGTCAATCTTTGATATGCAACAGTCGCCTGTTTTAATGGATTTCCAAATTCATCGTATTCGAGATTTAAAGTATGCACTATTCTTGGGTCTTCTAAAACTCTTTCGTAGTTAAGGTTAATACTTTCGCTTGGCAAAACCATAAAAACTGCATGTTTATTTTTATGCAAATTTTGTTTTAAAGAAATTTTAAAAGAATTTTCGCTAACAGTATATGGAATTCCTTCTTTTTCAGAACCATCTTGAGAATAAATTTCTTGTCGCAAAAGGCTTCCTTTAAGTGTGCGGGCAGCTTCGCGTTTTTCTTGAATACTCAAGCCTTGGGGCAAAATTGTATCTGGCAAAATCCAAGCATCTGCTTCTGCATCAAAATATTCCTGCCTGTACAAATCAGAAATTATATCCGCATTTTTATAAAATCCTGTATGAAACCATGATTTTGTGTAAATTGGATAGGTGTCGCCCTCACTCAGATTGGGAAACTGGCTAAGAGGAGTCGAAGCCTGAGTATTAAAGTCATCGGTGTCCCACTGCTCAACCATGCCAAAACCTCTAAACTCTCTTTCTTTCCTGTCAAAATATCCATGATGATAAGCATAGCGACTAACATATTTGCTTTTTGTTGGTTCATCATAGACCTCTATTCTTTCAACAACATGCACAGGAAATCCTAATTTTGTAATCCATGGTTTTCCTGCTTTTTTATCTTGCAAATAAAATTTTGTAGAAGGTGCATAAAACAATCTTCTGCTTGCACCCATATTATTATTTATATGTGTAAGTAAAAAAGGTTTTTTGCCTCCTGTTAGCTCAATGTATTTAATTCTGTCGCTCTTGCCAGGAAGCGGTGTTGACCATACCAAAGCCGATGTGCCATTGCCTTCAATATCAAACACACTCACATTGGTTAAATTATCTGTTTTTGGAAAATTAGGTATAAGTATTGCATTGCTCCACGAGTTTCCTGAAAGATTTTTCCAACAATGTGTTTGATTAAATCCAAGATAAATAATATCGGTAGTTCCGCTTCCGTCAATATCTGCCAAACGTATGCGTGAGGGGTCAAACATATCGGAACTGTCGAAACGTGGTGCATTTTTCATTTGCACTTTTTTACCAAACCTACCATATCCAAGATTGGGCCAATAGCAAATACTGCCATTTTTTATGCGAACAATATCTGTTAATCCGTCTCCGCTCATATCGGCAAGAAAAATTGTTTGAGTTTGTTCAGAAAAAATTACTCGTGGTCCTTTTTCTTCATCAATAGCTTTGCTTATGCGTTGCAAATTGCCATAGCCTTCTTTATGTTTTGAGTATGAAACTAAAAAGCAGTTTGTATCGCTAATCAAAAGGTCGGGATAGCCGTCTCCGTTAAGGTCTAACATTCTTAGATTTGGGTCGTTAAAATCAATATTTGGCATTTGCTTAAATGCTACAAATGGCGAAAGTTTTCCAGATTCGTCAAAAGAATGAAAACCTTTAATACTGCCTGCCATAATTTGTATTTCGTTAAGTCCATCGCCATCAATATCGGTTAACTGTGCTGCCTGCGGATTTTCTGTAGCCAAATTTGGTAAGCCCTTCAAAATAAAAGCTTTACCAAGGTCTATTTCATTTTTATCTTCACTATTAAACCATTTGCGATTTCCAAGATTTGGTTTATAAAACCATGATTTTGTGCCTTTTATCAAAACTCCACTTATGCCTTCGCCCCAAAGGTCGGCAAACGAAACACCTTCGCTTAGTCCTGCTGGCATATTTTCCAAATCTTTATTGTCCAATGCTTTTGACCTTGAAGGAAAATCTGGCAAAGAATAACAAAAATCTATTGCAGGAAGACTTACAGGCGTTTGGTCGGAATCAAATCCTGTTAACAAAACTTTTGTAAGCAAATTCAAATCTGTAGAATTGTCATAAGAAAGTGTTAGAGTTTTTACTATTTGTTGAACTGCACCTATATTATGATGCATTTCTATTTTGCTGCAAAGTTTAGTGTTACGCACCTCAAAACCAGGACGATACACAGAAAAAGCATCTTCTCTATTAGAATTGTAAACAAATTCAAGCGAAAAATAAAAATTGCCTGTGTATATTGCTTCAATATTACTTACTGGCGTGTCGTTGCCATACTCAACTTTACTAAGATACGAACTTTCATAATCAACATCATTATCTTTTATATAGGTATATTTTGCAAGATTGCCTAAGCTGTCCATTGTGTATTCTAATTTCCAGCTAAAAATGCGTTTATCATTTTCTGGATCGGCAACGCGAGCATCAGCCGAAAAACCATAAAGACTAACTATATTATCTTTGCTTGTTACACGCCAATAAACATAGCCATCAGATTTTGTAATGCGTTCAATTTTTGCATTAAGTCCTTCTATTCTTGGCATATATTGTCTAATGGTGTTTTCGCCAACTGTAGAATCAATAATTTCGCCTTCCTCGTTACAAACTGGCACAAGGTCTTCAGCTCCTGAAAGAATAAAAGTATCGGAATTTTCCAAATCGTAATAGCGTGGCAATTCCTTATCGGTTTTACGAGAAATTTCGGGCAAACCCACACTCCAACCAAGACCAAACTCGCTATTTCCTGCTCCAGAACTATACGAAAGACTAAGTTGAGGATTAAATCCCGAACGACCAGGAGTTATTGGCAATGGAATACTCACAGAACCAGAACCATTAACAGGATTTACTTCGGCTTTCTCGCCAATACCACGAATAGCACCGCCACCCTTTGGCAACTCAATACCACCAGGCGTATGAAGAGAGTTCTTTAAGGAAGAAGAATAAGAGGCTTGAGATTCTTTTTTTCCAAAATTATTGCTTCTATTCCCAAAATTACCACTCCCAGAATGAATATTCTTGTTTTGGTTATCTGATTGCCCTGTTTTATTTTTGTCCTGCTCGTTCATATTTTTTTTATAAAATGTTGTGGTTGTAAAACCAACCGCCTAATCCCTACTTCAAAAATTTATTAAATCACAGTGCAAATTTTGCATTTGTGTTTTTTTTCCAAAGTTACAAAAAAATTTTAAACATTGAATTAAAAATTCAGTTTATTGTAATAATTATTTTTGACAAGAAATCACTTTTTTCAATTCCTCCACAGCATTTTCTTGGGCAACATTTTTTATTATAGCATTTTTGCCTTTAAAAATATGTACTTTTCCTTTTCCTGAGCCAACAAAACCATAATCTGCATCAGCCATTTCGCCAGGACCATTCACAATGCAACCCATAACGGCAATTTTTAATCCTTTTAAATGAGAAAATGCACTTTTAGCTTCTTTCATTAAATTTTCTAAATCATAATTTGTGCGACCACAACCCGGACAAGAAATAAATTCTGCTTTTGAGTATCGCAAACCTATTGCTTGTAACAAATCTGTTTGTATTTCAATTTTATTTATTTCTTTGCTTGGAATATCTAACCACAATCCACTAGCAAGATTATCAAGCAACGCTACTCCAGGAAAAAGTCCTAACTCAACAGAAAGCTCATCAAAATTTAATGATTGAGCCGAATATTTAATTATAACAGGAATATTAGGATTTATCTTTTTTAAGGAATTATAAAAATATCGAGTTTCGCCCAAAGGATTGTCGGAGCAGTAATTTAAAACTAAGCAAATATTGTTTTTTTCTAAAATAGGTTTTATTTCGCTTTTATTTACATCGTAACAATTAAGCCCTACAAAATAATAATATCTGTCATCTATTGCGTAAGGTAGTTTGTTTTTAGTAAATTCAATATATGGAAAAATATTTTTATTTCTTTTTACAGATTTCCACGATGAGTAAGTTGTTAAAATTGGTTTTGTAGTTGAAAGATTATCAATGTTTTCAGCGTAAATTATATCTGTATTGTCGGAGTCGATTTTGGAAATTAGCGAAAATTTATTTGACACAAAATCTAAAGAAGGATATATGTCGTTGCAAGTATATGGATTGTAAGTATTGTGAGTTTGTGTGGGAAGTTGATATACAAATTTTTTGTCTTTAAATTCGTTTAAAATAATTTTAGAAAAATGTATTTCATTTTCAGGGCTTTCTGTTAGTGAAACTCTAAAAGTGTCGCCAATTCCGTCAGAGAGTAAAGCTCCAATTCCAAGTGCAGATTTTAACCTTCCATCTATATCGGCACCTGCTTCGGTAACGCCCAAATGTTGAGGTAGGAGTAAGGCTCTATCAAACATTTTAGCATTTAGCAATCTTGTAGCTTGTGTCATAATTCTAACATCGCTGGCTTTCATTGAAATAACAAGATTGTAAAAATTTTCGGCAACAAAAATATCAATAAATTCCATAGCTGCTTCTACCATGCCTTCAACAGTATTGCCATAACGCGACATTATTCTGTCAGAAAGCGAGCCATGATTCGAACCTATTCTAATTGCAGTTCCGTATTCTTTGCAAATTTTTATTAGAGGTAATATTCTTTCGTGAATTTTTTCTAATTCCAATTTATATTCAGAATCTGTAAATTCTATTTTTTCAAAATTTGCTCTTTTATCAATATAATTTCCGGGATTTATTCTAACTTTTTCAACAATACGTGCGGCTTCTTCTGCAATTACAGGATTAAAATGTACATCGGCAATTAAAGGTTTTTTGTAGCCATCAGCATGTAAAAGTCTTTTTATTTCTTTTAAACATTCAACTTCCATAACTCTTGGTGTGGCAATTCTTACAAAGTCTGCACCTGCATCAAAAATAGCTTTGGCTTGAGCTACACTTCTTTGAATGTCGCTTGCAGGAACATTTGTCATACTTTGTAAACGAATAGGATTTAAAGCTCCAATAGTTATGTCGCCTACTTTAACTGCACGTGTGGGAATGCGTTCGTAATTATGTGTGTCAATACAATATTTGTTGCAATATTTTTTATCCATTTTAAAATTAGTAAGATTTTCGGCTTAGAACTGCTGCATGTTTTTCTACAATTTTTTCGCCATTAAGACTAAACATTTCTATGTAAATAATATAAATGCCAATAGGACAGGGAACATTAACAGCATCAAAACCGTCCCAAGTAAAGTTGCCTTCTGTGGCTAGCATTTCATTATTTGCAATAAATTTAACAAACTGACCATCAGCATTGTAGATAGCAATTGTGGCAGTATAGCCAGGACTGTTTAAATTATAGCTAATATTTAAAATGTCGTCTCTTCCGTCATTATCAGGCGAAAAAACTTCAGGACTAATAGTAATTTTTGATTCGGATATAATTTCATCAGAATATTGCGAGTTTTTATAACCAGGAGTTGCAAAACCAACAGTTTCTGACGCAGAATGCCAATTTGTTTCATCAGCCGAACTTCTATTAAAATTAATTCTTTCTAAAGAAACTCCATCTTTTGAAGCTAATAATTTATAGTGTTGTTTTTCGTTGTAATAAACCGAATCAATAATATTTGTAAATCTATCAATCAAGAAAATATTTCCAGATTTATCAGCCATAGAAGGAAGATTAGCAGTTTGGAAAAGATTTTCAGGGAAAGGAACATGATAATTGTTTTCGATAAATGCTATATCTTTAGAAATTGCACAATATTCTTCAGGAAGCAGCAAACGACTGATTGTTGTAATTTGATAGCTGTTATCTATTGCGGCAGAATCGTCTTTATTTATGAACCAAAGAGATTTTAAATCGCAAAGTTTATTAGAATTATTATAAAGTTCAACAAAATCGCTTCCTCCGCTAAGTGGATTGAATAAAATTTCGTTTATCACAATATCATCTTTTGTAATGGAGTCGCCAATTCCAAAGCGTATGCTAGTATTTTTATCAACAGTATTGCCTGCGCAGTCTTGAACTTGGTCTTTTATATTTAGATAATAAACTTTTCCTTGTTCAAAATTTTGTGAAAATTTCATGCTTATTTTTGCAAAATCAGGTTTGCTAGCCGAAACCCATGTAGGATTTCCATAATTTTCTACAGAATAATTTTCAGGATTTTCGCAAGATTCTTTTTTTAATATTTCATTAAAATAAACAATTAGAGTATCTGGGGCAATTAGCTCAGCAGCAATAGGATAGGGGGAATAAAGGTCGGGATTTGTACCGTTTATAGAATTTTGCCTTCCTGGAGTACCACCAGAAACATCGTTGCTAGCTCGCCAATTGTTTTCGCCTTCGCAAGGATTGTTTAAATCAATAATTTCTAAAGAATAACCACCGTTTGCTTTAAATTTATCTTTATACCACTTGTCAGAATAAGAAACAGTATTTATAACTTTATCAGATTTTGAACTAAGAGTTAAAGTACCCCTAGTGTTTGGTATGCTTGGAAAACTTGTTATTCCTACAATATTTTCAACTCCTGTAAATAAATTTACATTATTTTGATTACACAAAACAAGATAGGAATTTGCATTAATTGTACAGCCACTTAAAGTTTTCTTAGTAGAACCAACACTTAAAACCCAGTCAGTTAGGTCAATATTTTTATCAGTGCGATTATAAAGCTCTATATATTCTGCATTTGGTAATAAAACTACAGGGTCGGGGACAGCCATAATTTCTGAAAAAATAACTTCATATTCTTTTGCATCGTAAAGCATAAAATTTATTGTTTGTTGCTGCATGATATTATCGCAAACATCTTTAATATTTCTTACATGTAAAGAATATTCTACATCTTCAATGAAAGATGATGGAAATTGTAATGTAACTTCATCGGTTTTATTAATTTCAGAAAAAGCATAAATTGGAGTTCCAAAACCTGGTTGTAGGTCATAGTTTGAAAGAACAAGACTTGTGCTAGTGTCAACAGGTTCTGAAAATTTTACAAGTAGTTCATTTCCAGAGCTTATCGAAACATTTATAATATATGGTGGAATAGTATCAACAACATTTGCAAAAACCGAGTTTTGTCTTCCTGGTGTACCTCCGCTTGGGTCAACAGAAGCAGTCCAGTTCATATTTGGCGAGCAAGTATTTGTTGGGTCAATTTTTTCTAAAGACCAGCCACCATCTTCTTTATAACTTGTTCCATACCAGCCTATAGTGTAAGAAACTCTATCAATTTCTTGTCCTTCATTATCTTTTAAAATAAGAGTCTGTCCAGTATTTGTAATTTGTGGAAAAGCTTCTATACCAAGTACGTTACCATATTCAGTAAAAAGATTAACAAAATCGGTTTTACATAAAATTAAATATTCGTTTGCTTGCATTTGGTAAGCAGGAATTTGTTTTGTTGTGCTTCCGTGAGTATATGACCAACCGCCAATATCAACCACGAAATTTGTAGTATTGTAAATTTCAACATATTCAGCATTTGGAAGACCTACAACAGGGTCGGGGTCAGCCATAATTTCATTAAAAACAATCATGCCAGGCGAAAATGTTATATAACTAAAACTTATAGAGCCTGAACTAAAATTGTTGCTTAAATCACTTACTCCTTGATATTGCAAAATATAGTTATTTGGCGAAGTAAAAGCGTTTTGAAAATTTAATACAATTTGGCTTGGGTTGCTTTGATAAAATGTAGCAGATTCAGGTTCGCCCATGCCATTGCTAACTTGAAAATTGCTGGTTTGCAAAGAGTTGCCTGCATCTAAAGCTTCGTTCCAAGTTAGTAATAAAGCATGCTCGTTTAAAACCGATGCAGTTAAAAGTTCAGGAGCTTCTTCGTCAACAAAGCCTGTTCCTGTTACAACAAAATCATCAAAAAAGAAATGTTGAGACCTAGTTGTTGTATAAGTACATTTTATACCAAAATATGCAGAACTATAATATGTGTTGTCAAAAGCAGAACCTTCAGATTTATATCCGTTTCCGTCTAAAATATCAGATTCTAAAGTCCAGTTTCCTTCGCTATCACGAGTAACTTTTATTTTCACTTCAACATTAGTTAGGTCAACTCTGCTATCTTCGCCGTCAATGATTAATGCTGTGCTTGTGGCATCTTTGCGATATAAGGAAACTTCTTTTTTTGTATTTCCAATTTTTACAAAATATCCATTAGTTGTGGAATTCAAGTTAGGCGAGTTGGAAACTAAATAAACATCACAATAATTTGTTGCTGTAGGATTAAAATTCATTTTTAAATAAAATTCCCATGTTGCATCATTAATTGCAGACGATGCTGTTACAAGATAAGATGTACCTGCAGCTTGTGGATTTATATACAATTGTAACTGCTGTGAGGAATTTACAATAAAGTTTTCTGTATCGCCAAGCCAAGCTGGGGAATTGGTAAAATCTCCATCAGAAAAATCATCTTCAAATTGTGCAAAAGCAATAAGCGGAAGAAAAGCTAATATTAAAAATAAATATCTCATTATAATATTGTTTACGTTACTTAAAAATAATGCGTAAAGATAAATAAAATAGTATAAATAAGTTTTATAAATAAAAAATATTTTTGAGCAATTTAAAAATGGGGTGATTGAAATTGTTTGGCAAGCTCGTTTACGCTCTTTCGGAAATTTCCACAAAAATCTGAGCGAGCAGAAGAAAAAACCTGCAGAATTATATTCTACAGGTTTTTTTGTTAAGTGTGAAATATTAAATGTAAATTAGTTTTTTACAAATTTACATAGTTTATCTTCAAATTTTATAAAATACATTCCTTCGCTTAGCTCGCTTATATTTACGGAATTTCGTTCAGTACTACTTTGCATTAGCACTCTTCCTTGAATGTCAAGAATTTTGTAAGTTTTTGCTTCACTAAAGTGCAGAATATTAGTAGCAGGATTTGGGTAAATTGAAAAATTATCATTCAAAATACTTGGAATTTCAGAAGGTATAGACATTTCAACAAGCCACACATCTTCACTATACGCATATCCATAAGCCTGTCCATGATTAATAGTTGTTTTATCTCCACTTATTCCTCCTGTGGAGCAACCACCAACAATTATACTAGAATTTACTTCATTATAAATTACAGCTTGACCGTATTCCCCACCAAAGCTACCAATAGTTTTGTCCCATAATATATTAGCTTCGTTATCAATAGCAACAATCCAATAATCGTGAATATAATTAGTGTTACCTATCTCATCTACCCAACTTGACAATGGTGGTTCTGTTTTATCAAAAGATACTGGTGAGTTTGATGAACCAAACAAAATAAACTCATCTTTGTCAGTTGCTGTGATATTGAATAAATTATCTTCTCCACTACCACCAATAGTTTTATCCCAAATAATATTCAAATCAGTATCTAATTTAACTATCCAAGCATCGGATGCGCCTTTCCCATTTTCTGTTTTATCTCCTCCGGCTTCGCAATTAGAATTAGAAGCACTAACATATAAGTGATTTTTATAAAAAATTATTTTTCCGGCACCATCACCAAGTAAACATCCAAAGGTTTTGTCGGCTACTATGCTAGCGTCTTGGCAATTTATTTTAACAAGCCATAAATCAGAACAATCACTATCATAATTATCTTGAGTTTTTTCAAATCCAGAATCTGATTTAGAACTTCCCAAAACATATAGAAATTCATTGTTAGCATCTAAACATGCACTACTTACTCCTTCCCATTTTGTACCACCAATAGTTTTATCCCAAATAATATTCCCATCTAAGTCTATGCAAACTATCCAATAGTCAAAATCTCCTCTACAGTTTTCTGTTTTATCGCCTCCTATATCCGAATCAGATACACTTATTAAATAAATTTTATCATTACCAATTACCATATCATACATAAAGTCGTAACTATTGCCTTTATATGATTTTTGCCAAATCTCATTACCTTGAGCATCTAATTTAACAACTAACAAACTAGAATAGCCAAGGGTTTCAGCAGTAATGTTTCCGCCAGCTTCTCCATTATTATATGTTACTATATTTCCTCCAATATAATAATTATTATTCAAATCTTGAACAACTCCACCTATTTTGTCACCATGTGTTCCTCCGTAGGATTTTTGCCATTTAATATTAAAGTTGTTATCTATTTTTAAAATCCATAAGTCTGTAAACCCATAACATGGAGCAGTTTTATTGCCTGATGGCTCAGATAGAGAGCTTGCTCCTATTAAATATCCGCCCTCATTAGACTTTAAAATACATTTAAGTTCTTCATAATCGTAGCCTCCATAAGAGTCTTGTCTAATGATTTGAAAATTTTGTGAATTAAGCAAAATTGAAAATAATAAAAACAATGTAAAAAGTAAAAAACGTTTCATAATTATTAGATTTTTCGAGTGTTAATAGTAGCATTATAAGTTATATCATATTCATCTTCAGCAATTAATGTTCCTCTATTATTAAAACCATTAATTACAAGTTTAAAACTTCCATTTTCATCTTGTAAATAATTATTGGACAATTTAAAGTAGTTTAAACTATTTAGTGTTGTGCTGTGTTCTCTAGTATAAACATAATTAACGCTATCTGTATAAGTTTTTTTCATTACATCTATTTCCCAGCGTGTTACATCAGGGTAAAGTTTATTATCTAAAACAACATAGCCAAAAAGAAATTTTGGATCTAGTTTTATTAGTGGGTCATAATTTAAAGATTGAGCAAAACTGAAATTCGCTAAAAGTACAAATAGCAAAACATATATAAATTTTATTTTTTTCATTTTATTAGTATTTAAAATTTTACCTACTTCGGTTTTTGGTCTCTTTCGGCATATTCCGACCA
>Ga0255344_1004652_pt1 | contig 13750 bp, 10 predicted proteins | sample wastewater_treat_5_FD_192414 | JGI IMG/M metagenome (GOLD analysis project Ga0255344, IMG submission 192414) | Wastewater microbial communities from Lulu Island WWTP, Vancouver, Canada - plant18 | ecosystem: Engineered > WWTP > Wastewater > Unclassified | place: Canada: Vancouver, British... | reverse complement strand
AAGTGTTTAACAGTTCCTCGATGCTCGATTCCTCAATGTATACCTTAACAGACTCTTTAACTGTGTTATCGGGAGAATGTCGGGTTAATCCCTTAATCTCATAAATCTTGTGCGTGCTCATTGTATGCCTCCTTTCAAGGTTTTCCAAGTTATCCGAATTTTACCATAATCTAAGGATTTTGCAAATTGTGTGTACAATCTTTATTATGCCGTTATCTATTAACCGCCTCTCTCCAGGGCGCGCCGTCCACTCAGTGCCTCTCTTAAGTGGAGTGTTAGGATCGCGCGGGTACACTGGCACGGGTGTGCTTGTGCGTGGACCCGGGCGCGTAAAGCCGGCAGCTGGTCCATCAGCTGCCGGCGCGTGGCTTGTAGGTTGATTTTAATTGTAGTCAAGCAGGGACTCGGTCGCATATTCCAGCGCGTCCAGCTGATAGGTCAGGGACTCGATGCGTGACTCGATGCGTTCTATCTGATCTTGATCAGGGCGCGGTTGCCTTAATAGACGTTTACGCATACGTTCCAGATGTCTAATGTGCTTAAGGATAGTTTCGGCGCGGTTCATTGTATTTTCTCTCTATAACTGAAGTCTTCACGGTTCCATTGAATATTGCCGGTTTCGGAGTCGATCCAGATTTCATAAAGCGTATTGTCGGTTAAATAAACGCGTTCCATCCAGGGTTTGCCTGTATCCTTGCTTAAACTTGTAAATAGATCGTGAAGTTCAGGGGTTGACTTGCTGTAAATGTTTGCGTGTGCCATTGTGTGCCTCCTTAGCATTTGATTATAGTATACTCAACCGTTTAATTAACTTTGTGGTAAGTTCTTATTTTAACGCCTCCTTGCAGACGTTGAAAGTCTCGTCCTGATCAACCGCCATAATCCTACCATCCTCCAACCTGTAGGATATGCGCCCCATGTGTGCCTCGCGCGTGTACTCATCGCCATCCTCGTGCCGCGTGGTCTCGCGCCAGGTTATAGGTACTGATAACGTGCCTGTGTATTTGCGGGTCTTAGGGGATGTTCTGATAAAATAGTTTAAAGTGTTTAACAGTTCCTCAATGCTCGATTCCTCAATGTATACCTTAACAGACTCTTTAACTGTGTTATCGGGAGAATGTCGGGTTAATCCCTTAATCTCGTAAATCTTGTGCGTGCTCATTGTATACCTCCAAAGTATATTGTAGTAAGGTTGAACAGTTGGATTAATTTAGGTTCTTTTTTCATTGTGCGCCTCCTTTGCGCTGTGTTTGGTTCGTTACAAGTATGTTAGCACATAATAAGGATTTATGCAAGGACCGTATATAGGGTTATTATATCCTGCTCGTGTTATAGCAATCGAGCACTCCAGTTTTAGGTCTGTTTTGTCTCGGTTGCCTGTATTGTTGCAGCTGTTGGACCGTGTCCAGTGTGTACGTGGACCGCGTCAAGGGTACGGTCCAGTTCCTGGGTATGCAGCTGTTGGACCGCGTCCGGCTGCGCGTGTTAGGGTGTGCGTGCAGCTGCAAGTAAAGCAGCGCCTGGGACTTGCGCAAGTTTACTTGCGCAAGGTCCAGGCAAGGAATGCCATATCCTGATCGTTGCGCAAGTCGAGCAGTCGTTGCGCGTGGATCCGGTCCAGTGTGCGCGATTGTTGTTCCTGCTGTTGTTCCTGCTGTTGTTGTTAGTTCCGGTCCAGTGTGCGCGGGTATAATCGCTGTTCCCAAGTCCAGCTGTTGCGCAAGTCATGGCGCGGTTGTGGCTGTTGCGGCGGTTGCAGCTGCGGGCGCGGGTTGTCCAGCCAAGGGACAATATCTATCACGAAAATTAAAAAAATTCGGGCGCACTGGGCACAAGCACAACCATAGGCAGCATCTTCCCACTGGGCTCACCTTTGGCGGGGTATCCCATTCCAGAAAATTCAATGGCAAAAATCGACCCAAAACCAATTTTGTTAAACCCCCAACAATGTGTTACAATCCACACAAGGAAAAATAATATGAATGGAGCGATGCGCTTAAAAATAGGCTTACGTGTGCGTGGGATGACGATAGATGAGTTATCAGAGCGCACGGGAATAGTGAGGCACAAGTTAATATTATTTACGAGCGGGAAGCGGTTTCCGAATGCAGAGGAACTTGAAAAGATATGTGAGGCGTTAGAGGTAGACGTGGAATACTTCCTGAGGGACTGATGCCAGAGAGAGAATACAATCCTAACAGAAAGCCGATAACGAACAGGACGTTTGAGTTGACGCCGCAGTCGTTGTATTACTTACGCAGGTTACAGGAGATAACAGGGGAAAGGGAGGGGGTGATCATTAAGGAGGCGTTATGTGCGCTTTACTTAGGGTTGACGCGTTCCAAGCACATAGAGGAGATCAGGGCGGAGATTGACGCATTTAGGAAACACTCATACAGTCGTCCGTTTGACAAGAAGAGGAGAAAGATTATAGACGACCCGTATGACATTGTGTACGAAGATGAGGAAAAACTTGACAAATGAAAAATAGTGTGTATACTGCTTATGGGAAATATTCCGACATTTCCTGCCTCCTTTCTGAGATGAGCCAGGTGCCCTCCTTCACCTGGCTCGACGCATTTTAGGAGAAGAACATGGCAAATCCGATTAGAACGAGTGGTGGTAGATTTGGGGTGATGACCAAGCACAAGTGGTCGGGTGGAGGGGAGATCACTGACACGCGCCGTCTTTCCACGTTGATCAAAGATGAGTTCGACCGAGAGATTGAGATAGACGATTGCGGGGAGATTTTCAAGGTAACCCGCAAGCAGATCTTAGCGGATGCGTTAGCTCAGATGATTTCAACGGGAAGGGTGGTATTACCTGACACGCGCGACACGGACGGAACGATTATTCCAGGCAAGCACTTTGACTTCTCGCCCAATAACTGGATAAAGAACGTCATAATGGTTTTGAACTACATTGACCCGCCTGTGAGCAATGTGCGCGTGAACAACACGGTTCAGTCAATTATCTTTGATAAGAACTTTGCTGACCCTAAAAATGAAGAGGTGGTAATTGACGAGCCAGGTGTCGTGGAGTGAGATAACCAAATTCACGCCGAAGCAAGAAGAAGCGTATAAGTCTATCTTCGACCACCGCTACACCTTATTTGCTGGCTCTCGCGGGCCTGGTAAAAGCTATTGGCTGCGCTGGGCTGCGATGAGCTGGCTGCTCTACCAAGCAGGGAATGGACTTCCTGGCATTGTTGGCGGATTGTTCAGCTCCACGTATGCATCCCTGAAAGACAGACAGATTAGCAAAATTGAATTGGAGTTTCCTGATTGGCTGGGGGAATTGAAGGAAACCAAAACGCTTGGCTTGGCTTACTACGTTTACGACCAATGGGGCGGGCCTGTGCTTACCTTGCGCAACTTGGACGACCCAATGAAGTATAAGTCCTCTGAGTTCGGCATCATCGCCGTGGACGAGCTCACTGAACACCCCGTTGAGACTTTTAATGTTTTGTCTGGTTCCTTGCGCTGGCCAGGTCTCAAAGACCCACGCTTCATCGCCGCCAGCAATCCAGACGGAATTGGCAACCAATGGGTCAAAGACTATTTCATCAATCACATCTACCCACCAGAATTGCAGCCCCTATCGAATGAATTTAACTTCGTTCCAGCCTTGCCCACCGACAACCCACACTTGGACGAGTCCTACTGGATTATGCTGAATAGTTTGCCAGATGACCTCAAGCGCGCTTGGCTCTATGGAGATTGGGACGTGTTCAGCGGACGCGCCTTCCGCACCTTCGCCAGATCAACACATGTCATTCAGCCGATTGACATCCCCGATTACTGGACACGCTTTGTGGGGATTGACTCTGGCTACCGCGCTCCGTTCTGCGCTTTATTTGGCGCACGCAATCCTGATAATGGTAGGGTTATAATCTATAAAGAGTTATACGAAACTAACCTAACCGATAGAATGCAAGCTCGCAAGATTATGGACATCTCTGATGACCGCGAAAAGAAAGCGATGCGCTTCGCCGACCCATCAATGTGGGTTGCGAAAACACAAAACGAGGTGACCTCGTCTGCCATTATCTACGCAGAGAATGGCTGCTATATTAGAAAAGGCGATAATGACCGCATCAACGGCAAGAGAAAAGTTGACCGCTTACTGATGAACCTTGAAGACGGGAAGCCAGGGCTGCTCGTCTTCGAGAATTGCTACAACTTAATAAAACAATTGACTAATTTGGTGTATGATAAGTATCATCCTGAGGATGTTGACTCCTCTATGGAGGATCATGCATACGACGCACTTAGGTATCTCCTAACTAACGTAAGGGAATATCGCAAGGTGGAAAAGCCAAAATATGAAAAATCGCCTTTCGTCAGCTTATCAAGGATTTAATTATGAAAACTTTTACTGAAGCCAAATATCACGGCAACGACCTGATGAAGTCAGAGTCAAGACTCCATTCGATGCAGCGCAGTATGGACGAGATGATTCAGATGGAGTGGAAGGGGAAACCAACGGGAAAGGGCACGGAGAACGTTAAATTTACCACTTCACCCGATGCGCGCAATGAATTTTTGGGAGCAGTGCGCCTGCTTACCGCCGTAGACCCCATTATCAAAGTGCCATACGATGTAAATAACGCCGTTGCTAAAGCCGAAGCCGATAATATCGAGCGGATTTGCAAGGCGGTGTGGTATCACAGCGGCAGAAATCTGCAAAAACCCGTCCACTATGAGTTGGTGAACTCACTTTTGCGCTATGGCGTGTTCCATTTAGCGATTGTAGACACCGAAGACCTCTACATCGAGGCTGAAAAGAACAATAAAATGCTCTCAAAAGCCGCAAAATTCCGCTACAAGAAGCTTTCTGAGTCCACGCCGTTCCTTTTTCAGCCATTAGACCCGAAATGTGGGGCGGCTGAGTTCGATTCTTTGGGACTTTGCGCTTATTATCGCGAAACCAAGATGACTGCCTCCGAAATTCGCTCTATTTTTGGCGATTTGCCTCAAATTCAGAACTATTCTCCCAGCGATTTCATCACTTATAAGGATTATTGGGACTTGGACGTCCACTTTGCTTGGATTGACGACATCCCCGAACCCATAATTGGTCTTGAAGACAATGGCGTGCACAATTTACCCCGCATTCCTATCGTTGTTCAGGGTGCGGATGGCTCGCTTATCAGCCCAGAAGCAGAATATAAATACCAACCTCTGCTCTATGGTCTCTGGAAGGGCGAACTTTGGGATAGAATGAACCTCGAACTCACCGCCCTGTTCACCAATTTGTATAATGTTGCTGCGAATGCAATGTTCGTGCACGAGCGTGGCATCGAGGATAGCGCCATTACAGTCGATTTTGATAATGTCGGCGGCATCGTCCATTTACAGCCTGGCGATAAGCTCTACCCGCTCCAAAGGGACGTGTTCAATAAGGACGCCTTAGTGGGTATGGACATTCTCGACAGGCTCACACAGGAAAGCACGCTTTACAAACAGGTCTTTGGAAGGGAAGTCCCCGAAAGGACGGCTTTCTCTACTGTGGCGTTGCTCTCCCAATCGGGTAGACTGCCTCTGGTAGCTGCCCAAAGGGCAGGCGGTTGGGGCATCGGGACTGCCTTCGAGACAATGTTCAGCCTGATAAAAGATAAGCAAAAGATCAGAACTGCCCTGATTAACTCTCGCAAGATCAACATTGACCCTGCCGAGCTTCCTGACGACCTCATCATTGACGTGACTCTGGACGCTGACTTGCCCCAAGATAAGCTCCAACAAGCCAATGTCGCTGGGATGCTCAAACAATACGGCTTGGCTTCTAACTCTTGGATTAGGGAAAACATCCTTAACATCGGTCAGTCTGGCGATATGGATAAGGAAATCATCGAGGAGCAGTTTGTCAATAAGATGGTCGGGGAATACCTCACCAACCAGATGCAAAACGAGATAATGCAAAACATCCAAGCCCAAGCTCAAGCCCAACAGGCACAGCAGGAACAGCAAGCCGTTCCAGAACAATTCAATCCAGCTAAGGGCGGGATGCCACCGATTGTGGGAAAGGGCGCAATCCCTGCTACACGACCTGGTCAGCAGCCCACGCCGCCAAGCCCCTTAGCCCAAGTGATGCAGCAAGGTGAACAATGATAGATTCTCTTGAAGCCACCAATCTTTATATGCTCTCGAAGGCATTTACCAGAGCAACTATTAGGGAGCTTGAGGACAAGTGGTATGAGCGTGCCGTGAATATGGCTTCTCAGTATGCCTTAGCGTATATGCGCACCAACCCGCAACTTTACTCAAAGATTGTGCTTGACCCCAAGCTAAAGGCTGAATATGACCAGTTAAGACAAGAGGTGTGATATGCCCGACATAAAAAAGTATGCCAAGTCCCAAGCAACAGTTGGCTATAATCGCTATAAAAAGATTTCGCCTCAAATAGAAACTGGGAAGGAAGAGTGGAACACTTGGACTCCGATTAAGACTGGACAAAGCAGCCCGCAGATAAGAACTAATCCGCCTCCCCGCGTTGAAGGTCAGACATATAATATAAGTTTCCAAGCTCCTCAGCAAATAGCTGCACCACAGCAAACTCTGCGCGATTTGCTCACCCGCCCTTTGAATTATTACATCGGTTACGGTCCTGGAAGTTACAAAAATATTGGCATCGGCGCTTATGATCAATCCGTGATTGCAATGGGACTTACTCCCCGATACTCAACCACCAATCCAATGCGTGTGGACGCTTGGGGTCACGACCCCTATGAACCTGGTGGCAGCCCCTACCAGATGCCTGTTTTCCAACCTATAAATCAGCAAGGCGGTGGGTATGGTGGGTATGGTGGGTATGGCGGCGGTTCTTATGATTACTCATCCACGCCTGGTATTTATGGTGAGTCTGTGAGACGTTCTCAGTTCTACAACAACTTAGTGCAATGGATACTTAAATGAGCGAGCCTTCCTTAGAGCAATTGAATACGATGCGCAATACTGGGATAAGCAAGTCCCAGTATACTATGCAAAGATACCGCTGGCTCAAAGAGCGTGCTGCCAAAGAAGGTTACACAGGCTCGCTTTCTGACTTCGTTCCAGAGGGCTACAACAAAGCTTGGATCGCCCCCAAAGCGCCCAACCAATACTATTGGAAGCCAGAGGATGTTGCTAAAACAGCTCCGCTATACGGCTCTGCCGTATGGGACACAACCCAGAAATATCAGGGCTTTTGGGGAAATCCACGCAACATCGGGTATTGGAAAACCTATATTGATGTGCATAAATTAGCGGGGGATTATCCCGAATGGCTCACTTCGGATGTGCAGGAGTTCATTAAAAACCAATACAAGGTTCTCAAAACTTTTAATGAGAGCGAGGACTGGGCGAATTGGGAACCCCTTCCGTTTGGGACAACCGAACAGTATGTGGCTTATTTTCAGGACAATCCTGTCGCTTGGAGACAACGCACCCAAACAACTCCCCAGGGTTACGCCACCATCCCAGAGAAATACCAAGCCGCTGTAGATGAAGCCGCCCTGGCGCAACAGCAAGAGGCGCTGAGGAAACAAGAGGTTTACCAAACAGTCACCGAACAAATTGCTCAGATGGATGAGGACGCTCCCGCTTCTGCAATCCTCAAAGCATTGGAAGGAAAGATACCTGACGAGGATTACCAACAGCTTGTCGCCAATATCGAGAAGCTGTCCTCTCCTGAAAACCAACCTTTCGACTGGAATGAAATGAAGGGATGGCAGCAAACGCTGCTCTCCCTAACTTCTACTGCCAAACAAACAGGGCGCCCAGGAATATCTGTGGCTATCCCTGGCGCAATTCAAGCGGCTATGGCTGGCTTTGGCACTTACGGCGCGGTTGGCTTGATTGGTGGTGGAATTGCTGCGGCAGCTGGTGTGGCGGCTGCGCCAGTCATTGGCATCATCGCTGGGGCGCTTGGCTTGGGTGTTGCTGGATACACATTCGCTCGCTCACAGGGCGCTAACATTAATGTTCCCGCCGTTGATAAACTCCTCAGAGTTTTTAACTTGGGCGCAGAAGCTGTGGAAAGAACAATTGGCTCTGCCGTCATCCTTTCTGAACTGGCTGCTCCGCGTGAAGGATTATCGCGCGGGGAATACATCGCCCAAACCCCCGCTTGGAAGCCAGAAGAAATGCGGCGCAAAGTGGAGGATGCTTGGGTAGCCGCTTCACTCACCTATGAGCTCAATCAGCCCGTCTCCAAAACTCTCATTAACACCATCTCTGCGGTTGCAGGAACAGGCGTGGCAGGCAAGGGTGAGGTTTGGGAATTGGAAAAGGGCTATTCCACACCCCAAAAAGCCTTAGACGACATTGGCGTGGACGGCTTATTGGAAGCCTACCGTATGGTTCAAGCGCTTGGACCTGACCGAACCAAAGGAGACCTTGAGGCTGTCCGCGCATACTGGACAGCTGTCGGTGGTTATTCTGGTAACCTCAATGATTTTATTGTGGGAATGGTAGCCGACCCAGCCAACTTCGCATTTCCAGCTGCTAATAAGGTTATTGCTGATTACGCCGATTTCAAATACACAAAGGCAATGGACGCTGGCGACATAGACGGGGCGATAAAAGCCTACCAGTTGAATCAAGCTGCCAATGCTGCGATGGGCAACTTGGCAATTGACGCCTTACCTATGGGTGTCCAGCAAGCGGTTGAAGGGATTGTCAGGCAGTTCGAGGGGCTTTCACAGTATCGGGCTTATAAGAAGGGCATCGACTCTAATATCACCTTAAAGCAGTTCAAGAGTATGGGCTTGTGGCAGCCCAGCACGCACGGAACCCTGTCCATTGTTGACACCATCAATATGTATAATGCGATGAAGTTGTCAGGATACGGGGTCAAATTTGACACCGTGTTTGATATGAACGTTAAGAGTGGAGATACCACCGTTCCTGTCAAAATGGAGATCAGTCCGAAGGGCGATGTCACTCTCAGATACGGAGATATCAGCCGCTTTTACACCAGCGAGGAGCTTGGGCGTGGTGGGGTGGCTTTTGGAGAAGATGCTCAGGGGAACCTAATCATCCCACAGGATGCCCTCAAAGCTTTCGCGCAAGGCATTGTGGAAACTGCAACTAAGCCCAAAGGAACTGTGAGCGATTTGGATGTTATTGAAGTTCCTGACCTGAACACCGAGAAACTGGAAACCATTGATGGGACAGGCGGAACTTATTCAGATTTAATCGTCCAGAAATTATTGGTGAACGGCAACGAAACCACTGATAGCATTTATATCTACAACAAGGATGGCAACACCTACTATGTCAGGGCAGATGACAATGTCGTTCTGAAAGCCGTTGATAAAGAGGGGAACCCGATTACCTTAGACGGCGTCTATAAGATTTCCCCTGAACCCGTAAAGGTCGGCGAAGTTGTTTTGGATCAAAATATGGCTGAGTTAGCCGCCAACTTAGAAAGCGTGGAGGCTACCATTGAAGACCTGAAAGGCGTTCGTCAGGGAACATTCCAGCCTGAGAAGATTGCCGATTTGTCTCCCACAGAAGCCAAGCAGATAAGTAAGTTGTTATCTGTATTCCCAGAGAAGGTGGTGAGAAAGATTATGTCTCTGACTGATCTGACACCATCTTCTAAAGCAATTGTTTACATCAACAACTTCGTGGATACTCTCCAAGTGTTGTTGGCGACTTCTGGAAACAACCCCGACCTGTTCGTGAACAGTTTGCGCTACATCGCCGATGGGATGGATACCTTCCAAGTGACCGATTTGGCAAAAGCTTTTATCCAAGACAGTGGAGCTATGGCTACCTTAGCCGATGGCTTCAAGGCTGTGGCAGCTGCTGACGGGCCGATTGTGGCGCTTAGCAAATTATACAATGACAGCTTACCCCAGCGTCAATTCATTAAGAAGGCTGCAAATATTCTTGGGATGAGCGATACCGATATCGTAAAGATAGAGCCAGAAACTTTACGCTCAAAACTGGTCGCAGCCCTTTCGGGTTCCACCGACGAGGCGGATATTAATATGCGCCAGATGCTATCCAATGGGGAATTATCAACAAGATATGTTAGCGATATTCTTGCCCCATTCAAAGGGAAAAAGCCTTTACCCGTTAATGACCAAGCCTTTATTATACAGGTTAGCAATATTGCAATTGACGGCATACAGGACTTTCTTATCAAAGAATACAACATTACCCCCAAGAACTGGGCGTTTAGATTGGCGGAACTGCGCAAGCAAGTCGTAACAACGCAGGTGATCACCCTTTCAGTTCCAACTTGGGTTGGGAACCTCATCTCCAATATCGCCACCCCGTTTTTCTTTACGGGTATGCCTGGCATTGCGAATGTAAAGAAAATGAAAGCCGACCTGCAAGAGTTGGGGATTTATGTTCCTGAAACTGTCTCTGGGTTTGGCTTGACCAGAGAAATCAGCGCCAACATTGGCAAGATAAACAAGACCATTAATCCAGGTGATTGGATTACGAAGACAAAACAGGGATACTCAAAAACTGTTGACAAAATTCTTGGACCCATTGCTAAAATCTATCCAAACATAGAGGACGCCAGCCGAAACGCCGTTTACATTCAAGCCTATCGGCAAGCGATGAACATCGTGCCCAACGACCCCTTGCCAACCGCATTAAAGACCCAGCTAAAAACAGGGCTGAGCGACGCCCAGATTGAGACGCTCAACCGCATATTCAATTCAGCGATCAGCCCTGACCAGATAGATAAAATCATCAACCCAGAAACCCGCCAAGTTACTCTGCGCACCCTTGATATGGCTGACAGTTTCAATCGGGCAATTGAAAAGATTTCAGGCGGAGATGCAGCCACCACCGAGATGTTCAAAGACCTCGCCAACAAGATGGGGATTTACAACTTCATCGAAGAGAACATCAAGAACGTTAAAACCCCTGATGATGTGTATGCTTTCAAATCCAATCTCATTGAGGAGATGGACGACTCCATCCACCGCTATGTGACCAATGACCTTTTAGTGCGTGCCCAAGATGTCGCCAATACCGTTGGGGCAGAAGGAATTGCAGGAACGATTAACGTATTCAGCGAAGCGCTGATGGATTACACACTCTTCCGTCAAAATATCATGGATAGCTGGGATGATGTGATGTATTCCTATCGCAATTTGATGCAAGAGGGTAACTCAGATTTGGCTCACGCACTCTACAATAACCAACGCCGCATAGCCAATAAGCGCTACGCCCAAGAGATGCTCAGATTAGAGACAACCCTCTCCAGCTTGGCAAACACGATGGGCTTGGATGGCAAAGAAATCTCTGATGCAATTCTGGCTTGGCACAACGAAGCTGTTAGCGCTTTTAATGCCATAGACGCTGCGCGCGATCGTTACTTCTTCATTTCTGAAACGGAAACCTTATTAAATTGGGATGATGTCATCAGGCAAACCGATTATGTGATGAAGAACCTTGACACCGTTGAAAATGAAACGCTCAAGAAAATTGGGGACATCTGGGTGGATATGCTCACAAAGCAGGGGGCACCGCTCAATCCTTTATTTGATTCTATGAAGACTTCTGACTACGCTCAGGGCGCCAAAGAATTAATGGACGGGGTTATTAAGGGCTTTGCTGAACTGCGCGATATGCGCAATGATTATTATAAAAAAGTCCAAACTATAGAGAGCCAGAGCGAGCGCGCCGCATTTTCAGAGAAGTTCTGGAACGAACAATGGCGTCCCAAGATTGCCGAGATAAGATCAAACTTCATTGACGGGAACTACGAGAAATTCTTCAAGGTCAAAGCGACTGGCACGGAAGTTGAGACCAGTCCATTGCCCGTTCAGTCTGTGCCACCCGCACCTATTGGCATATTAAAAACTTATGTCAGCAAAACAGACATCACGAATCTACCAGAGAAATTAAGGAGCCAAGCTGAAATCGAAAGTGCACGGACAACCATTAACATCTGGATGACCAAACGGCGTGTTGGCAATCCAAAAACAGATTCGGAGTTTGGTGAATATATAATATACAGATTGGGCGCAAAACGAGTAAGTGAAATTGGCAAATCAGAAAACGCAGAGGCAATCGATGCTGAATTTAAGAAGGAACTTAATGTTTCGGACTGGAATGAAGTTGATAGTTATACTGTGCCAGAGCCAGCATCGCCCATTTACGAACCAATTAAATACACACCAGACAATCTTACGGCTTTAGTTGAGAGAGCCAATGCTCTTAATGCCAAGTATCTTGAAACCAAAGCTATTGATGAGGCTGATCTTTATAGCATTTCCAAAGACCTACTTGATATGTGGCGCACCACTTCAGAAGAAATATCGGACTGGGAAATGCTCAATCGTGCAATAGAACAGGTCAGTAAGCTGGCAAAGAATTCTGATGTCTTCAATGCAATTACCACTAATCCTATCCTGAGCAATGCTAAAGAAGTAAAAGTTCCGCCATTGACCGAAATACCCGTTGGTTTATCCCCAGTAAATATGGATTATGTTTCTGGGATGGAGGAACTTATTCACATTGATGCTAACAACATTGCCAGAATAATGGCGGATGAGCTTCAGCAAAATTTGCGCACAGAAACAGAAACAACATATAACTTTGCCAGCACACCAGAAGCCAATACTGCTCTGAGAAAGTGGATTGAGATCGTCAAAAAGAACATATCCAAGAAACAGATAATGGCTATGGATTATGGCAAGAACATTGTCAACGATACGCTCTTGGATTACTCTCGCAAGCGTGGGATTGACGATTATCTCAACCTGATATTCCCCTATCAATTTTGGTACACTCGCTCAATAACGCACTGGGCGAAGCGCTTACTCACCCAGCCCAAGATTGCCTCCTGGTATGCCAAATATGAGGAATTGCTACGAAAGAATGCCCTAAAAGGCTACCCTTCAAGGCTGGGCGGAAAAATGCCCATTCATTTACCTGGACAATACCTGCCAGATTATCTTGGAAGCGAGATATTTATTGACCCGATGCAAAAGTTATTCGCACCAGCGCAGCTATTTCAGCCTTTGATGCGGCTATCTGACCTCAATAAAGACCTCACCAACGCTGCTGCTTATCGCATTCGCAGCTTGGTGGCAGCTGGAGCAATCTCTGAGGAAGATGCCCTGAAAGCGATAGAGGAACGGAGCGGTCAGATTTGGGATGATGCCGTAGCCTATGTTAAGTTGAACGAGGAGTCAGCGACCGAAGACCCGATGACGCTGGCGTCTATGTTCCTCAGCCCCAGTCCTGAGATTACGGCTTTGTATTATGGGCTTACGGGTCAGCCTGAAAAAATCTACCCGATGCCCATTACCAGACTGGGCAATGCAATGGAGACTTGGGGAAGGGACAGCCCAGTAGCTTTCATTGGAAAACTTCTATCCGCCCCTGGCGACTGGTGGCGAGAAAAAGCGGGCATCTCTATTTTGGGAGAGTTCGGCGAATACTGGACGGACAATGCTTTGTTGTGGATGGTGGTTGAGGGTGCAGATCCAGACGAGGCAATTGATGCAATGGACACGCATAGCGGGCCGCTCTATGAAGAAGCCCTTTACAGAGCCCAAGAAATGCAAGCCCTTAAATATCCAGGCACATTGGTTGCCAAAGCGATTGAACAGGGAGAATATAACCCCGTTTATTTGGTGGGCTTACTGGGAGCGAGTATGTTCCCAGCTGGAATTTATCCACCTGCAGAGATGGAAACAAGAGGATTGAAGGACGAATATCAAAAAGCTTGGACTGAATATCTCAGCGGAAATCCTGACAGCCTTAACAATTTCTACGAGGAATACCCAGAA
>Ga0255344_1004647_pt1 | contig 13765 bp, 10 predicted proteins | sample wastewater_treat_5_FD_192414 | JGI IMG/M metagenome (GOLD analysis project Ga0255344, IMG submission 192414) | Wastewater microbial communities from Lulu Island WWTP, Vancouver, Canada - plant18 | ecosystem: Engineered > WWTP > Wastewater > Unclassified | place: Canada: Vancouver, British... | reverse complement strand
ACCTTTCATGTCATGCCCTCCAACAAAATGCAACTACAAACAGGAAATGGTATTATCCAGAAAATTCAGGCTGAACGAAACCGCAAAGCGCCTCCTTTTGGAAGGAGACTGTCCGGTTCCACAAACGCCGGGAAACTTCACCAATCCAAGCGCAAGCGGTAGAATTGTTGCGTCACCGTAGCCTCGGGGGTGATCAGCCAGTTGGTGGCCGAGGCTCCAGGTGGCACTGTCAGCGCGGCTTCCCAGTCCATCAGGTTCGTGGATCTCAGCAACGTGGCTGCTACCTCGGCAGACGGCCATTGCAACGCGATGTTCCCCGTGGGCAAGGTTTGGATTTCCAATGGAGGAGGCAACACCACCGTCAAGCGAGCCGGAGCGCTGGTCACCGCGCCGCCCAGATTGCTGGCTACCAGCGCATACAAACCGGCTTGGGCCGGCGTCACCTCCGGCAGGAACAACAACGTGTCCGTTGCGCCCAACAACGGCGTTCCGTTGAACTGCCACTGGTAACTGACAGGTGTGCTGCTGGCTGCCGTTAATCGAAACGCCGCGTTTTCCCCTTCCCGTCGCACCACATTGTTGGGAGCCTCCACAAAGGCGGGTCGCTGCGCCACCATCGCCGTCATCTCAAGGTCAAAAGCCAGCCTGGGAGTATTGGTGGCCATTCCCACAGGCAATCCCGTCGTATAAAGAGCGGTGCGCTCCTCGGCCGACAAAACTCGCGGATAAAAGAAGATCTCGTCCGCCGCGAAGCCACCGGGACCATCGGCTCGCTTTAGAGCCGTCAGTGGATTGCTTGTGGGCGTAGGTGGCAGCGCCGCGATGGAATACACCGGTCCGTTGTCCATCTGAATGCTCGCGTTCGTGCCGTCATACCATCCCACCACAAACCGCCACTGTCCCGAGGCGGTGCCGCTGGTCTGGTCCTGCACTTCAACACCCCCCACCCCAAACCGGTAGCGATTTATGGTGGTGCCCGTGTAATACAGTCGAAACTCTCCCGCCTTTTCCAGACAAGTGGTTGCCGGATCGTTTCCCGTCGCCATGCCAAAAGCAAACCAGCCGCCTACTGTGAACGGACCGGCGTAGCGCAACGCCGGCGCGTCCGGGGTTTGCAACCAGCTTGAGGCGGCTCCGCTATTGGTCACGCACCCGCCCAGCCATCCCGGACCGTTTTTTACTTCCGTGCCCACGGCTGTAAAGTCATGCCCTCCCGCAGCATCTTGCCAAGGCGGTGTTGCCTCATCCAACGACCAGAACGCCACCGGCCCTGTCGGGTCGGTATATTGATGAACCTCGACGGCCAACACGTTCGTGCTGGAATGGAGCAGATTGCCTGACAATGGGAAAGTGATGAATTCCGCCTCGTGGCCACCCGTCACCGGGGCCAACGCCGGGGTGTCGTAACCAATCTCACCTTGAGGCAGGTTGTAACGAAACACCTCCATGCCGTTCAAATACACCACCGCCCCGGCATCGCACCGCAATCGTGCGGTCAAAGGCCGATCCAACAAAACCTCCGTCACCTCGAAAGTCTTCCGGAAATAGACCGTAATGGGTTTGTCGTCGGCTTCAGGGGCCAACACGGTTGTCTCATCTCCGTTGCCAAACCCCAACGGTGCGGCTCCGTTTTGCCAAGTGGAGTCGTCGTAGCCAAGTTGTTGCCACGCCGTGTCCGGATCCATTCCGACGTCGTGATAGCGCCACTGATTGCCAGTCGGAAATATCAAAACCTCAGTTGGAGGAGCGAGAACGGTTAATGTCGCCACTGAGCTGGTTACCATTCCGAACGCATTACTCACGATTGCTGTGTACTGGCCTGCATGGTTTGCGGTAAGATTGGTTAACAGCAAAACGGGCTGAGTTGCATAGGCATGATCGAGCGGCTGCCCATTGAACTGCCATTGATAGGTCGGCGGATTCGCGCTGACCGCTGTAACTGCCAGCACCGCATAAGTTCCCGCGTGCCGGGTCAGATTGGCCGGGCTGCTCACCAGTTGGGGCGCCGACAGCCAATAACCCGCCAACTGCGCCGCCGGGCTGACGGCAACGCCGACAGCGTTGCTCGCCACAACATCATAGTTCCCCAAATCTCCCAAACCGACATTGCTCAAGGTCAACGCCGGCTCTGTTCCGCCGGGAATATTTGTGCCGTTCAATCGCCATTGATAGGCGGGCAGTGGCCATCCCAATGCCTCGGCCCGCATTACCACTTTCACACCAGATTTTGTCGCCCGGGACACCGGTTGGCGCACAAAGAAGGGCTGCCCATCATCCAGTGCCTCGATAGCCTCCGCCAGCCGCCGCCGCGCCGTGTAAAGCTGCTGGGGATCCTTCGTAAAATCGTCGATAAAAGGAACCAAAGCCAAGGCGGTCTCCCGCGCAGCTACGCCTTCTATTACCGCCGGATGGTCCGGGCCCACTCGTTGGCGTGCCCGGTCCAAAACCTCATTCAACCACCAGAAATACTCGCGGTCTTCCAATGCTTCCCGTAACAACTCCCAACGCAACGAATTGATGGGCCGAGCGATAACCGGACTGTCGGGCAGCATTTTTACCGGCGGATAGAGTAGCGTCCCGTCCCCGTTCCGTAATTTGGCACCCGTGATTAAACCACTCATTGCTTCTTCCCAAGGATTTCGCAGACCATCCACTCCAATGTACCAGACGGTTTGCCAGTATAATTCTCCCCGAATCCCGTATTTTTCCGCCATCCAGGCCTTGATGCGGTGGTGGATGGCTGGCCGGTCAATGAAATTATTAGGTAATGGCGTGACTGGGAAAGAGGCCGTGTACCACCAAATTTCTTCGTCGAGTTTCAGACGTTCCTCAACCTCATGGGGGCGGAAAAAACTTAATCCCATGATTTGCACCCAAATGTCCACATGGCCGTGAAGCATGGGATGGAGCGTGTTGATGAGTGGCAGTAGGCGTGACAGGTCAGGGGCAACTGTCAAGTACGCCTGCATTCCTTCAATGACGAATGGAAACAGTTCTACATCCGGCTCATCTATCCAATAAGTATAAGCCTTTTCCACCCAACCCCGCTCGCGTAAATGTGTCATGACAGGTCCCAGAAGTCGGGAGAAAAGCCGGTTAAAGTCGTCGCTAAAACGCGGATACCCATTGCTTGTTTGAGGTAGGGTCCATGGCTCATTCATGAATTTGAAAGAATTGAAGTTGAACTCGTCCAGATACCGCTCCATGGCTGTATCAAAAGCCGTGAAGTCATGGGTGAATTCTTCCGTATCGGAGTCTAGCCGCCACTTAATTTGATCGAGGGCTTGTGGCATATAAGGACTAACGCGATGTTGCCGGAAATTTTGCAGGTAAAGATCCCATACTAATTTTTTTTCTTCTACAGAAGTAAGGCCATGCCAGGTAAAATCGTAATTGAGTCCGTATGCGGTCCGTGTGTGAGTCACGTCAGGTAGCGCAAAGTTGAAAACACGTAACTGAACTGTGGCGGCGAATGTCGGCCGACCGGCTGCGGCGAACGTCACCGCAGCTTGATAATGCCCGGCTGGTGCGTCCTTGGGCACATACACGGTGAACCAGAATGGCTGGTTCGTATCCACCGGAATTGTGACCGCGTCCATCAGCGGCACCAACGGGTCGGGCCACTCCCCGATCGCGCCGCTATTGTCGCTCGGCTCGGTTACAGGCACATACTCAACCGTGCAGATCTCGACGTTGGTGGCGGCGATACGCGCCGCTGGGCCACCGCCCTGCCGCACAAAGTCCGAAACCGTAACCACCAAATTACTGAGGGGGATATCCGGCCGCAGCACAATCTGGAAGGGCTCATATTCATTCCGGGCCGCTTCGATATTTACCGTGGCAGATGTTTCCGCAGGAAGCGCCCGCTGCCGACCCACCTTGTACGTCGCTTCGCACCACCACACGGCAATTCCGGATGGGCTGGGAAGCTGGTAGCCAAAGGTATTATCAAAAATCGGTGCAACCATTTGGCTCGCACCAACCCATGGTAGACAACATACCAGAAGTGCATACAGTCGTTTTTCAATAAACATGGCGCACCTAAGCTAGTTCAACCGAGTATATACCACAATACTTTCTGCTCTCAATGCCTCGTGGTTGACGGCCGAACACGCATTTTCCTAGGAAACAATCCACGGTGAGCCGGCAGAAATATCTCCGCATCTCGCTTTTCCATAATCCTTCGTGCTATTTTTAAGTCGTTCCGGATATGAGCGGTTCCCGTTAATTTTAGGAATGAGATTTGAGCCTGGACGTAAAATAAATTAGCGATCCGACGGGATGAATCTACTTCTCATTTCGGATTTTTGCCAGCGAGGTCGGGTTTTACAATGTCGCCCGCCAGAAACCGCCACCAAGTCGCGTGAATGCTGCGCGCGCCTTCGCGCGGCCATTTCCAGTGGTTGTAAAGGCTGTTGACCAGCAGCGGGGACATCACCAGCGCGCCCAAGCCCAAAGGGGTGATTTTCAGCAGCGTTAACACCAGGATAAAGCTGATCAGATTAGAAATAATGATGGGCCAGGTGAACGGCGTCCGGTTTTCCGTGGAGATGAGGGTGCCCCAAAAGACATAGTTCATTTCCAAGAAACCGTGCAGGGCGAGCAGTCCCAGCCATAGCGGCGGCAGCAGTGCTTTTTCCGATCCCCGCCACTTGAGCAATGCCGGCACGACGATAATGACGCCGATGGCTAGCGCGGCATAAGTCAGATATTGCAACCACGCCCGCGGCCAGATCAGCCGTCGCAACGCCGCATGGTCCTGTTGGATGCGGAGCTGTCCAACGAGCGGCCATTTCACCAGCGTCCACACCTGGGCCATGCTGGAACAAATGCCGATGAGTTGCAGAGAAAATCCGTACATGCCGCCGGCCGCCAACCCCAGCAGCGGCAGGCAAATGAGCGTGTTGGCGTGTCCGGCAAGGTAGCCGCTCAGGAACTGGAGGCCCACCCGCCAACTGTTTGGCCACAGGGTGGCCACAAGCGCCCGGGCTTCGCCGCTCGTGATTTCAGGCGGCGCCGGCCCCAGCAAGCGGCGGACCTGTCGTCGTGCCAGATAGCGTTGAAGAAAGCTGGAAACGAGCGTGGCCAGCGGTACGCTGAGCAGATCTGCACCCGCCAATAAGAGGACGCAACTGAGCGTGATCTTTACGGCTTGGGCTAGGGCCAACTGCTGCGTGCTGGCCAACACTTGATTCATGTGGCGGAGAAAAACATTCCACCACCCGCTGTAAATTTCCCATAACACCGCTCCCAGTGTCAGCCCCCAAGCCGCCCACGTCAGATGGGGCCGCGTGGTTTCGGATACCGCTTGGGCGACCATGACTGTACCAAAACTACCAAGCAACACCGCCGTTCCCAAAGACAGCAGGCGATAAATCCGGCGCGTGGTGTGTAGTAATTTCCCAAGCAACACGTAGTTGGGACCGGAGGCACTTTCCCGCGGTACAAATCCCTGTGCCTTGAGTTCAGCGGCTCCTCCCATTGCGTAACTGACCGCCCGTCCGATGCTGACGGCAAACCCCAGATCCAAGATCGGCACCAACGCCGCCAAGCTCAGGAACACAAAATACATGTCGAAATCGGGCTTGGCGAGTTTGGTCGCCAGCAAGGGGAGGACGACAATGCCCGCCGTGAGGCGCAGGCCGTTCATGATCCAGGACCAGGCGACGGCGGACTGGCTGAGGCGGGAGTAAACCTGTTTCAGGCGACCCATGTGAATTGAAATGCGTGCATGCCGGCGTGTAGAACTATCGGCCAGCAATTGAAAGAATTGGTTGCCAACGGTCAAGTACCGTTTTGCGTGCAACGGGGAAAGACTGGGGACCTCGTGACCTCCTTTGCCTTGGTTTTTGGCGTGGTGAAGTGTTTGGTGGGGTTCATGGTCGTCTGGACCGGTGCTTTTGGCGGGAGGAAGCCTCGTCTGCATTCAGGCGGACTTTACGCCAGATGCGCTTGAGTGCTTGGCAACGGCGCTGACGGATCACCTGCAATTTGGCCACCGTTCGCTCGACCGGCTCAGGGGGACATGATGTAGCCAGTTCATCCCAGCGGGCCGTAACTTGGCACTTGGAAACCGGGCCGGGGAATTCTATAACACGGTCATGTTGCCAAACGTGCTGTCCTATGGTGGGGCGATGATGTGGGTGCTCTTGCTGGCGAGCGTCGCGGCCGTGGCGGTGTTCATCGAACGCGCGCTCCATTTACACCGCGCCCAAATCAATTCCACCGAATTCCTTAACGGAGTGCGCACGGTGCTCAAGCGCGACAACATTGTCGAGGCGGTTTCCATTTGTGACGCCACCCCGGGGCCGGTTTCGCATCTGGTCAAGACCGCCATCCTCAATCGCGATCAAGGCCGCGAGCGGCTGCGGGAAGCGTTGGAGGAAGCGGGCTTGGCCGAAGTGCCGCGCCTGGAACGGCGACTGAATCTGCTGGCCACGATTTCGCAACTCGCGCCCCTGCTCGGATTGCTGGGTACCGTGCTGGGGTTCATCAAGGTATTTCAGCGTCTCGAAGCCGCCGGACTGTACGCCCATCTGGGCCAGCTTTCGCAGGGCCTCTGGCAGGCGCTGATTTGCATGGCAGCCGGGCTGGCCGTGGCCATCCCCGCCTACGCCGGCTACAATTATCTGGTCAGCCGGGTGAACGCCATCGTGCTGGACATGGAACGCGCAGCGACGGAAATCGTGAACATCGTCACCGATCCCGGAGACACGACCGCGTCATGAGATACCCGGTCAGCGTCAAACCATTCCGCGGCCAGCTGGACGTCGCGGCGTTTGCGGGGGTGTTCCTGTTGTTGGTGGTGTTTCTGTTGTTGACGCGATTGGTGTACACTCCGGGGGTGCGGCTGCAACTGCCGGCGGCGACTGATTTGCCGGGCACGGACCGGCCGACCGTCGAAGTGGCGGTGGATTCCAGCGGACGTTATTACTTCCAAAACCAGGAAATCGCCGGGCCAGTGTTGCGGGAACGTCTGCAAGCAGCCGCCGCCGAGGCGCCCGAACCCCTCACGTTGGTGGTGCAGGCCGATGCCCAGGTCAGCTACGCGATGTTGATTCAACTGGCGCTTCTGGCCCGCGAGGCGGGAATCCATGACGCCCTGCTGGCCACCCTGCCTCCGCCGCTAACGACCGACCCGCCATGAGCGAAAATGCGGTGGGGAGACAGCCGTGGTCGCGCCGCCGGTGGGTCAGCGTGTTCTGCCTCCTTTTCTTCATCCACATTTTTCTGCTGGGCTGGTTCGGTGCGCGCACCCCTTCTCCGCGCCGGACGGCATCCCTCGCGCCGCAATTCCGGCTACCGGACGCCGCCATCACCGGCGTCTGGGCGCTTACCGATCCCACGTTGTTCGCGCGGGGACATCCCCGGGGATTTTCCGGCGCCGCTTGGATGAACGCGCCGGCGCCCGGTTATCAACCGCCGGAATGGTCCGGGCCTCCCCGTTGGCTCGCGCTCGACGCCCAAACCCTCGGGTGGGGGATCCGGCATTTTCTCCAAACGAATCCGCCGGTCGCCTTTGATGTGGCCATCCAACCCGAACTCCAGTTGTCCCCGGCGGAAACGCATCCCATTACCCCGGCGACCGCCGCCCCCTCGAGTTTGCGGGTGGAAGGCCCGTTAGTCGCCCGGTCCCTGCTTCATCCGCCCGCCTTGCGAGGCTGGCCGCAGGCGGATCTGCTTACCAACAGCATTGTGCATGTTCTGGTGAACGCCGACGGCAACGTGCTTTCCGAGGTTTTGCTGGTTTCCAGCGGACTGCGGGAGGCGGATGAGGAGGCGCTTCGGCTGGCCGGCGCTGCGCAGTTTGCCCCACTCCCGCATGATCCGGAAACGCACCGTCCGGTTTCGCGTCTGGCATGGGGCACTTTGGTGTTCGAGTGGCAGACTTTGCCGCCGGTGGACGATCAACCTGCGGCGAAGCCCTGATCATGTCGCCGGACGCACTCATCTTTGCTTACGTGGCCGGTTTGCTGGCGGCGTTGACCTTGTTGACGCTGTACACGGAGGCCCGCCGGCGACGATTTCGTCCCTCCCGGGATGAGGACCGCATTTTCCGATGCGTCAAATGCGGCCACGTTTACACCGATGATGCCGACGTGGACCGTTCGCGCTGCGCACAATGCGGCACGTTGAACGAGCCCATCCGGTTTTAGCGCCTTTCCAAAAGTCGAGGGTGACCAGAAAAGCCGTTGGGCCGGGAAACGCCGGGCGACAGTTCAGTGACCCGAATTGCCGTCAGTGTCCGGTCTTTAATTCCACCACGTCGTGGGGGACGGCCTCTTTCATGCCGGCGGCGCTGACGCGGATGTAACGCGCTTTATCGCGCAGTTGGGCCAGGTTGGCCGCTCCCAAATAGCCCATGCCGCTTTGCATGCCGCCGATCAGTTGGGCCAGCACGCGGTCCACCGATCCCACCGCTTCTTTCAAAGCCTCAATGCCTTCCGCCGCCACCTTTGCCGTGGGATTTGGTGTGTGGCCGTACCGGGTGGCGGAACCGATCTTCATGGCCGCCAGACTGCCCATGCCCCGGTATTGTTTGTAGAGTTTCCCGCTGATTTCCACCACCTCGCCCGGCGCCTCGTTGCAGCCGGCGAAGATTCCGCCGCAGATCACCCCGTGAGCCAGCGTCAACGCCTTGACAATGTCGCCCGACTTGGTGATGCCGCCATCGGCGAGAAGGGTGACGCCGCGCCGGGTGGCCGCCCGGCTGCACACATACAGCGCGGTCAACTGGGGAATGCCCACGCCCGCCACAATGCGCGTGGTGCAAATCGAGCCGGGCCCCTGTCCTACCTTGATGACATTCGCACCGCAATCCGCGAGGTATTCCACGCCGGCCGCGCTGGTGACATTGCCGGCGATGAGCGGGAGTTTGGGGAAGGCGTCCCGCAGCATGCGCACCGCGTCCCCCACGCCTTTGCTGTGGCCGTGGGCGGTGGAGACGGCCACGCAATCCACCCCCCGTTCCACCAAACCGGCCACGTGCGCCAGCACCCGTTCCCGGTCCAGTTCACCGAAAGCGTTGCGGGTCGCGCTCACCGCCGCGCCGCAAACCAGCCGGAATTGCGCGTCCCGCGCCGGTTTGAATTGCGCCTTCCGCTCCTGCGTGATGCGCTCCACGTCGTTCATGGTGAAGAGCCCGCGCAACTGATCTTTGTCATCCACCACCAGCAACTTGTGGATGCCGGGATGTTCGGTGAAAAACTTGTCGGCGCGCGCAATGGGATCGCGTCCAAGTTCCTTCTGGCGGATGGTGTGGACCTGATCGCGCGGCGTCATGGCCTCGATCACCTTCCGCCGGGCATAGCGCGGTTTGACTACGTGACCCGACAACAACCCCACCAGCCGGCCCTGGTGATCCACCACCGGGAAGGTATGGAAACTGTATTTGCGTTCCTCCACCAATGCCACGATGTCGCCGACCAATTGTTCCGGCGCCACCTTGATGGGCTCTTGGATCATGCCGGGCACATGAAACTTCACGCGGCTGACCTCGGAGAGTTGCTGGCGCTCGGGCATGTTGTAATGAATGAGCCCCAAGCCTCCGTTCAACGCCATCGCAATTGCCATGCGCGATTCCGTGACCGTGTCCATGTCGGCGGACATGATGGGGATGTTCAGGGTCAGCCCCTCGGCGAGGCGGGTGTCGAGTTGCGTGTCGCGGGGAAGCACCTCGGAATACTGCGTGGCCAGGGTGACGTCGTCATACGTCAGGGCCAGCGTCGCGTGCGTGGGAAAGAAATCATCGGCGGCCTGGTAAAACCGGGCGTCCAGCGAATGGGTTTTCTGCGTTGCTGCCATGTCGGAAAATGCTCGCGCCCGGGCGTCCTTGGCAAGCTCAATTCGGGAGATTTTGAGCTTGCGTTTTTTCGTCGCGGCCATAAACTGGCGTCATGAAACCCATAGCTATTCGTATTGTAAAAACTCCCTCCCTCCTGGCCCTCTTGGGCACCCTGGGTTGCCTGACGGTGGCGTCGGCCCAATATGCCACGGACTTCGAGTCCCCGGATTTCACTGCGGGCGCGACGATTAACGGCCAGGATTTCTGGACCTCAACAACTCCGGACCGGGCACGGATTCTGACCGCGGCCCAGATTGCCGATGAATTGACGGCGCTGGGGATGACCCCCGGCGTGACTGTGCATGGCGGCGACCAGGCCCTGTTGGTTTCGGGCACCGGCGCCGGGTCCGCCACGGTGCGGGTCATTAGCGGGCTGGAAACCGAGCCGGAAGTGATGTTCGAGGCCTGGGTGCGTCCGTTGCACGGCACCGCCAACCCGGTGGGCAATGTGTTTTTAACCATGGAAAATGCGGGGGGCACGCGGGCGGCCGGAATCCGGTTTGGTCCGAACAACAGCATTGATTACGGCTCCGCCGGGAGCGGGATTTGGCGGGCCAGCGGAAAGTTATGGTCTCCCGACACTTGGTACCGAATCACCCTGCGGGTCAATTATGGGTCCGGCACCTACGATTTTCTGCTGGACGGGGTGCAACTAAACGCCGATCCGATTCCCTTCTACGACGGCGCTTCCACCAGCTTCCATCAGGTGCGCATTTTCCGGGGCAGCAACCAAAGCGGAGCGATCTTGGACGATCTGAAAGTGGCGGCGGCGGGGCCGCGCCGGGACCTCTTCTGGAGTGAGACCGGTGGGTTTGGCGGCCCGAACCTCGGAATGATTTACAGCATGGCGTTCGATGGCAGCGGGCGGACCTTGGTTGCCTCCGGCTTAAACCGGCCGATCGGTTTGGCCATTGATGTGAAGAATGGCCACATCTATTGGGCCGAGGACGGTTTTGACGAGAATACCAGCCGGATTGTCCGGGCGAACCTGGACGGGTCCGAGCCGACGACGCTATTCAGCGAAGCCGAACATAAATTTACCAACGCCCAGATGCTGGAGCTGGATTTGCGGCACGGGCACGTTTATTGGACGGATTTCCACAAGGGCGTGATTCGCGGCAACTTGGACGGCACTGGCTATACAGTGTTGGGCGGGTCACCCGCCGCCGCGTACTACACCGCGCTGGCGTTGGACCGGCTGCGCAACCACATCTACTTCGGCGATCCCACCCAGAATGGTCGGTTGTTCCGGATGAATATGGACGGCGGCAACCGGATTGAGATTGCCGGGGACCTGGCCGCGGAGGATTGGCGCTTTAATGCGATGACGATTGATGCGCTGAACGGCTACATTTATTACACCGACGCCGGCACGCATGAAATCAAACGCATGAACTTGGACGGGTCCAATCAGACCACGCTCCTGACCGATCTTGGACTGATGCCCTACGGTATCGCGCTGGGGCCCAATGACATGATGTATTGGGTGGGCGGCAGTGGCCAACGAGTGGGCGCCGCCGCAACCGACGGGCTTGCCAATGTGAATCTCTACCTGGGCAGCCCGGATACCACCACGGGATTCGGCATCGCCGCGGTTTACGCTCCGGAACTGCCCGAGCCGATTGCGGTCACGGACATCTCCCTGGCGGACGGCGCGGTGACGATTACGTGGACGGGCGGATTGCCGCCGTACCAACTCCAACGGCGGGCTCATTTGACGGAGGGTGATTGGGAAGATGTCGGCGCCACTACCATGTCCACGCAGGCCACGGACGCAGTGACCGACGGCGCCATGTTTTACCGGGTGGAGATGCGCTAACGGTTGATCGGTTAAACGAACCCGCGCCGACCGGGATCCCGGTTGCGTCCGCGCGGAGACGCTTGGGCGTGGCCGGGACCGGCGCGTCCGGACAACGGCGAAATTCCCGGCGGGCGGCTTTACGGTCGTCCGCCGCTTTACTTCTCCCGTTGACACCGGTCGGGCCGCGAGGTTTTTCCGGAATCCGTGAAAAACATTTGCGCGGCGGGGCGCGCGCCTTCTACCGTCCTTGTGTGTCAGTTCAATTGACCATCCTGGGCAGCGGTTCCTCCGGCAATTGCGCCTACTTGGAAACGGACGAGACGCGGCTGTTGATTGACGCCGGCTTCAGCCCGCGGCAAATCCGCCAGCGGCTGGCCGGCATTGGCCGCACGCCGGAAAGTCTGCACGGCATTCTCGTCACGCACGAACACAGCGATCACATCAGCGGCTTGGGCGGCATTGCCATGAAACTTGGCATCCCGGTTTACTGTAACCGGGCCACGAGGGATGAAATCGAGCAGCACCATGGGGGGGCCATTAACGCCCAACTGTTCATCACGGGGAACACCTTTACTGTGGGCGATGTGGAGGTGGATACGTTTGCCATTCCGCACGACGCCCAGGATCCGGTGGGATTTTTGATTCGCACGACGGCGGGCAACATCGGGTTCGCGACCGATCTCGGTCATTTCACGCGCCTGGTCGGCGAACGGGTGCGCCAGGCCAATGTGCTCGTCTTGGAAACCAACCACGACGTCAAACTGTTGCACGATTGCCCGCGCCGCCCGTGGAGTCTGAAACAACGGATTCTGGGCCGGCACGGGCATCTTTCCAACGACGCGGCGGCGGATGCGCTCGAAATCATCATGTCGGATACCTTGCGGCATCTGTATCTGGGCCATTTGAGCCGCGAGTGCAACCGGCCCGAACTGGCGTTGGCCACGCTGCACGAGCGGGTGGAACGCCTCGGGGCGCGGCATTGCCGGTTGGAACTGACCACGCAATCGGCGCCTTCGCCCACGTTAACGCTTTGAGGGCGGCGCGCGGCGCATGATGCACACCGAGAAGATTGTTTCGCTGGATCGGGTGGAGCTGCAGCCGTACCGGACGTTGCGCTGGGATTTTGAACATCGGCGTCAGGGCATTTTCGTTGCCGAAGGGGAAAAAGTCGTGCGACGCCTGCTGCACAGCCGGCTCACGGTGGTTTCGCTGTTGTTGCCGGAAAAATGGGCAAAAATCTATGAACCACTCCTGACCCAGCGACCGGAGACGCCGCGCGTGTTCATCGCCGAAAAGAAGCTGCTGGAACGGCTCACTGGATTTTCGATGTATCAAGGCATCCACGCCATCGGCCGGATTCCGCCGCCCCGGTCCGTGGGTGAACTGCTGGCGAGCGCGCCCCGGCCGTGGTTGCTGGCCGCGGTGGATGGCCTTTCGAACGCTGAGAATGTAGGTGGGCTGGTGCGCAACTGCGCCGCGTTTGGGGTGCAGGCGTTGATCGTCGGTGAAACCTCCAGCAGTCCCTGGCTGCGTCGCGCGGTGCGCAGTTCGATGGGCACGGTGTTTGACCTGCCGGTCATTGAGGCGGGCAATCTGGCCGTCGCCTTGCGCGGGTTGCGGCAACGCGGTGTGCGATGTGTGGCAGCGCATCCCCGAGACCAACTCGCGAGGCTTTCCCAAGCGCGGCTGGCGGATGATTGTTGCTTAGTGTTTGGCAGTGAAGCCGCCGGGATTTCCGAGCCGGTGCTGGCGGCTTGCGATGAAGCGGTGGCCATCCCCATGCCCACCACGGTGGATTCCCTTAACGTCGGCAGTGCCGCCGCAGTGTTTCTCTACGAAGCAGCCCGGCAGCGGGGCCGGGCGTAAAGCGCGGAGCACCCCTCGCGATTCCCGGATCATTCACCGTAAATCTACGGCGTCCTAGCCAAAGTTGGCGGGCGAATGAGAAGGACTTTTCTTCCTCCAAGGGTTCGCAGTAAAGTCCCTTCGCAATTCACTAGTGTCCGGTTAAATTTGAACCAATATTGATTTTACCTCGATAAAACGGGCCTGAAACGACGCTCATGACTTTTTTCGATTTCATTTTCCAACGGCTCCTTCGCACGGTTTTCCTCCGCTCA
>Ga0255344_1004645_pt1 | contig 13772 bp, 12 predicted proteins | sample wastewater_treat_5_FD_192414 | JGI IMG/M metagenome (GOLD analysis project Ga0255344, IMG submission 192414) | Wastewater microbial communities from Lulu Island WWTP, Vancouver, Canada - plant18 | ecosystem: Engineered > WWTP > Wastewater > Unclassified | place: Canada: Vancouver, British... | reverse complement strand
CAGCCGCTCCAGCCAGTCCTCATAATCCGCGTGGAGACCCGGTTCGTCGTCGTTGATGAACACGGACGCTGTGATGTGCATGGCGTTGACCAGAGCGAGGCCTTCCTGAACGCCGCTTTTTTTCAGCGCTGCTTCGACGTTGCCGGTGATGTTGACAAAAGCCCTTCTCCGGGGAATATCAAACCATAATTCTTCGCGGAACGACTGCATAATATAAAACCTCCGGTTTGAATATGTAATTAACTTTACAAGCTTATCGCCTTATGCTAGAAGGCAAAAAAATATGCAAGATCAACTTTTTTGTCAGGAGAGTACCCTATGTCCGGCCATTCCAAATGGAGCACCATCAAAAGAAAAAAAGGGGCGATTGACGCCAAACGCGGCAAGATCTTTACCAAAATCATCAAGGAAATCACGCTGGCGGCGCGTTTGGGCGGCGGTGACATAGAAGGCAATGCCCGCTTGAGGCAGGCGGTCATGGCGGCCAAGGAAGAAAATATGCCCAAGGACAATATCGAAAGGGCGATCAAGAAAGGCACGGGCGGCGGTGACGGCGCAAACGCGTATGAAGAATTTACCTACGAAGGCTACGGACCGGGCGGCGCGGCGGTCATCGTGGAAATCATGACGGACAATAAAAACCGGACGGTGGCGGAGATCCGGCATATCTTTTCCAAGCACGGCGGGAATCTGGGCGAGAACGGCTGCGTGGCCTGGATGTTTGCCAAGAAAGGCAGCATCGTCATCGACAGAAAAGCGATCGGCGAAGACGATCTGATGGAGCTGGCTCTCGACGCGGGAGCGGAAGACGTCAAAACGGAAGATTCGGAATATGAAGTGATTACGGAGCCGTCAGCCTTTGAGGCAGTGAAGAAAGCCCTCGACGCGAAGGGCATCAAGCATCTGGAGGCGCGCATCAGCATGATTCCCTCCAACACCGTCAAGCTGGAAGCGGGCAAGGCGGAGTCCATGCTGAAGCTGATGGAAAAGCTCGAGGACAACGACGACGTCCAGAACGTCTATTCCAATTTCGACATTGACGAAGACGTCATGGAGAAGTTGAGTTAGTCCGCCCAAACGGCCGGAAGCGAAAGAGGGTAATTTGCGAATCTTAGGCATCGATCCCGGTTCTCATGTGACCGGCTACGGCGTGATTGATAAAAGCGGCAACTACCTGCGTCATGTGGCCCACGGTGAAATCAAGGCCCGCAGGAATTCCCTTCTTTCCGAAGTGCTGATGGATACCTTCCGCGAGCTCGGCGCCGTGATCGCTGATAATAATCCGCAGGCGGTCAGCCTGGAAAACATCTTTTACGGGAAAAATGTCCGCAGCCTGATTCGGCAGGCTCAGGTGCGCGGAGTCGTGATCTGTGCCTGCGCGGACCGGGGGCTTCCGGTTTTTGAATATTCGCCGCTGGAAGTGAAAAAGGCGGTGGTCGGCTACGGCCGGGCCGAAAAACGGCAGGTGCAGATCATGGTCAAGGCGATTTTGAAACTTGACGGTTTGCCGCCGGCGGACGCGGCGGACGCGCTGGCCGCGGCGATCTGCCAGGCCAACTTCATGAAGGAGCAGCCGATCTGAATGATTGCCATGCTTTCCGGTAAAATCGCCTATAAGGGAATTTCCCACGTTGTGGTGGACGCGCAGGGCGTCGGCTATCGTGTTTTTATTCCGCTCACAACTTTTTATGCGCTTCCGGAAGCGGATCAGGCCATCACCCTGCATATCCACACCTCGGTCAAAGAGGACGCGATTCATCTGTTCGGTTTTTACACGCGTGAAGAACGGGAGCTTTTTCAGCTCATGATTTCCGTCAGCGGCATCGGGCCGAAAGTCGCGCTGAATATTCTTTCGGGAATTTCCTCCGCGGAGCTGCTCGAGGCGATTTCCGCGGGCAACCTGACCAGGCTCATGGCCATTCCCGGCATCGGCCGGAAAATGGCCGAGCGGCTGATTCTGGAGCTCAAAGAAAAGGTCATGAAAAAAATGGCCGCGGATGCAATTCCGGCCGCGGACGCGAAACAAAAACAGGCGGAGATGATGCGCGAAGACGCGCTTTCCGCCCTGATGAATCTGGGATACAAGGCAGGAGCGGCCCGGGATGCTCTGGAGAAAGCCGCGCGCGATCTGAAGGAAGAACCGGCGATGGACCAGCTCCTGAAGAAAGCGCTGAAAATTCTGGCGGGTTGAGGCCCGCCGGTTTGAAGGTAGAAACGCATGGATGCTCATTTGAAAAATCCGCTGATCGATCCGGCGGCAGCCGAAGACGAAGGAGCGCTGGAAAATTCGCTGCGTCCGCCGAAGCTGGCTGATTATGTGGGCCAGGACAAGGTAAAGAGCAATCTGGCGATTTTCATCGAGGCGGCCCGCAAACGGCGCGAGTCGTTGGATCATGTTCTTCTATACGGACCGCCGGGCCTGGGAAAAACCACGCTGGCCTATATCATTGCCCGGGAGCTGGGCGTGGACATCAAGGTCACGTCCGGTCCGGTGATCGAGCGTCCCGGCGATCTGGCGGCGATTCTGACCAATCTGCACGAGCACGAGGTGCTGTTTATCGACGAGATTCACCGGCTTTCGCACGTCGTCGAAGAAATTCTCTACCCGGCCATGGAGGATTTCCACATCGATATTCTGATCGGTCAGGGGCCGTCGGCCCGGTCGATGAAACTCGACATTCCGAAATTCACGCTGGTGGGCGCGACCACGCGAGCCGGATCACTCACCTCGCCGCTGCGCGACCGCTTCGGCATGCATTTCCGACTGGAATTCTATTCGCCGCAGGAGCTGGCCGTGATTCTGGCGCGCTCCGCCTCCATTCTGAATGTGAAGCTGACGGCGGACGGGGCGCGGGAACTGGCCCATCGCGCGCGCGGCACGCCGCGGATCGCCAACCGCCTGCTCAAGCGCGTGCGGGATTACGCGGAAGTGAAAGGCGACGGAACCATCGACGGCGATCTGGCCTGCCGGGCGCTGGACGCGTTCGAGGTCGATCAAAAGGGTTTTGATCAGATGGACCGCAAACTGCTTTTGACCCTGATTGAAAAATTCAACGGCGGCCCGGTCGGCGTGGAAAGCCTTGCGGCGGCCATCGGCGAGGAGCGAGTCACGATCGAAGATGTTTACGAACCCTATTTGATTCAGGAAGGGTATCTGCAGCGGACAGCGCGGGGGCGTGTCGCCTGTTCCAAAGCATACGAGCACTTCGGCCTGAAAGCGTCGGGGGCCCAAAAGGAGCTGTTTTAGCGGAGAAATTAAGCATTTTATAAACAAATCATAGCCTTACAATAAACAATCTCAATACGGGCCGGTGTGTTGTTTTAACCACAAAATAGCGAACCAGTCGATCATTCCCTCCGGAGTGACTCCTGTATAAAGTCAATAAATACAATAATATGCAATACAGGCCCCATGCTCTTTGCGCTGGTATGTTTATTGCTAAACGTAAAATTCAACTTAAAAAAGAGAGTAACATGCATTTACAGCGTACTTTAAAAAAAGAAATATTCTGCTCCAGCATCGGTCTGCACACGGGCCGCAAGGTCAATATGCAGATCAATCCCGCTTCCGCGGACACCGGCATTGTTTTCGTCCGGAAGGATCTGCCGAATGCAAGGCCGATTCCGGCGGACTTCAAGTCGGTTTGCGACACGACCCTGGCCACAACCATTGGCGATAACGGCAATACGGTTTCGACCATCGAGCATCTGATGTCGGCGTTTTGCGGCATGGGGCTGGACAATGCCGTTGTGGAAATCGATTCCTTTGAAGTGCCCATCATGGACGGCAGCGCCCGCCCGTTTGTCAATATGCTCAAAAAAGTCGGCACGCGGCCGCAGGGAAAATTCAAAAAAATGCTGGTCATCAAAAAACCGGTTTCCGTAAAAGAAGGTGAGGGAAGCGCCATGCTGCTCCCCTCGAATGAATTTAAAATTACCTATGACATCGATTTCAAAAATAAAATCATCGGCCGGCAGTCTTACAGCTTCCTGTTTTCCGATAAAAACTACGAGGACAACATCTGCTGCGCGAGAACCTTCGGTTTTCTGAAAGAAGTCGAATTTTTGCAGGCCAGAGGCCTGGGGCTGGGCGGATCGCTGGAGAATGCGATTATCCTCGATGAGGAAAAAATCATCAACAAGGAAGGCCTCCGCATGCCCGATGAATTCGTCAAGCACAAAATCCTGGATGCCGTGGGCGATTTGTTTTTGTTGGGCATGCCGATCATCGGCCATTTTGTGGCGCACCGGTCCGGCCACCGCCTCAACAACCTTCTGCTTCGGGAACTCATGCGCGAGCAGGACAGTTGGGAAATTATCAGCGAAGATCATCCGCAGCAATCGTCTCAATTCACAGCCTGCAACCTTCCGTCCTTCACGATTCTGGACGCCGTTCAAATATGATTTTGTCCCCGTTTTGACCTTACCAAATTAACCTTGATTTTTATCGATAGGTTACCTAGGATACCCGTATTCTTTCGGAAAGAAAACGGGCAGGTATGAAAAAGCATAAAAATGATTTCTGGGCGGCCGTCTTTGTTGGGTTATGCATGATGACCATGACGGTTGCCGCCGGGGAGGCCAGAGCCCAGATGGATCCCCGGATGACGGATATTCTGGTGACCGGCGGCACGGGGGAAATGCTCCTGTACGCGAGGCTGGTGGACGGTTTCAAGAAGGAAATGGAGGAGGCCATCCTGGCGGGGGTCCCCGCCGTTTTTACGATAGAACTGGACGTCTATCAGGAAAGGCCCTACTTTTGGGATCGGCATATCCTCCACAGGGAAATCCGCCGCACCATTAAATACGACAATTTGAAAAAGAGTTTTCTGATTGCCACAAACGGCCTGGGGCAGCCGGCGATTCTGACGAATTTTGAAAGCGCGCAAAAAGCCATGGCGGAGTTGAACGGAATTCCCGTGGTGGCCTTTTCCAATCTGTCCAAAGGCGAACGGTACTATGTTCAGGTCCGGGTCAAAATCGACCGCGTGCGCCTGCCGTTCAAGATGGAATATGTGTTGTTCTTTGTTTCTCTGTGGGACTTTGAAACCCCCCTGTACAAGATCCGGTTTGCCTACGAGTGATCGCCGGCGCGGGGGCGGGAAAGGGTGATGCCGCGAGCGCATGAGTTTGAAGAGAGACGCCAGAAAAAGCTATCTTGACGAAGGGGAGCTGAGAAAACGCCGGCGTGAGCGCATCATCATGCTGGTGGTCGGCTGTCTGGCGATTGTATTTACGATTCTGGCCAGTCAGTTGTCCGACCGGCAAGAACTGCCCATTTCGGCCAACATTCTGGTGTACGGCCTGACCAGCATCAACATCATCCTGATTCTGCTTCTGCTTTTTCTGATTGTCCGCAATGTTTTCAAGCTGTTTTCCGAGCGTCGCAAGGGATTGATCGGCTCGAAGCTGCGCACCAAGCTGGTTGCGGCGTTCGTGGGCCTTTCCCTGGTTCCCACCATTTTGCTTTTTTTGTTTGCCATCAACTTTCTTTCCTATTCGATCGAGTTCTGGTTCAACATCAAAATCGGCGACGCCCTTGCGCGGTCGCTGGAAGTCGCACAGGTGTATTACACGCAGGCCGAGGACCTGGCCAAATTCAACGCCCGTCAAATCAGCGCGGAAATCACCCGCAACCGCCTCTACGAGGTGGATCGGGCCGATTATCTGAACAATTTTCTTTCCCAGCGCCAAAAGAACTACAAGGTGGCGCGCGTGGAAGCGTATTTTGATTTCAACAACAAAAGCATCGTCTTTGCCGACGGCGAAGAAGCGGCGTCCACCGCCATCCAGTTGTCGCCGAAGATGCTGGAAGACATTTACTCCGGAAAGGAAATCTCCACGGTGGCCGCCACCCAGGGCGGGGAGGCCATTGTCGGCGTCGCGCCGGTTTTTTCTTATGCCGTGGCGACGGAAGTCATCGGGCGGGTATGCGTCAGCAACAGCGTTCCCCAGGGGCTGGTGGACAAGCTCAGGAGCATCGCCAACGCGTCGGAGCAGTACGGACAGATCAAGCTCCTGAAGAATCCGATCAAGTTCAATTACATCGTGACCCTGTCCATCGTGACGCTGGCGATTATTTTTCTCGCGACGTGGTTCGGCCTGTCGTTGGCCAAGAGCATTACCAACCCCATCCAGGACCTTGTAACGGCGACCAACCGCATCACGCGGGGGGACCTGACCAGCCGCATTGACATTGAAGCCGACGACGAGGTCGGCCTGTTGGTCAAGTCCTTCAATTCCATGACGGATGATTTGCACAAAAGCAAGATGGGCCTGATCGAGGCCAATACGTCGCTGGAGGAGCGGCGAAAGTACATGGCCGCCATTCTGCGCAATGTCTCGGCGGGCATCATCTCCATCGACCGGAACGGAACCATCACGACCATCAACCGCGCCGCGGAATCCATGTTCGGCATTGACGCTTCTCCGTATCTGTTCCGGAATTACCGGGAGCTTTTGCACGAGGATCATCTCGCCCTGGTCGATTCCTTTTTGCAGGAAATGAAGGAAACCCGCATGCGGGTTCTGGAAAAGCATCTGGAACTGACGCTGCGGGACAAGGTGTTGACGATTCTGCTGACCCTGACGACCATTGAGGACGAAGAAGGCAAGGACTCCGGCATTGTCGTTGTGTTTGAAGATTTGACGAAGCTGCAGATGGCGGAGCGCGCCGCGGCCTGGCGGGAAGTGGCCCGGCGCATGGCGCATGAAATCAAGAATCCGCTCACGCCCGTGCAGCTCTCCGCCCAGAGGCTGCAGCGGAAATACGGGGATAAGCTGGGGGAGGAAGGTTCGGTTTTTAAGGAATGCACACAGACCATCATCGATCAGGTGGACGTGCTGAAGAATCTGGTGAATGAATTCTCCCGCTATGCGCGCATGCCGGTGACGACGCTGGCCCCCAATGATCTTAACGCGGTGGTGTCCGATGCCGTGGCGCTTTTTGTGGACGCGCACAAAGACATACACTTCGAATTCCGTCCGGCGGAGGGGCTGCCGAGGTTCCATCTGGATGCCGAACAGATCAACCGGGTCATGGTGAATCTGCTGGACAACGCCGTGGCGTCTCTGAACAAGCAGACGGGGCATGTCGGCGTTCTGATCCGGTATGATGAGGCGCACAGAAAAGCGGTGGTCGCCGTAGCCGACGACGGGGTCGGGGTTCCGGCGGACTACAGGCGAAAAGTGTTTGACCCGTATTTTTCAACCAAGAAGTCGGGAACGGGATTGGGGCTGGCCATCGTCAGCTCCATTATTTCGGACCACAAGGGAACCGTTACCGTCAGCGACAACCACCCCACGGGAACGATTGTATCTTTTCAGTTGCCCGTGAACGAAGTTTAATTTATAGAAGACGCGGCATGGGTGAACATCATGAACGAAACCATTCTGGTCGTAGATGACGAAGTCAGCATCTGTCAATCGCTGAAGGCCATTCTGGAAGACGAAGGCTATCAGGTGCTCGTGGCCGGCAGCGGCGAAGAGGCGCTTCGGGTTGTGGCCGATGAAATGCCCCAGCTCGTTCTGCTGGACATCTGGCTGCCCGGCATGGACGGTCTGGATACCCTCAAGGCCATCCGCGCCGCCCATCCGAACATGCTGATCATCATGATGTCCGGCCACGGCACCATCGAGACGGCCGTGAAAGCCACCAAGCTGGGCGCTTTTGACTTTATTGAAAAACCGCTGTCGCTGGACAAAGTGATGATCCTGGTGAACAACGCGCTGAATCTGGTTCGCCTGGAAGAAGAAAATATTCTGCTCAAACAGAAGGTATCGCACCAGTACGAATTGACCGGAACCAGCCCGGTCATCACCGAACTCAAGGAAATGATCGGCATTGTCGCGCCGACCAACGCGTGGATTCTGATCATGGGCGAGAACGGCACGGGAAAGGAGCTGGTGGCGCGCTCCATCCACCACCTGAGCCGACGCTCCCACAAGCCCATCGTGGAAGTCAACTGCGCGGCCATTCCCGAAGAGCTGATCGAAAGCGAGCTGTTCGGGCATGAAAAGGGCGCCTTCACGGGGGCGACCGAAAAGAAGCGCGGCAAGTTCGACCTGGCGCACGAGGGAACGATCTTTCTGGATGAAGTGGCGGACATGAGCCTCAAGGCCCAGGCCAAGATTCTGCGGATTCTCCAGGAAAAGAAATTTGAGAGGGTCGGCGGCAACAAGCTGATCGACATGGACGTCAGGGTTCTCGCCGCGACCAACAAGGACCTGGAGAAGGAAATGGAGGCGGGCCGGTTCCGGCAGGATCTTTACTACCGCCTGCATGTCATTCCTCTTCGTGTCCCGCCTCTGCGCGACCGGAAAGAGGACATCATTCACCTGACGGAGCGGTTTCTGCTGGACTTTGCCGCCAAGGAGGGGCAGCAGCCGAAGACCCTGAGCACCGGCGCCCTGGAAAAGTTAATGGCGCATGACTGGCCGGGCAACGTCCGTGAGCTGAAAAACATCATTGAAAGGCTGATTATTCTGACGCCGTCCAATGAAATACGGGCGGAGGACATTCCCGAGCTGAGCATCAAGACCGAGCCGGATGCGTCTTTTCAGGAAGCGCCCGCGGCGGCCGGAGATTCGCTCAGGGACGCAAGACTGGATTTTGAACGGCAGTTTATTTTGAAAAAGCTGGAAGAATACGACGGCAATATCTCCAGGACCGCCGAAGCCATCGGCCTGGAGCGCAGCAATCTGCACAAAAAACTCAAGAGCTTGAAGGTGGCGACGAAGGAATAGGGATAAAGGCTGAAGGTTACATGGATGTGCCCCGCACTTCATCTGGAATAAAAAATAGGGATCTTCCGGTTGATGCGCCCTTCCTGAAAGGGAGCATCGTGCAATTTTGACGGGCATCCAACCTTTCAGTCCGAAATTAATAACGAACATTTCTATGGCGATCCTCTTTATTGAAAAGCTTTATCTCTTTCTTCATTCCTCTTTTGATTTTCTCTCTTCTTTGCCAGCCAATAGCACATCCAGTGGGCTTTTCGGCGCATGGGACATATCCCGCAGCACGTGCGTGTAAATCATCGTCGTTTCCACATTCTTGTGGCCGAGCAGCTCTTGCACCTCGCGGATATTGACACCATTCATCAGCAAATGCGTCGCGAAACTGTGACGAAGTGTATGAACAGTGGCGAATTTGGGAATATCGGCCTTGCGGATCGCTTTTTTTATAACATCCTGTATTGCTGTATCGCTGATATGATGGCGCCGGACTTTCCCGGAACGCGGATCAACAGAAAGGTTGTTCGCCGGGAAAACGTACTGCCATGCCCACTCCGTGCCAGCGTTGGGATATTTTTTGCCAAGGGCGTCGGGAAGATGGACGTCGCCATGGCCGTTGGCAAGATCACTTTCATGCAGCTTTTTCACGTTTATTAAATGATTTTTTAATAGCTCTTTCACGGTTGCCGGCAGAATAGTCGTCCTGTCTTTATCCCCCTTTCCGCTACGAACGGTCAACGTATTCAAATCCATATCGACATCCTTCACTCTCAGGCGCGCAAGCTCCATCAATCGCAGTCCCGAACCATAGAGTAAACCGGCAACCAGTAAATCCCTGCCGGTCAGACAGGCCAACAATTTCCTGATCTCTTCAACCGAGAAGACAACCGGCAATTTCTGCCCGCGTTTTGCGCGAACGGTTTCCGCCATATTACCTATATCCTTGCAAAGCACATGACGGAAAAGAAATAGAATGGCATTGAATGCCTGGTTCTGCGTTGAAGCGGACACTCTTTCCTGAAGCGCGAGATGACTGAGGAAATTTTTGCAATCATCCGTTCCAAGTTCAGCAAAGGGTCCCTGTCGGCCGGTTTGTTTGGCATAATCCAGGAACCGTTTGATCCATTGTAGATATGTTTTTTCCGTGCTGTAAGAGTAGTGTTTAAGCCGGATCAGACGTTTTGCCTCTGTGAGCAGTTCCGGTGTAAAGTCTTCGGATTTCTCCGCCGGTATATTTATCGGTTTGAAGCCGCGGTAATGAAAATAATATAAACGAATGGCGTCGCCTGCCTGCCGGATTTGCCAGTCGGACATGGCGGAATTTGATTTCAAAGATTCGATAAATTCTATGACGGCGTTTTCCTGATATTGATCGGGCGGTATTTGCTTTCTGTTTGCATAATTTAAAAATTTGCTGGCCCACAAAGCATAAAAAAAGACATTCTTTTCCTGCGCCAGTTTCTTATCCAAAAGAAAGGCTTGAAAATCTGGAAGAACGTCGTTTTTCCTGCTGTCGGACAAATTTTCCATAATATACCAACTTGGCTCAAACGGTATATTACTACAAATTGCCAAGTGTAAAAAGTTCATTTAATTGATTTATAAACACTTTTTTCTTTGCATTCTTTTCAAAAAAGAGTAAAACTGCTCATCATATCGGAAAAAACAAAGTTGGCATATTAATTGTTATACATAGAAAACAACATAGGATAATTCAGAATGGCTAGAAAATCATCAATCAAAAATCTTAAGAATGCAAGACGAGCAAAGAATGATGAGTTCTATACCCAATTCGGCGATATTCAAAAAGAGATTGAAAAGTATCTGGATTTTAATCCTGATACTTTTCGCAACAAGGTAGTATATTGTAATTGCGACGATCCATTTGAGAGTAATTTCTTTCGCTATTTTGTACTCAACTTCAACAAGCTTGGATTAAAACAGCTTATCACCACAAGCTACAAACCTTCGCCCATAGCAAATACCCAACTGGCGTTGTTCGGCGATGATAAAACTCTCACAAAATCAAAAGGCCGTCCAAAGATAACAGCCAATAAGTTCATTATCAACGAAGTACATGACATAGACGGCGACGGCGAGTTTAATTTGAAAGATGTTGCCAAGCAGTTAAAGGCAAATAAACACAATGAATGGACGCCGCTTGACGGCGACGGCGATTTTCGTAGTGATGAATGCATAAGTCTGCTTGAACAATCTGACATTGTCATAACAAATCCACCTTTCAGTCTTTTTCGTGAATATGTTAGGCAACTTTTTGATTATAACAAAAAGTTTTTGATTATCGGCAATATTAATTGCCTAACTTATAGAGAAATATTTCAAAAAATTAAGGAAAATAAAGCATGGCTAGGTAATGGAATGGGAAGGTGGATTTCTGGATTTATTGTGCCCGAATCCTACGACTTGTATGGTTCGGAGGCTCGAATAGATGAAAATGGAAACAGAATTGTCGCCACTAATAATTGTTTGTGGCTCACTAATCTTGACCACGGGCGCCGTCATCAACCATTGCCACTCATGACAATGGCGGAGAATTTAAAGTATAGCAAACATAAAGAAATCAAAGGTAAAAATTCATATGACAAATACGATAATTACGATGCAATAGAAGTACCTTTTACCGATGCGATACCAAGTGATTATAAAGGTGTAATGGGTGTGCCGGTTACATTTCTCGATAAATATAATCCTGAACAGTTTGAAATATTAGGTAATTCTAATGTGCGAGGAGAACGAGAACATTTGATGAATAATGTAGAATGTGCAACGGATTGTACTTATACAAATGGTAAACCACAATATGCTCGTATTTTAATAAAACATAGGAAGAAATAATATGAAAACTGTTTTAAAAACTAACATAACTGTCAAAGATATTTGCGAAGGCTTCGTCTATAACGAACTTGAAGGTAAGGGTTTGTTTGGTTTATCCGGTAAGCTAACTATTCAGCCAGAATATCAACGCAATTATATTTATGCTTCTGACGGCGGGAAAAGAGAAATGGCAGTTATTGAATCAGTTCTCAAGGGATATCCGATAGGATTGATCTATTTTAACAAAGTTGGTGATAACAATTTGGAAGTTTTAGACGGGCAACAGCGCATCACCAGCCTCGGACGATTTATTACTGATAAATTTGCTATCAAAGATGAAAACGGAATGCAATATTTCGGTGGCTTAGCAAAAGACAAAAAAGATAAGATATTAGAAACAAAACTGCTCATTTATGAATGTGAGGGAACGGAAAGCCAGATTAAGGAGTGGTTTAAAACGATTAATATTGCTGGAGTTCCACTCGTCCATCAAGAATTGCTAAATGCGATTTATTCTGGACCATTTGTTACATTGGGCAAAGAAGAGTACAGCAACAGCCAAAATGCCAACGTTCAAAAATGGAGCGCTTATATAAAAGGTAGCGTAAATCGACAAGCATTTCTTGAGAGAGCGCTAGACTGGGTAAGCAAAGGAAATATTGATAATTACATGAGTAGTCATCGCTATGACAAGAACATCAATGAGTTAAAAAAGTATTTCAACAGTGTGATTGACTGGATATCAAGTGTATTTATCGATGTTGAAAGCGAGATGTGTGGTCTTGAGTGGGGACGATTATATGAACAGTATCATAAGAAATCCTATGACTCCAAGAAGGTATCAACCGAAGAACAAAAACTCTATGCAGATCCATATATCAAAAATCGCAAAGGCATTTTTGAATTTATTCTAGGTGGTTCTGTTGATACAAAATTGCTTGAAGTTCGAGTTTTTGATGAAGCAACCAAAAAAGCAGTATACAAAGAACAAACAACTAAAGCCGAGAAGGAAAAAGTATCGAACTGTCCTCTTTGTGCTATTGGACACGATGCGAATAAAGGGAAAATTTGGAGTTTAAACGATATGGATGCAGACCATGTTTCAGCTTGGAGTAAGGGCGGTAAGAGTGACATTAAGAATTGCCAAATGCTTTGCAAAACACACAACCGTGCAAAAGGAAATAAATAGGCTTCACCCAAACTACCTCTGTTTGCAAGCTCCAGACGGCAACTTCTCATATTCCTGGTACGTTGGGGAGATAAATAATGATAAAAATGTATAACAAAAGCAATGCACCCGATCGCTGCGCTCCGGGTGATTTTTTCGTTATGCATAAGCAGGAGATACAGATGATGAAAACACTTTTATCTGCTTTTACGATATTTTTCATTACCATTTTCTCTATTCAGTTGTGCGGATGTTCGGAACAGCATCTATCATTCGGCAAATGGAAAACGAAAGCAGATCATGACGAGTATGTACTCTTAACAGCAAAAGATGCTCAAGTGTTAGGAGAAGTACCTCCAGCGCCTTTCCCAGATCGTAACAAACAAGGGTGGACCCGTGTAAAAGAGATGGGTGAGTCACCAGAAAAATTAAAGTCGACACTCAAACCTTATTCGGTCGTAGTCGTTGAAGACGGCTTTGCCTTTTTGCAGTCAACAAAAAACAAGAGCAAGGAGCTAACGAACGAAGACCTGGAATGGGGTTGGAAAATAGTAATCGAGAACAAAAGCAAACGGGATGTGTGGGCCTACGGCGGTTATTCGCTTTTCGATAAAGATGGCTTTGTTCTTGCTGACACAGGAACCGATTGGGACGACGAAGAATCTGGTTTGCTTATCAAGGCAGGAGAACGTGGCACAGTTCAAGGCAAAGTAGTGTGGCAGATACCTGCGGCAACTAAACCGTACCCTCCTTCTCGAGTTGTGCGTGGAGATTACAAGTTATTTCTTCGACACGATATTTTTAAACGGATTGATGATGATATTCAAAATAAGAAAAACTGAGCATAACTATCGGCTGCACGCGGACTGCCAGGGCCGCACATGGGTGCAGACTTGTCTGCCCGTACTTGGCCCTGGCAGCCGGTGAGCCGGCACGTTAGGTCAGCAAAATAGGCATAGGAGGCAGAAATGACCGATAAGGAATTTGCAGACAAATTCTTCATAGAGGCTTTAAATAATGGTTTCTCAAACAC
>Ga0255344_1004631_pt1 | contig 13801 bp, 12 predicted proteins | sample wastewater_treat_5_FD_192414 | JGI IMG/M metagenome (GOLD analysis project Ga0255344, IMG submission 192414) | Wastewater microbial communities from Lulu Island WWTP, Vancouver, Canada - plant18 | ecosystem: Engineered > WWTP > Wastewater > Unclassified | place: Canada: Vancouver, British... | reverse complement strand
ATGAATAAAAGCGGGTTTGCCGTGCTGATTTATAATGGCGGAAAGAGATTTGCGTCCTTTTAAATATAAACGCAATTGACGAATCCCAATAATTTTATCCCAAAACGATGCTTTTAAATATTTTGTAATAACGATATTTTGGGGATTATTTTTATTAATTTCAGTGTGGTTTTTCGTTTTATCCTTAATCAATCTCAGCGTAATTGAGGGCGTATAAAGCGAAATGGCTTCAATTTGTTTGTCGATAAAGTTACCGTTCAAAGGGTCGTTTTCATTGGGCGTCCAAGACGGTAAATGGAGAATATACATTACTTATTGCGTTTAAATTTCTTTTTCAAATAATCGAAAACTTCTGTTTTTAATAAGGTTAAATCGTTTTTTGTTAACAGAAAGTCGGCGAGTGAGCTTTTCGTAGTAAAGATGAAAAATAAGAGTGTTACGATAAAGCTGACGAAGTAGGAGATGCTGTTTATCATGGCAGCAGTTTCTAACGTTTTAGTTGTGCTGATTTTTGCTGCCGCAGGAATTAATGCAAGACCGAGGGTTAGGGTTATTACAAATCCCAGGGTAGAAGCTATCGTATTAATCCAATATTTGCCGTAGCCTGCAAAGTGATGGGCTAAAATAGAGAGTGAGGCTAAGAAGATGATTCCCGGGGCTAAATAAATAATAACCGTTTTAGAAGAGCTGAACTCGGGACCGAAAATGGCGGCTAACCAATTTGCAGGAATGAGCAGTAAACAACCTACGGCGAAGATAGCAAAAATGGTTACTATTTTAAATAGCGATAACGTTAGTTTTTTTGAATATTGCTTGTCTTGGTTGTTTGCTAAGCGGGCATATTGAACTAAACTTATGCTTTTTGGGAAAATCCAGACTACTTCGGATATTTTTGTTCCCAACTCAAAAAGCCCAAGCGGTTGTCTGCCGGCAAATCGTTCTATGAAATAGTAGGCTAATCGGTAGTTCATAAGCTGTGCTAAATTTGCCAGCTGTACCCAAAATCCTAACTTGCTCATTTCTAAAAACAGCTTTCCGATTTTTTTAAAATTAATTTGTTCAAAATAAGGAATCAGTAAACGTAAGCTGAAAAGCATAGGAATAAAGTAGGAGAGGGAGAAAATGATTATATAGAGTTCTACGGTTGGAGTTTTATCAAATAATTTAAAGAGTAATAAACATAAGGAATAGATGACAATAAGCAGAGTTAATTGCGTAATTTGAAAAATGTTAAATCGTTTAATATCTTCTTTTCCTTGTAAGATATTTAGATTGATAAAAAAGAAACTGCTTGATAATGAAAGAAATAAAAGGTGCAATTGGAACTCATTTGGTATTAAATGGAGAGAATCCAATAGGATTACTCCGACAATATTACTAATTACAGCCCAGAGGTAGGATAGGAAAAAGATTTGAAAAAAATTGCGGCGAGGTATAAGATAAACGATGACGCTACCGCCGATAAAATTACTGATAACCTGTAGGATAGTCAAGCCGAGAACAACCAATCCAATAGTTCCCGTACCTGTTGCACCAAAGGTATTAGAATTTATCACGATAATTATTAGCATGATGAGCATTGCTAATAACCGTGAAAAGAAGGTTCCAATAATTTTATCTATCATGCCCAAAAGAACGGATTAAAGATAGAAAAAATTACTTGTTTTTTAATTTTTCCACCTCTTTTTTTAACTGGTTAAACTCTTCGACTATATCGGGGAGCATGCGTGAGCACGCCATCTCTTTCCATTTTTTACGAGCGTCATAAGCAGGAGCTCCGAAAAGGACGGCTCCTTCTTCGGTTACGCTTTTATCAATAGCCGAAAGGGCAAGGAGCGTTGTATTTTTAGCAACATATAGGTCTTTATTAATTGATGCTTTTGCCCAAATTGTACAGTCGTCATCAATGTACGTACACCCTGCTATTGAGGTGTGAGCTCCGATAAGACAACGTTTTCCGATGTAGGTGTCATGTCCGACTTGTACTTGATTATCGAATTTAACGCCGTCTCCAATGGTTGTATCTCCGGAGACGCCTTTATCTATAGTAACTCCACAGCCGATTTCGACGTCATTACCTATAATAGTTCGACCGCAAGACTCCAATTTATGCCAGCCGTCGCTGCGTCTTTGGAAATAGTAAGCGTCAGCTCCAATAACCGCTGTAGAATGGATAATTACATTGTCACCGATGGTTGAGTCGGCATAAATGCTAACATTGGAATGAATGACACAATTTTTCCCTATTTTTACATTTTCACCAATAAAAGTACCGGGTTGGATAATTGTATTTTCTCCAATTATAGCATTGGGGTGAATCAACTTCTTTTGCGGATTAAAATAGATGAAATGATGAACTACTTTAACAAATGCGGCAAATGGGTCTTTTGTAATAAGTAATGTTTTGCCCTCGGGACAGTCAACCTCCTTATCTATTAAAATAGTCCCGGCAACACTTTCTAGTACTTTATTGTAATATTTGGGGTGGTCGACGAAAGAAAGATTTCCTTCTTCGATAGAGTGTATTTCATTAATACCGGTAATTAAGTTATCCTTATTACCCTTAACAACAATCTCTTCTTGTATAATGTCGAGAAGTTGCTGAATTGTGATGGGTTTTTCAAATTTCATTATTTGCTAATATAAATCTATTTAACTCTTTCGGCATATTTATTCGTACGAGTATCTACTTTAATAATTTCTCCTGCTTCGATAAAGAGGGGGACAAAAACTTCGGTTCCCGTTTCTACCGTTGCTCTTTTAGCGGCATTCGTTGCCGTATCACCTCTAACACCGGGTTCTGTGTAGGTAACTTGAAGTTCTACGAAGGCAGGTAATTCACAAGTGAGCGGAGTGTCCGTATCGGCGTGATACATAATTTCTACCGTCTGTCCCTCTTTAAGTAATCCGGGATTGTTAATAAGTTCTTCTTCAATAGTAAGTTGTTCGTAGGTTTCAACATGCATAAAATGGTAAGAACTATTACCTTCTTTATACAAAAATTGATATGGGCGGCGTTCTACTCTTGCCAAATCTATTTTTACACCAGCTGTAAAAGTATTTTCGAAAACTCTGCCGGTTTTGAGATTTTTTAATTTCGTACGAACGAAAGCCGGACCTTTTCCCGGTTTGACATGTTGAAATTCAACGATAGTCCATAATTCATTATTTAACTCTATACATAAACCATTTCTAAAATCTGCTGTAGTTGCCATAAAATTTCAATATAATTTTAATATAATTTTGTTTTTATTTTTTTCAGGTTACAAAAATAAAATTTTAAACCGCTTCTTTTTATTCTTTAACATTTATTAATAAATTTAATGAATCGAATGAGATTCTCTTTTTCTTCTTAATAAAAATATTCGTAAATTTGCAAAAATAAAATTTTGTATAATGGGACGAGTGTTAGCTATAGATTATGGACAGAAAAGAGTCGGCTTTGCCGTTTCCGACCCTGATAAAATTATCGCTCAAGGTCTTGACACCGTTCACGTAACACAAGCGTTTGACTTTATACAAAATTATATGTCTATTGAGCAAGTGGAAACGATAGTTGTAGGCGACCCCAAAAGAATGGATAATACACAATCCGAGTCTGCTCGTTTTATTGAACCGTTTGTCAATCGTCTGAAAAAAGCATTTCCAACAATTCCCATTGTGAGAATTGACGAAAGATTTACTTCGAAAATAGCTTTTCAAACGATGCTTGATGGTGGTTTGAAAAAGAAAGAGCGACAAAATAAAGCATTGGTTGATAAAATTAGTGCTACAGTTATTTTGCAATCCTACTTGCAACAACTCGAAATTGAAAAACAAAGAAATTAGCATTTTAAAAGTATGATTTATCCAATACATGTATACGGGAATCCTGTTTTGCGCAAAGTTAGTCAAGCTGTTGACTTAAACGACCATAGCTTACCTGAATTGATAGAGGATATGTTCGAGACCATGTACAGCGCTCGCGGTGTCGGTTTGGCAGCCCCGCAAATAGGGAAAGCGCTACGAATATTTGTCCTCGACTCCCAACCTTATCAAGAAATTTTTCCCGAAGAAGAGCCGCGAAAATTGGTGTTCATCAATCCTCAGATTGAGGAACTGTTCGGTGAGAGTATTGCTCTTAATGAAGGCTGCTTGAGCTTACCCGAAATTTATGAAGAGGTTGTGAGAAAAAGCTCTGTTAAAATTAATTTTTGGGACGAAAAAGGAGAGTATCATAAAGAGGTTTTTCACGGTATCGTAGCCCGAATAATACAACATGAATACGACCATATCGATGGAAAAGTTTTTACCGATAGAGTCTCTACATTGAAAAAAATGTTGTTGAAAAGAAAATTATCAGATATTAGCGACGGGAAAATAAAAACTAATTATAAAATAAAACGGTAAATTATGAAAAAAATCTATTTTATTTTGTTAGTGCCTATTCTCTTTTTTTCCTGTAAAAGTGAGAATAGTGAGAAAAATGAATTGGTGTTGAAAGGTAAGCAACGAGCTTCTTTAATACAGGATTTTAGTCTCTTGGATTCTGTTTATAATATGGGTGAGGTTGATACATCGGACGTAGTGATTTTTATTAATAAAGCTCTTGAGTTTGCAGAGAAGCATCCTGAAGATAAATCAACTCCTGATATTTTACTCAAAGCCGGTATTATGAGTATGAGGTTGGCACAGGTAGATACGAGTGTTTTTAAACAGGTCGAATATGCCAAAATGGCGATTGATATTTTTGATAGAATTGTGAAAGTGTATCCCGAAAATAATAATGTGAAATATTGTTATTGGTGGAAAGGAATTATCTATAATGATATTCTGAAAATGTACCCAAGTGCCGAAAATGAATATCGCGAGTTTTTGCATAAATTCCCGAATGATACATTAGTGTCAACCATTCAGTTCTCGTTGGAGAATTTAGGTAAAACGGCACCCGAAATAATGGAACAAATAGAGTCGGAAGAGAAGCAACAGTAACACAATCAAAAATCTATTTTCAATTGATTTTTCAAATGAAAACTTTTTCTGTGGTACTTGCATCGCCCGTAAGTTAGTATGCTTTTTTGATGTTTCTTCGTTGAATAACCCATATTATTTTCCCAATCATACATCGGAAACTCTTGCGATAATTGCCGCATAGTCTCATCTCGATATGTTTTAGCTAAGATGGATGCCGCCGCAATAGATAAGTATTTAGAGTCGCCTCCAATGATACAATGATAAGGAATGCCCGTTTCATTGCGAAAGCGATTTCCGTCAATGAGTAATAGCTCCGGCGTAACTTGCAGTTTTAGTACAGCTTGATTCATAGCAAAAAAAGTGGCATTTAAGATATTCATCTCGTCAATGCTCTTCTCAGAAACTTGAAAAACGGCGTACGCTAAGGCATCTCGCTCTATTTCAAAACGTAAATTTTCACGCAACTTCCTGCTTAATTTTTTAGAGTCATTAATTTGGGGGTGATGGTAATCCGGAGGTAAAATTACAGCAGCGGCAAATAGAGGTCCTGCCAAAGCCCCACGCCCCGCCTCATCACAACCACACTCTATGAAAGATGATGAACTATAGCAACTTCGTAATATCGTTTCCTGTTTCATTTTAATATGAACTCTAATGTAACAATGCTGGCAAAAACTACCAAAACTAAGACGTCTTGAAATAAAACTCGTTTTTTTATGGAATGCAAAATGGAAAAATTGAAACTTAAAGGAATGAATATATATAAAAGTGAATAAGCCCACGGAAGAGTAGTCGTTAATATCATTAAAAGGGTATTAGTAGACAATAATATTAAAGAAATATATCGTTTCCGAAAGATAATTAAACGATTGTCAAAATGAATTTTATTTAAGCTCGAAATAGTAAAAAAGGATAATAAAAGTATAATCATAACGATTGAAGAGAGAATCGTAAAGTTAGACTCCGAGAAAAAAGCAAAAAAGGATAAATTGTTGTAACTTTCAATGTATAAATGTGTTATGCCTTTGAAGTAGAGTGTCGTAAATAGATAAATGTAAGGAAGTAAACAACCGATAAGTAAAATGATAATCTCTTTGTATTTGCTAAATTTGCTGATAAGAATTGAGGCAATGACGAACAAAATCAGTAAAAAAGAGGTAATATCTAAAATTGAGTTTATGCCGATAAAAATGCCCGAAAGTATGATGCTGTTTTTAAGATTAGTGGGAGTATAGGAAGTGTTTAGATGTAATATTGTAATAATCAAGGTGTTAGTGAATATAGCAGGGGAGATTTGATTAAAATCGAACCCAACGTTAAGAAAAATGAGATACCATATTATAGGGAATAGAGTTTTGTTTTCGGTAAATTTATTTTTGTTAAAGAAGAAATGTAATAGTAGTAGTTGTAAAAACAAATTAGATAAAACTAAAATCAAAAGCCAAAAGCTGTTTTTTTCAAAGAAGTGAACGAAATTTTGATAAAAGAGAGTTGATTCTTGGGTGAGAATAAAAGTGAAAGGATGTATAAAGACCTTACTTATTGTATAAATAAGCAACGCACCGAAAAGAATTGTTTGTAAAATGTTTTTTTTATACAAAAAATAAAACATTTATCTTATATCAAAATGGGTTGTGCAATTTTACTAATTTTTTTACAGACTGATTTGATTCTAAGTCAGGGTGTAGTTCAATAAAATCCGTATATCCGACAAAGTTCATAATTAACGCTAATTCTAAATATTTCTCACCTTCTTTAGGTTGGTTATTTAGAAAATACAATGCCGCAAGAACATAATATACAGCATCCATTACCTCTTCATCTTCTTCATCATCCTCTTCAATTATATTTTCAAAGACTTCTATGCCTACGTTGTAATCTCCATTCTCGCAACATAGTTCACCAAATGAATAAATTAACTCTTCTTTTTCTTCATTATCAATTACTTGATTTAGCGCTGAATAGAAAAGATGTTTTAGTTGTCCAATATGTTGTCCCTCAATAAGGTAGGGGGCAGTTAGTGAAAAGAGTTGGTAAGAATCGGCATCTAATTCGATAGCCTTATTGATAAAAATAAGTAGTTCTTCCGTTTTTTTTAAATTAATAAATATTGTAGTGATACCTATGATAGCGCCCGGGTTATTTTCATTAATATTAAAAGATTTTTGAAAATAGCTTAACGCTTCAGTTTCGTTATTTTCGCTTTGGTAGCAGTGGGCAATAGCGTTCAGCGTTAAATAATCGGTGCTATCATCTTTAAGGTTTTTCAAATAGGCTTCGCGAGCTTTTTCGTATTCGCCCATTTCAAAATAGGCATTGCCGATGTTATAATAGGCAACGAGAGCATTATCGTCAGTGCTGAGAGTATAAAGATAAGCTTCAATAGCCTTTTCAAATTGTCCGGCAGACTTATAAGCCGAACCTAAAGCAAACCAGGCACCCGTACAGAGAGGGAATTTATTGGTTAGTGAGGAGAAAAATTTAATCGCGTCGTCATAATCAAGATTTTCATTCTCTTCAATATAATTAGCAATAGTAAAAAGTTTTTCTTCAAAGGAGTCATCAGCCTCTATGGCAGTTTCCATATATTTAACGGCTTTATCCATCTCATTTCTACTAATCGCTTCATAGATTAATGATAAAAGCACTTCAGGGTCATCAGGTGCTAAAACGTAAGCTTTTTCCAATAACTCAAGAACATCTTCATCTTTTTCAAGTATACGTAGTAACAAAACCTTTTCAAGATAAAACTCATGGGTAAGAGGAAAAGAAGCCTCTATTTCGTCCAATTCACTTTCTGCCTCTTCAAGTGAAGCGTCAAGTATTAACAATCTCACTCTCATAAGCCTAAAGTAAGAGTCGGTAGGATATTGTTTAACAGCATATTCAACAGCCTCTTCTGCTAAAGGCAAATCCATATCTTCAAGTAGCTCATTTACAATTATTTCCAGCTCTTCCGAGTCAAAATAATACGTTGCTTTTCCGTTTATCATATCTTGGAATCGCTGAATTAGCTCTTCACTATCCTTTTGTTCATAATCATTTTCTTCAAAATCGTTCATGGCAAAAATTTTCTGAATGACCTATTTTAAATATCAATTTTATTTAAAAAATAATTGCAAAGATAATAAAATTGGAGAAAGAGACTCATGACTAATTTTATAATCAAGTAGTTGATTTTAATTTTAATTAGGGCGTGTCCCCTCGCTTCGCTCGGGGTCGGCGCCCGGTTCCAAGTCCGCGGGCACAAGCCGTGGGGACGCGGCGGCAAAAAGAGCTTACAAGCTCGCTTTTTTGCCGCCGCGTCCCCAGCGGCTTCCGCCCTTGCGGGCTTTCCACCTAAGCGCCTCACGCGAGAAACTTGTTCGTGCAGAGCCATTTAAGTCTAAAACGGAGAGTGAAAAATGAACCCCGAAGGGGTGACATGATAATAAAATAAGTTTTGCTAAAACACACACTATCAGTATAATAACACCGTCCACGACTTAAAAGTCTTGGATGGTACAAGCAAGTTGGCGTGCGTGAGGGCGCAGCCGTATAGCCCGCAAAGGAAGGAGCTTTGAAGAGCAAGGAGAAAAAGAGCGACTTTAGAAGCTCCTTTTTCGACTATGCTATTCATAGCTCCTTCCTGCGGACTTGGAGGCGGAGACCGACCCCGAGCGTAGCGAGGGGGCACGCCCAAAAGAAAATTATGAATTTAAAATTACGAATTATCAATAGAGAATGAATGGAATTTCTAATTTTTGCTGACTGACGCCTTCTAATGCGGGAACCTTTGCAAAATAAAATTATCACGGGCGGAAAATTAAAGATTCGCCTAATCTTCGGATTCGGAAGCTACAACCCTCTTGTATGCCGCTAAGACATTGGCTTTGGAGAGAAAACCGATGTATTTCTTCTCCTTAGTGATAACCGGTAAATTGTAGTTATTGGTCTTTTGGAATTTCTCTACAATCTCTTTCCCTTTATCCGTGTCATAAACGAAAACATCAGGCTGTATCATTAATTCCTCAATTTTAACCTTGTCGTAAAGCTCTTGCTTGAAAAGAATTTCTCGGTGATAATCCATGACTAAGAGCCCGGCAAATTTTTCGTTTTCATCTAAAACCACGAAAAGATTGCGTCTACTTTTGGCAATATAGGAGGTGTAATCCCTTAAAGTGCTGTGAATAGGGATTGTAAGTACATCAGTGTCAATTAATTGCATTATATTCAGCTGGCGCATCGCAAACTGGTCTTTATTGTGCGTACGAAGCTCACCTTTCTCAGCCAATTTCTTAGTGTAAATGGAGTGTTTTTCAAACGGGTGAACGACTAAATAGGAGATGGAGGCGGTAATCATCAACGGAATCAGCAAACTGTAACCGACAGAAACTTCTACAATGAGAAAAATAGCGGTTAACGGGGCGTGCATAACCCCTGCCATGACTCCTGCCATGCCCGCTAAAATGTAGTTAATGTAAGGCAAGTCAAGAAAAAAGTAGTGATTTAATATTTCCGCCAGCAAAAAACCGGTAAATGCTCCGGCAAAAAGTGACGGTGCAAAAGCCCCGCCAATACCGCCGGCGCCGGTGGTTACTGCCGTAGCAACGACTTTTAAGAGGATAACTCCGACAATGAAAAGAATAAAAAGAATGTGGTAATTCCTGAAAAATGGATAAATAGGGGAGTTCTCGAATAAAAGATGTCCCTGCCCGTGCAATAACTGATTCAAATTTTCGTAACCCTCACCGTAAAAAACCGGGAAAAATAGAATTAACACCCCTAAAAGCAGTCCGCCGATGATAATTCTCCACGCCTGTCTTTTAATTTTGGTAAAGAGTTTCTCAATAAACCATAAAGTCCTTAAAAAATAGATAGATACGACACCCGTCAAAAGTCCCAATAATATGTAAAATGGAATGTTTTTTAGCGAAAAAGGCACGGTAAGGCATTCGCCGAACATCACGTTTTCGCCCAAGAAAAGGATGGAGAGTACCGTCCCTGTAGCAGCGGAAATTAGCAGCGGAAGTAGGGCGGCTGTCGTAAGGTCGAGCATGAGCACCTCAATCGCAAAGACGATGCCCGCAATCGGTGATTTGAACACGGCGGCAATGGCTGCCGTAGTCCCACAGGCAAGCAATAGCAAGGTGTTTTTCCGCGACAGATTAAAGGCAGTAGCTAAATTAGAGCCAATCGCCGAACCCGTCAAGACGATAGGTGCCTCCAAGCCCACGGAACCACCAAACCCCACGGTTATCGAACTTGCAATCATGGAAGAGTAGGTGTTGTGACGCCGTAACTTCCCGCCACTTTTACTCATCGCCTTTAAAGCGATAGTAACCCCATGATTAATATCGTCTTTCACAAAAAAACGTATATAGAGTTGCGTGAGGAGAATCCCTATTAAGGGGAAGGCAATATGTAAATAGTTAAACTTTCCCGGCGGGAATAAGTTCGCTAAAAGCGATACGTTGAGGTGGAGTAAGTTTTTAATGATAATCGCTACCGTAGCACCGAAAACACCCGTTAGAAAACTTAATAAAAGAACTGTCGTAGACGTTTTTAAATTTCTCTCAACAAAACTCCTGAATTTTATAAATAAAATTGAAATTTTATTCCGAATTTTTTGCAAGAAAAGAAATAAAGCGCCTTTTTTTCTCATAAATTGTAGAAGCGTGAAAATGTTGATTTATTCGATACTTACTTCAGCCTCTACTTCAGCGGCTACTTCATCAACTTCTTCTCTCAAGTTTTCAATTATAAACTGTTGACGTTCAGGGGTGTTATCTCCCATATAGTATTCCAGAACAGGATGTATAGGGGTGTTGCGGTCTAAAACGACAGGTTCTAAACGTATATTTTTCCCGATAAAATTTTTAAACTCGTCAGGTGAAATCTCGCCTAATCCTTTAAAACGGGTAATCTCCGGCTTCCCTCCTAAGGTGCGAATAGCATCTTGACGCTCCTCTTCGGAATAGCAGTAAATTGTTTTTTGCTTATTTCTTACTCTAAATAGGGGAGTTTGAAGGATATAAACATGTCCTGCTTTGACTACATCGGGGAAGAAGAGTAAAAAGAAGGTTAACAGTAATAGACGAATGTGCATTCCGTCAACATCGGCGTCTGTGGCAATAACTATGTTATTATAACGCAAACCGTCAATGCCGTCTTCTAAGTTTAGTGCCGCTTGCAGTAGCGACAACTCTTCGTTGTCCTTTTCATAAATGAAACTTTTACTTTTCCCTTTCAGGGCATTTTTAGGTTTTCCCTTCAAGCTGAAGACGGCTTGTGTTTCCGGGTCGCGGGACATGGTAATAGAACCGGAAGCGGAGTCCCCCTCAGTGATAAAAATAGTGGTTTCAATACCTCTCTTATCGTTGGTATTAAAATGGTATCGACAATCACGGAGTTTGCTGTTATGCAAACTTATCTTTTTTTGAACCTCTTTAGAGACTTTTCTAACATTAGCTATCTCTTTTCTCTCTTTCTCGGATTCAAGAATCTTTTTCAATAAAATATCGGCGACCTCATTATTGATATGCAAATATTTATCAAGAAGTCTTCCCACCACTTCATTAATGTAGTGGCGAATGGTAACTCCTTGGGGTGCCATATATTGAGAACCTAATTTTGTCTTAGTCTGCGACTCAAAAATTGGGGATTTAACTTTGATTGAGATCGCTGCGACTATGGAATTTCTAACGTCATTAGGGTCAAAATCTTTTTTATAAAAATCGCGAACCGTCTTCACGATAGCTTCGCGGAAGGCTTGTTGATGTACGCCTCCTTGCGTTGTATGTTGGCTGTTCACAAATGAGTAATACTCTTCTCCGTAGCGACGGGTCGTATGCACAATAGCACATTCAAAATCGTCTTCTTGAAGGTGAATCGGTGAATAGAGCGCTTCGCCGTTAATATTATTTTGTAATAAATCGAGTAGCCCATTTTTGGAAACGAACTTTTGTCCATTAAAAACGATGGTCAAACCACGATTCAAATAGACATAATTCCACATCATTTTTTCAATGTACTCGGTGTACCAATGAAAATTCTCAAAGATAGAGTTATCGGGTATAAAAGAAACTAACGTGCCGTCAGGGTTAAGACTTTTTTGAATATTGGTCGCATTAGTCTGTTTCCCGCGGGAAAATTCCGCTGTTTTTTGTTTTCCGCCTACCACGCACTCAATTAAGAAGTAGGTTGAGAGTGCATTAACCGCCTTCACGCCAACTCCATTCATTCCGATAGAATTGTCGTAAGCGTCTCCGTCATCAAATTTTCCACCGGTATTTATTTTCGAAACGCAATCAATCATTTTGTTAAGGGGGATTCCTCTACCATAATCACGAATTGTAACCTTTTGCTCTTTAATCGTAACCTCTATTGTTTTTCCGTAACCCTTCATAAACTCATCAATCGAGTTATCAATCACCTCTTTCAAAAGAACGTAGATGCCGTCGTCATGGGCAGAGCCGTCCCCCAATTTACCGATATACATGCCGGGTCGTGTCCGAATATGCTCGTCCCACTCTAATGTTTTAATACTATTATCTTTATAATCTCCCATAGTTTTTATTTTAGTGAAGCAAAGATACGAAAAATATGAAAATTAACCGCATTAATTCCTTTATTATAAATAATTTATTCGCAAAATAAAGGCATTGGGGCTATACAAATATTCTTTAATTATCATTTGGTTGTACAATTTCAAAGGAAATAGGTAGTGCATCTTCAATCGTGAAGCCCCCGATGCGGGTTCTGCATAACAGAGATAGATGTGCTCCGCTATTTAATCTTTCTCCTAAATCTCTTGCAATAGCACGAATATAAGTCCCTTTTGAACATACGATTTTAAAATCAATTTCAGGAAGCTCAAAGCGAGTAATAGAAAATTCATGTATAACTACCTGTTTCGGTAAAATCTCAACACTGATGTTTTGCCTTGCTAATTCATAAGCTCGTTTCCCCTTTATCTTTATGGCAGAATAGACAGGTGGAATTTGCTCTATTTCACCTAAAAAAGAGGTTGCCGCTTCTTCTGCCATCTCTCGGGTAATATGTTCGTAAGAAAATAATCTGTCAATAGGGTGTTCTAAATCATAACTTGGCGTTGTCGCCCCAAGCCTAAAAGTCCCTATATACTCTTTTTCCAAATCTTGAATAGCGGCTATTTCTTTTGTGTTTTGTCCAATGCAGACCACCAATAAGCCGGTAGCTAAGGGGTCAAGAGTACCGGCATGCCCCACTTTTATACGCTGACCGGTCAACTCCTTACAACCCGTTTTTAATTGATTTACAATGTCAAATGAGCTACACGCGTAAGGTTTATCTATCAAAAGCGTATCTCCTTTTAAATTTAAAGATGAAAGTGGAAATGTAAAACGGTATTTTGGATAGTTTTTCTTAGAAGAAAATCGCTGTTTCATTTTGCCAATTCTTAGAGAAATGTTTACTTTGATATAAAAAAGTGCTAAACTTACAGTCAAACATCCATTTAGCACTTTTCATTTGTCGAAGTGACCCCTGCAGGATTCAAACCTGCAACCTTTTGATCCGTAGTCAAATACTCTATTCAGTTGAGCTAAGGGGCCTTTTTCATAAAAGTCGTTGCAAAAGTACAAAAAATAATAATAATCTACCTTTACTTTTTTATTTAATTTTAATTTTTATTTGGGCGTGCCCCGTTCGCTGACGCTCACGGGTCGGCGCCCGGTTCCAAGTCCGCGGGCACAAGCCGTGGGGTCGCAAGGCGGCAAAAAGAGCTTCTAAAGTCGCTTTTTTGCCGCCGCGTCCCCAGCGGCTTCCGCCCTTGCGGGCTTTCCACCTAAGCGCCTCACGCAACCCAAGCGGTTCATATAAAGCAACT
>Ga0255344_1004623_pt1 | contig 13815 bp, 13 predicted proteins | sample wastewater_treat_5_FD_192414 | JGI IMG/M metagenome (GOLD analysis project Ga0255344, IMG submission 192414) | Wastewater microbial communities from Lulu Island WWTP, Vancouver, Canada - plant18 | ecosystem: Engineered > WWTP > Wastewater > Unclassified | place: Canada: Vancouver, British... | reverse complement strand
GACTCCAAAGGCAGTAAAAGAAAGGGCAATTATGACACAGAAAAAGACTCATCAAAGTAAGAAAGCAAATGGCGTGACGAAAGCCGCTACGGTAAGATTAGCAAATGGCTTGACAGGGAAAGTAAAGACAGGGCTCCCATGATTTCTTTTTTTTAATTTCCCTCCGATCATGCTATACTCTTGTAATTCCGAAGGGACCTCTTCTTTTATCCCCTTTCAAGAGATCACCTCTTCCCCACCCCGGGGCGGTTAGCTCAGTTGGTTAGAGCACCTGCCTTACACGCAGGGGGTCGCAGGTTCGAGTCCTGCACCGCCCACCATTTCCCACCTTCACTTTGCCCCTGCAATCATTGGCTATAATGCCATTTCGACCCCTCAGAATATTTGTAAGCCTTCTGTCAACAATAGTGCCAAATATACCCCTTCCGTGACATGAAAAGCCATACTTTTGACAAGTATACAGACAAGTGTTCACGGGGGGTATTTTGGGGAACTTACTCACCACTGGAAACTTTCTTTTCTTCTCTGATGCTTTCCATTTTGGGAAGAGCGTTCACCGCTTGCTCAGTGTCTGTTAATTCCAAGACGGTGTAAACGTTTGCGGTCAATGCGGGGGTGCTATGGCGCATCAATCGTTGTGCCGTGGTGATTCCGACGCCCGCCCGGGCAAGCATGGTTCCGAAGGTCGTCCGGAGAGCATGAACATCCAACACCCGCTCCGCTCCATCCTTCTTTGAAATACCAGCCGCTTCCAAATCCTGATTAAATACCTTGGACATTTTAACCGGCAACTCATCAAAGAAGGGTTCATGATCAAATGCGCCGGGGAACGCCGTACAATCTCCGGCAAGCCGTTTGATGCGGTCTTCCCTGTATTCCATCAAGGCAACTCTCAAATCTGCATGAAGGGGAATTCTGGAGCCCTTACTGTTCTTTTCATTTTCAGATTGAAGCAGGAGGAACGCCGGTTCAGCGTCCAAGAAAGCCGTACCGATGGTGATGCTCCTTAGTTCGCTCCAACGCAAACCCGTATAAGCAAGGGTACGATAAGCAATTGCTCTTGTCCGCCCTAACCATTTCAGTTTGTCAATGGTCGCCGGGATCAACTTGGCTTTACTTCCCCTATTGGTAAGCCGTTCCTTTAAGGGACGTTCCTCAGCCGTCTTAAAAAGTAATTCCAATTCCGGAAGGGTGAATGCCCGCCGTTGGTGTCTTCGGTCTGCTCTTTCGTCAAATCGCACCAAACCGGAAACGGGATTAATGCCTGTCCTGTCGGTAGCCATCAACCAATTACCGAAGGCAACCCAAGTAACTGCATAAGCATTACACGATCTGGCGCCCCTTCCGTTTCTCCGTTGGTCTTCCAGATAGGCATCAAGAGCCGCTTTGTACATCCTCGATCAGTCGTTTCAGCGCGTCACGCCCGTCCAGACGCAGGCCGCTTTTGCCCTCGTCCGCGTAGGTGCGGACGATTTCCATGTTGTGTTTGGCCGCGTATTCCCGAATGACGTCGGACTGGTTCTCCGTCGAATACTGCTGATGTTCGGTGGACATTCGCGCGTAAATGGCGGCGCGGATCGGCGGCCCTGATTCTCCTGACAATATGATTTCGTGCATTTCGCTTCGACTCCTATTCCGTTGCACGGAGAACCGGAAAGGGGCCTGAAACGGTTCCGCGGCGGACTTGGTGTCGCCATTGCCGTGCCACTATTGACGTTGGAAACGCGCTCCGGGTTCGGGCTTCCTGATTCTCCTGACTTTTGTTTCGACAGAATTCTACCGCGCCTCCGCTCGATTCCTGTTGCCAACTCGGGGATGGATGTCGTGAGCATGAGAGCGACTTCAAGACGAGTCACCTCGGAGCAGCTTCAGGCACGCTTCAAGAATTTGACGACGTTCTTCGCTCCGGAACTTGTTGGGCGACACCGGCCCTGCCGAAGGCAGAGTTTCTGTCGAAGTGGGATTAACACAATCGAGGCTTGCAAGGGTTGTCAGCCAACGATAAAGAGCGGTATGCGATAGCGCGGGCGCGTCCGTGTCCGGGTCGACTTCATCTTCGCTGGCGTTCTTCCACCACGAAGGGTCTGCCTCTTTTTCCGGGTAGAACAACGGCATCCCGTTGTCCGAGACGGCATCACGATAGGTAGTCCATTCCAGATTCAAATATCTTTCGCATAGCCCGATGATTTCCTGACGGGTATAGCGTTTGTAAGGCAAGGCAAAATCAGGATAGACCGTAAACGTCTTCTTGCAGAGAGGGCATTTCCATCGAGCAAGGTGTCCAGTAGTCCTGCAGACCATTTCCTCAGTGAGAACAAGGAATACGCGTTCTCGCGTGCCGTTTCGTGCGAACCGTTTCGGGACACCATGGCAACATGGGCAGGAACGATAAGGACATACTCGACCGTCACGCGCCAGCGCTCTATCGTGATCGGCGATTGCTGCCTTGGTTCGCTCATCTGACATGGGCACCTTTTCTGGGTCGTTTTCACAGAAGTCATGCCTAAGCCCTTTGGCTGCTCGGTCTTGTGACGATGGTTCCGACACATGATCTTTTCACCTCGCATTGATTAACGGATACGTTTGGTGAAACAATGGAGTAGGTCAGTCTGAGATCCTTGCCGAATTGTTCCGGGGAGACTCGGCGTCAGGCTTGTTTGAGCTGTCAGCCCCAGCAACTATTGTCCGGTCTCCCAGGATGTAGATTGAATGGAGCGCCCGACGATGTGGTCTGACAACGAAACGAACCGCGACTTTCTGAATTTCAGGATTGTTGCCGACACGGCAGCCGAAATGATCGTCCAGGCTCAAGGACAACCCGTATCGCTTGGTGTGTGCGGTAGCTGGGGTGTCGGCAAGTCGAGCATGTTGGAATTGATTAAGGCTGCTCTCTCTGAACGCGGGGACGGCTCTTTCCTGTTCGTCGATTTTGACGCGTGGCTCTACCAAGGTTATGACGATGCACGCGCTGCTCTCATGGATGTCATCGCTCAAAGCCTGCTCAAACACGCAGAAGACAACAAGACGCCAACACAGAAAGTGGTCGCCTTGCTTCGGCGTGTGAACTGGCTGCGAGCGGCAGGTCTGATATTGAGGCCAGCCGCGGAGATGGCGCTTGGACTTCCGCCTACAGGGATCATAAACGCCGGTTTAAGTCTCGCGCAGAAAATCGCGCAAGGGAACGTGGATTCCGAGTCCGTGGAGACCGTTGTCGAAGACGGAAAGAAAGTGGCAGAGGAAGCTAAGGGGCTTATCGATTCCCCTGTCGAGACTTCCCCGCCCAAAGAAATCCACAACCTGCGGCGTCAGTTCAAGGAAGTGTTGGAAGAACAGAAAGTGACGCTGGTTGTCTTCATCGATGACCTCGACCGGTGTCTGCCTAACACGGCTGTCACCACGCTGGAAGCAATCAGACTGTTCTTGTTCCTCGACCATACGGCGTTTATCATTGCCGCCGATGACAGGATGATACGAGAGGCCGTCCGTACACACTTCAAAGGAGTCTCGTTGGACGACGACCTCGTCACCAACTACTTCGACAAACTCATCCAGATTCCCATACGAATCCCCCCGCTTGGGACACAGGACGTTCGCGCTTACATGATGTTGTTGTTCATCGAGAACAGCGGTCTACCAGCGGACAAGCGCGAAGACATACGAAAGCAGATATGCAAGCAGTTGGGCGAATCATGGCGGGGCAAACGTGTAGACGGCACCTTTGTGATTCCGTTGATCGGTGAATGTTCGCCGGAACTCAGAACCCAACTGGGCATAGCGGATCGTCTGGCTCCGATCATGGCCACAGCGACCAAGATAGCAGGTAATCCCCGCCTCATCAAACGCTTCCTCAACACGGTGTCCATCAGAATGTCAATCGCCAAATTGCAGGGTGTGACCGTCGACGAAGAGGTTTTGGCAAAATTGCTCCTCTTCGAACGTTGCGCGGATGAGTCGGCCTATCGCGAACTCGTGAAAGCCGTGAATGAGGACGACGAAGGCAAGGCTCGGTTCATAAAGAAACTGGAAGAAGCTGTGGCGGCAGGAGAAGAATGTGACGATCCGCCAACGGGTTGGAAGAGTGATTTTGTACGTGATTGGCTGGCATTGGATCCGTCTTTTACTGATTTGGACCTGCGTCCTGCCATGTACGTAAGTCGAGAACATTTGCCTCTGATAACCCCGGCTGACCAGATGTCGCCCGAAGCGGTGGCGTTGCTCGCGGCAGTATTGGACGCCAGGCAGGTCTTGGACCCAGTCGTTGCCCAGATTGGAGCGTTGTCCAAGGCTCAGGGGCAGCAGACTCCAAACACAGTTCCCTTGTTCGCAACCTTCCTCATAGACATCTTCAGGAGTTCGGAGTGCTTGGATGCCGGGGGTATCTGGCAACGGCGAAGGGTAAAAGGTAAGCCCCAGTGCTTCAATCTCCTCCGGAGTCAGATGTTCGGCTTCGGCGACCAATAGCCGTTGAATCCCACTCCGGGTATGAAACACGGCGGGAAGCTTAGCGAGGAGCCTCTGCTCTTCCAATTCCAGACAGGATTGGAGCTTCAGTGCTGTATCGGGGTGCTTGTCTTCTTTTCTGTCGTCAACGATTTCGTGCAAGATGCCATTGGATACCCGCTCAAGCAGTTTCTTTTCGGCCGCTACGGCCATGCAGCCAAAGTTGATTTCAGGAAGATGCCGGAGACGTTCAACAACCGGCATATCACTTAATACCTGTCGAAACCCCGTGAGCAATCCGGCGCGGCAGGCCCACGGCTTCACTTTTCCCATTAATCGAACAACTCTCTCGCTGGTGATTGGAAAGCCAAGATTTTCCAGAATCGCCGCACGTTTTCTCCGCAGTAGATCATGGACGGACTTACTGGATGACGCTCCAAACCTTTCCCCATGTATTGCCAAGAGAAACGCGAGCGGCGGATTTGTTTCTGCCAGTTCAATACCATCTGGATACTCCGAAAAGAATTTGATCAAAGAGAAATGCGCCTCCGGAAAGCGGCGAACCAAGCCGAGTGTACCGGGCGGGATCGCACTCAGGAATTCCTCTCGCTGTTCGATACGCCGTTGAATTCGCAGCAACGATTGTAACGCGATGGGAAGCTCGTAACCTTCAATGAATTGTTGCCGTTGCACGATGGAGGCGGCAAGACTCGGGTGGCTTAGAGCAAGCTCTTTGACCGTCTTGTCCCGCGCTTTCACAAGAGCTGTTAAATTGAAATCGTCCTGTACATCCTCGATATCGCTCCATGAATTTAGCGGGCTTTCCCGCAGGAAAACCGGATCGGGCCACAGACGCAAAAAGAAACGATGACCATCCTTCTCGCGGAGGATGCCCCGGGACAGGTCAGGATTGACATGAATCACTGTGCCGCGCCTAGTGGAGTTGAAGGAATTCCATTTCCCGCCAGATAGCATCGCGTCTAGCGAGTACTGATTCTCGAACGCGTTCCAGCGCGCGATGAGCGACATCGCTTATGGTGTCCTTGTCGCAGTCTTCGGCAATGCAGGCAAACGCATCAAGAAACGAAGATGTTATTGAAAGCCAGCCATGTTTTCCTTCGAAAATCCTGTCCCATAGTGCTGAAAGAACAGGCGCATGCTTGGTCACTATGAAACGGTCTTCCGGGTGGTGTGGGCGCCGCGGATTGTCCGTGATAATGATTCCAAGCCCCGCAAGTTCTCCGCGCTTGTTTGCTTCCGGCGATATAGCACTGAATTCGTTTTGCTGTAGAAGGGTTTCGATGCGCCGCAACGTGGCTTCCAGGGCGGCACATTCCAATCCCAATTCGCCCGCTCTTTCGCGTTCGAGGCGATTGACGGCGTCTTCCATTTCCCGCATCGCGATGTTCTCAAGCAGCGCCTGGAATGTTGTTTGTCCATCGGACTCCGCCGCGGCATCGAGCGCCTTAAGTATAAGCGCGTCGCGCTGTAGTTTCAGCAAGCGCGACAACGTCTCCTTATGGTTCCCGATGCTCCGGGAAAATTCGCAGCCGGACTTGACCCGATTCACGAGTTGGTTGAAAAACTTGAACGTGGCCTTCGTTGGCCATGCCTTCAGCATGTGTTGGTGGCGCTCGGGAAGCTCGTGAAGTTCCGCAGCGGCGACAATGCGCTCTAGGTATCCCTCCCTCGGCGTACCAAGGGTATGGTTCCGGTGATCAATGTAAACCAGCGCCTGGAATTCGTTGCCCGCCACGTCGCGTACGATCCTGTATCCCTTGTCGTACAGGCCATGCGCGTATCCTTCGTAGCTGTCGAGAGCGATTTCATCCGAAGGTTGCAGACACCACAGAAGCCCTGGCGCCTCGAATCCGGGGGCGGGACATACAGTGGCGTAACCTCGCTCGTTGATAATGAAACGATAGTCTGGAAGCAACGTCGTTCCAGCGTATTCCGCGCGCGGACAACGGCTGGACATTTGCCGCTTGTCCATATTCGAGCCGTAGGCAAAGTAATAAGTGCTCATGCGTATCCTCTCTTTCCAGCCATCTTACTGCAGTAATTCGACTTCGACGTAGAGTTGGTTCGCTTCATTAAACTGCGCCAGAAAACGGATTTCTAGTTTGTTCCCATTGGCGAGGAGGAGGTCCGCCAGGCACGTCACGCGCCGGAGATCCTTTTCCCGGGATTCCACTCGTACGTTCTCCAGGCGCAAGTCCATATCCTTCGTTTGTTCTTCGATTTTGGATACCACCTGTTCAATCAGTTCCGATTTCTTGCGGAGGTTTTGCCAAGCCGGAAAATCGAATTCGGGATATCCGAAACGAAGCATGGCGTCGGGTGTCATGCCGGTGACTTGACTTCCCACCTCGGGCAAAAGGGCGTTTTGTATCGCATTCATGGAAACCTTGAGCACCAATTGCCTTACGTCGTTGGATGACGGGTCTGGGGTTCGGCTTCCTCCGCAGGCGGCCAGCAGGACGATGGAAGCCAAAGTGACGCCCAGCAGGGCGCTGGCCAGTTTGTATCCGTTCTGTTTCATGTCGTTTTTCCCTTCGTGCGTTTATTCCATTGTGAAACCGATGGAGCGTTTCGCGGCGTGAGATGTCCATCGCTCTTCCGTTTCCATAGCCAATGCGCGCTCGAAATCCCCTGCTGTGACAACCGCATCCGAAGACCTGCCGCAAGCGAAGCGCGAGGCGTTTAGTATCACGTTCTTGATCTCGCCGCCCGCGAGGTCTGTCCGGCTGAGGCGCGCGATATCCACATCGGGCGCCAAGGGCAATTGCTTAGGTATCAGTTTTTGCCAAATTGATTTTCGTAATTCACGGTCTGGACGCGGGAATTCCACCTTGGCCGCAATTCGGCGTTCCAAGGCTTTGTCCAGCGTTGTTTTCCGGTTCGTGGCGAGAATGCAGACGCCCTCGAAGCGTTCAATTTCCTGAAGCAACACGTTGACGTCGCGCACTTCCCAGGCGCGGCTTGCCGCGTCTCTGTCGAAGAACATCGCGTCGGCTTCGTCCCAGAAGAGCACAGCGTCGTTCTGACGCGCCTTTTGGAAGGTGCTCACGATGTTCTTTTCGGTCTGTCCGACGAAGCAGTTCTGAATCTTGGAGTAATCGGCCACGAGTAATGCTTTGTCCAACTCCCGCGCAATGGCTTCCGCTGTCGCGGTTTTGCCGGTTCCTGGAGGACCGTAGAAGAGCATGGTGATACCGGTTCCGTATGGGAAGGCGCTGCGCAACCCCCACGTTTGCATAAGCTTTTTCGAATTGCGCACCTGGTCGAGTGCGAGATGGACCGATTCGCGGGTGCGCTGGGGTAATGCCAGGTCCTTCAAGGAAATGCGGGGCATGCGCAACGCCGCATCCCGTTTCACGGCAATTCTGCTCGACTGTTCAAGTCCCAGCAACTTTAACGTCTTGCCAGTGAGTTCGTACTCGGTCTCCTGAATGGATTCGGCGCTTTCGGACAGCAGACTACCATTGCCGCCGCAAGGCTGGATGTAGCCGTTCTGGAGCAAGGGGGCGCTCGACATTAGTCTGTCGAGACGACTGCTGAATTGTTCGGGTTTATCACAGATGGTCCGGCTCAAACCTGCTCCGGTAAAGAGTTCGTTGTCTGGCTTCACGTGGCTCAGGGCCTTGCCCATCAGGGCGAGCAGGACAGTCCAATCCTGTTTGGCGATGCCGATCTCCGTACGGGCGCGGCTGAGCTTCCAAGTGGGCTTTAACCGGAGCACATCATCGAGTTGGCGAATCAGCCAGTCCTGCTTTCTACTCCATTTCTGAAAATCCGCCTGCCGGCAGTAACCGCGCATGACGTCGTTCAGTTCTTCACTTTTCTTCTGCATCGTCCGAGTCAATCGCGCCAGGACGTCGCGCAAATCGTCCTCCCGGTTGAGATCTGTCAGAACGGAGCCCGTATTCTTGTTTTGAAGAACAGACTGGACGATACCTGGATCAATAGACACATTCCGGTCGCGCAAATCGTCATCAGGTTCGTTATAGAAAATGATGTCTTTCTTGTACAGCTTCCCGGTTTCCGAGAGGGCTCGCAAGGCGGAGAGCGACGTCGAAGCCGGAAGCGCAAGGACACGAAGAACGTCTCCGACATCGCTGATGCGGTGTTCGCAAAGACCCAAAGGATCAAGTAAAAGAGCCAGCAGGATTTCAGTCTCAATGCGGTTAAGACGCAATCGCTTGCAGGTGTCAGCCAACAGTACGGAACGGGGCGTCAACGCCAGCCGTCCATGAAAATGCAGCGACAACCTGTGGGCCGCATGGCTGATCGCTTTCACTTTCGAGGAATCGTCATCATGGAAAAGCCGTTCCTTACCACGCAACTCTTCCCGTGTGCGAAAAACAACGAGTATGGACTCCAATATCTGGTCATTGCTGCAAAAGGGAGCAGGGATGCATGACGTTTCTGTCAATCCGGTGGAAACCCCGGCGGAAACGTTGTCCTTTGTTCCGCCCGGGAAGCATTTTGTTTGCGACGCCATATTCCTTATCCTTCAATGCGTTTGCGGGTTTTCTTTCAGGATGTTCTAAAGCACTCTTCGTGCCAAGTCTTCGTCAGAACGTACAGGTTCTTTTGTAAGACGATAATTCTGTAAGAGTTACGCCGATGACGCCTGGCTTGGGACTTGTATTGCGCAAGGAAGATGTTCAATAATTGAATTGGCTACATGCAAATTTTGAAGGGCTCTATCATGCGTTCGCTTCGAACAGATAAACGCCACATGATTCTCACCGTAAACGGGCTGATGGGTGCGTGCGCGGCCGCGGCCGTTCTTCTACGGTATCCAGATGCACGGCTTCAGTTCACAAGCCCCCGCCATCTTCCGAAGGCGCTGGAATTCCTGCATGGGGAAAAGTACGCGGGCACGGTACATATCTGCGGCATTGGCATCAGTATGCCATCGGAAGAGTTGGATGAAATCCTTAAAAGCCTTCCTGACAGCATGTCGCTTGTTTGGTATGGAGGCTCGGACCATCCTGAATTACAGCAGTATGCCAGGCGTCTTGGAGCGAAGGCGGAGTTCCAGTTGAGCGCCGCTCCCACCACCACGAAGGCCATCATTGATTCTCTCGGGGTGCAGGAATTGGCACGGGCCTTGCTTCTTACCGAACTGGCCGAAGAGGCGCTGCGGAACAAAGCGCCGCGCTCGGAATTGCACCGCTTTTGTCACGACACAGTACACGCCGCAAACAGACGGTTCTTCTTCTTCGGCGACGACATACTTAATGAGAAAACCATCCAATATCTTGCTGGAGTGAAAGAGAGGTCTCGTGAACTTGATGAAGCCGTCGAAGAATACCGGCGATCACCGGATGCTCTTTACCCCCTGGGGTCGAGCCGGGCGATGAAGGGGTTGCGGGAGCAAATAGGCCGTCTTGGACCGGTCCCTGAACCCGTACTCATCACCGGCCCGACAGGGTCGGGTAAAGAGCTGATGGCGAAGGCTTTGCATATCACCAGCGGACGCGCTGGCGCGTTTATTGCGGTCAATTGTGCTGTTTTGGGCGGAAATCCAACATTGGTTGAGGACCGTCTGTTCGGGCATGTAAAGGGGGCATACACTGGTGCGGACACCGCAACGAAGGGAGCTTTCGAGGAGGCGAACAGCGGCACGCTCTTTCTGGATGAAATCGGCGAGCTGCCCGCCGGGGTGCAGGCGCAGTTGCTCCGGGTGCTTGAAGATAAGGAGGTTCGTCCCGTCGGCACGATGAAGACGCGGCCGGTGGACGTCCGCATTGTCGCGGCCACGCACCGGAATTTAGCGCGCATGGTGACCGATGGCGCATTTCGACGAGATCTTTTTTACCGGCTAAACGTTCTCGCGATTCGCGTCCCGCCCCTACGCGAGCGGCCCGAGGACATGAAGAGCATAGCCGCCCATGCCGTCGGCGAACTCGAGACGCACGGGTACGAGTTAAAACTCACCAAGGCGGACTGGGATGCGATCCGGACATTCGACTGGCCGGGAAATGTGCGTCAGTTCCTTAACGTGCTAAAGCGCGCCGCGTATCTCGGACAGCCCGTGGCCGAGTTGCTCGAAGAAGAACATGAAGCCGAAGAAGAAGGTGTTGTAATTGATAAAGAACGATTGTTGCGTCTATATTGTCCAGACAACCCCGATGATGTGGTTCCGGTTCAGGAGATCTATGCCGCATATTTGCAGCATGTGCTGGGACTCTTCGAGGGTAATATTACGCGGACGGCAAAAGTACTCGATATTGCGCCCAACACGTTGCGGAAACATTTGATGACAGGAGAATAAGAGATGGCAGACAAGTGTATTTTCTGTAATGCAACTTCATATGGGTCGTGTTCTCGCAGCCCCCATAAGAAGCACGAGCACCTTGGAGACGAGAAGCATTGTGTCTTCTGTGGTTCCTCCGCCTACGGAAGTTGTAGCTACAGCCCTCACGGGAAGCACCAACATGGCCATGGCGCCAACAAGTGCGTCTTCTGTGGTTCAACGTCTACGGGTTCCTGTTCTTACAGCCCACAAAAAGTACATCAGAAGTAATCGCGGGAATTGAATATCGAGAACTTGAAGGAGGATGAAGAACATGTCTTTTGTGCGAAGTTTCAGACCATCTCAAATCACTCACCTGCAAGAAAGTCCCTTATTCCGCTTGCTCAAACGTGATGTAGAGAAGGGTACCGTCTTCCCAGCTTTTCGTAAAGACCGCATCGACTTCTATCACCGCGGCGGCAAACTGTTTTCCTTCGGAAAAAACGGATATCGCAGTGACATTACCGATGACCATTTTTGGACCCATATCAAATATGCGTCCGTTTTTCTGAGCCAGAAAAATCGAGATTACGTGGCCGAACGGGATTTGACTGACGCGACTGAGATATGTCCCATTCGGAATTTTGCCGAGGTGGAGGCGTTTGAGCAGATTAAGAAGAACTGCGCCATGTACGCACGAGAAGAGGCAAGCGCCGTCAGTTCCGTATACTCTGCATTTTCGTGGGCAAAGCAAGCAGCGCAATCACTGGTTGTCTTGGACATCGAGGTAAGCTTCGAAGTCGATGCCGACAGTGGACGCTATTTCAACGGAAAGAAAGAGAAACAGGACCGCGTCGATTTCGTCGTGCTGGATAAGACGAGTGGTCTTCTACGTTTTGTGGAAGCCAAGCTTTTTGTCAATCAAGAATTGGTCTCTCCGGAGGACAAGCCTTCGATCGTAGGGCAAATCGGAAAATATCAAGGGCAGATTCACAAGAGACACGGTGAAATCCGTGAAGCATACGGGAACTATGTGACGCTTGGCCATACTGTGTTCGGAGTGGAACCTACGCCCATCTCGGGTATTGATGAAACGGTTACTTTGCTCGTGACGGGCTTCAATGAGCAGCAGAAGTCTGATGGATTAGATCAGATCATCCGAATGTTGTCTTGTCATCCACATGATTTGGACATCTGTACCAAGGGAAACCTCAACGACAAGAATTGGAATCTCCAGCGGATTTGGGACAGCCAGTTCTGGAAGGCTGATGCGCTCATCGCAAACGGTGGCCAATTCAATAAATCCTGCAAGCTTACCCCATCGGAAATCCGGAGGTTGGCCAAGAAATGGCAAGGGGCGTTTTATGTTGGCTTACAAGGCGGAAGCAACATGTTAAGGCAAAAATTGTCGAGAGAAGAGCGCGCATCTTGGGTGATTTCTTCCCACCCAAAGCGACAAGAGAATTACGTGTCCGGCGATGAAGTTTATCGTGTTGCCAAAGAGTATATTCGGAACCAAGAAGAACTTATCGGATGAAGATTTGCATCCATCGAGGCAGCCGAGAGATTGGCGGCACGTGCATTGAGCTGTACGAGGGAGACACACGCATCATCCTCGACGTGGGCATGCCGCTGGTCAGGCCGGACGGAACCGAGTTCGACATCCGGGATTACGATGGACTCACCGGAGAGGAGCTCGTTGATGAATCGGTGCTTCCAGTAGTTGACGGTCTATATGCGTGGCAGAAGCCATCCGTTGACGCCGTGCTTATTTCTCACGCTCACATGGATCATTATGGTCTGCTCAACCATGTGCATCCGGAGATTCCGGTATACCTGAGCGCGGGTACGCGAAAACTCATTGAAATCACGGCATCATTTACAGGAAAGGAAAACCCACTCAAGAACACGCTTTGCTTTTCCTGGCCATCCCGGTTCCGGATAGGCGCGTTCACAATCAAACCTCATCTTGTCGACCACAGCAGTTTTAGCGCGTTTGCCTTTGAAATCGAAGCCGAAGGAAAGCGGCTATTCTACTCGGGTGACTTCCGCGCACATGGTTATCTCGGCAAGGCTATGGAGATTCTCTATCGGGAAGTCCGGCCGGGTGTAGACGCGTTGCTCATGGAAGGCACTATGCTGGGGCGCGATACGGAACGGGTTCAGACTGAGGAAGAGCTTTCGCTGGATGCCACAGAACTCTGCAAGATGTCGGAGAAGGCAATTCTCATCTACCAATCCGGCCAGAACATAAGCCGCGCGGTTTCCTTTTTCAAAGCCGCCAAACGGAGCTGTCGTCTTTTTATCCCGGATGTATACACGGTCCATGTCCTCGACGAGTTGGGGCACTGTCCAGGAGGGGAGAAACTCCCCTGTCCTGGCAAGCCCGGCTTCGATGATGTCCGGGTGTGGTATCCAAAGCGGTTGACCAACCGGCTCTTTGATACTGGTCGCGGGGATATCCCGCTACGCTATCAACCAAAGAAGATGACAAAATCCGAAATGGCTTCCGACCTTGGTAAGGTCATGCTATTCGTTCGCCCCGGCATGGAGGACGACTTGCGACACATTGACGGTCTCGCTGGCAGTACGCTTGTCTATTCTCTTTGGGAAGGATACCGGGATAAGAAAAAGACCCGGAAATTCCTGGATGTATTGAAATCGCTTGGCGTTCAAATCACCTCACTCCACACCAGCGGTCACGCCGACATCCCAGCACTCCGGTGCATGGCCAATAAGTTACAGCCCAAGCAAATCGTTCCCGTGCATACTTTCAACCGTGATGAGTACGAGGATCTCTTCGGTTTTCCTGTAAGCAATGAGTCTCCTGTGAAAATTTAGCGTCTTTCTAGTAGAAAGATCCCCAGAAGGAACCCTCTTCATAACGTCGCTCGGGAAACCCCGTCACGTTATAATACCAAGCATGCTGCCACCATCTCCACGAATCAAGCCCTCTATAATGTTACCGGAAGCAGATACGTCAAGCCATATAAAATCTTAACAGGATTTCAGTAACCCTGGAGATAGTAATATGGCTGGAGAACGCTTAAAAAATGCATTGAAGAAGTACCGAGTCCGGTATCAAAAAGCAGCACGCAACGAACGCACGCAATTGTTGACGGAGTTTT